>Ga0326512_10000703_pt1 | contig 28308 bp, 63 predicted proteins | sample 1_2617_0518_D_FD_203652 | JGI IMG/M metagenome (GOLD analysis project Ga0326512, IMG submission 203652) | Bovine rumen microbial communities from UC Davis, California, United States - 1_2617_0518 | ecosystem: Host-associated > Mammals > Digestive system > Stomach > Rumen | place: USA...
AAACTGACAAATAGGACAGAAAATATCTGGAACATCATAATATCCTTCAGGACATATTACATCATATAATGCATCATCGTCCAACGCATCTAATTCTTCCCTTGTATATTCTTTTCCTGTTTCATAATCTTTATAATGATTTTTAAGAATATATTCTATTTGTTTATCTCGTGGAACATCTAACATATGTTCGTTACACATTGTATGATCGTTCATACACACAAACATTTCGGCATCCCTATAAGACAAATCAAATCCACTTTCTGTGTTCCCACATATTTCACACACAAAACTACTTGAACTACTGTTTGTTACAAAATCTTTTCTATATTTCATATAACAATTACACCTTTCCTTTTAATGGTGACTAAAACTTTTTAGCGTACAGTCAAGATATGGCATTATTTCATGCTCAAGGTCGCCGTCACAATGGTCGCTATATTCAACTTCTGCAAGAAATTCATAATCCTTAATTTCATCTTTAAATTTGTCGCAGAGTTTTGCAATTTTTTCGCTGATTTCTGCCTTAACCTTCTTTTTGTTTTCACTGTTTTCAAGCCAGTCAAAACCGAATTGTCTTTGGTATTTTCTTTCTATTGCCCATTCTACGTCAAATTCTATTTCTTCACGAAAACTTTCAAGTGCCTGTTCTTTTGTCAAACGGTTTCTTTCATTTTTAATATCATTTAAAACTGTGTCATATCTACTATTATAATTCATCATAGAATCATAAAGTTGTTTTTCAATATTGTCCTCACTTTTAAATCCGACAATAAAGCTACTTGAACTACTGTTTGTAACGTAATCTGTTCTAATTTTCATCTTTTGTTCCACGCCTCCACTAATGCTTCTCTTGTTGGATAGTTTCCAGAGTACATTCCGCAGGATAAACAATGTACCCACCACACAAAGCACGATGTTTGTATATAGATTTCTTTACTTTTACAAATTGGACATTCTCGCATAAGTACAAATTCTTTAGATACAATATCTCTACATTTGTATAATTCCATTTAAAACCCTCTTTTATCACGACATCCAACTGCCTTATAACACGTTTGTTCTAAAAGCCGCTTCTTATAGTTCACTCAAGTAATCATTTGTTACATAATCGGTTCTTAGTTTCATAAACCAATTATCCTTCCTTAATCACATTCACTGACTAATATAAAACAATCAGATTTTAATTTCTTAATAAGTTCACTGCGCGAATCATTGTAATCTATATCTTTAATTAATATTTTAAATCCTTTATTTAAGTATTCTACGCACTTATCATATTCATCTTTTTCACTATAATCCTGATAGTCTTCTAAGACTTCTACTATCGTCTGATCTCTTAAACCATATCTTTCAACAAACCAATTATTTAATTCGCTAATGGTTGATATTACTTCACCATCAGTTGTTTCGTTATAATCATTGCTGCCAGAAAAGATTATGATTTCTGCCAATTCTTGAAACGCTTCAAGAAAAGGAAATTTAGTTATCGTATCATCATCAACCTTTGGAAATTCTTTATAAGCAATTATATAACTACTACTACTTGAATTAGTAACAAAGTCATTTCTAAATTTCATACTTCCCACCTAACTTTATATCGATAATTCCAAGCGCAAAACCGCAGCATGTACAGAATAAAACTATTAATGATAATGCTCCAACACACTCTAAAAAGTAAGACATCGTTTATATCTCCATTTCTGTTTTATTGGATAATCATTCAATTACTTGTTCATCATATTTCTTTTTCCAATGATAACAACCGCTCCAATGTGAATAGCACCATTGTTCTTTATCATCGCAGAATTGCATCTCATCTTCAAAATCACCATCAAACCATAAACAGTTTCCGCAAAAACGCTGTTCAATACCTTTTTTATCTTTCATTTAATTACATCCTTAACTATAATTATTTTTTTATCATCATACCGATAAAGCATGTGATACCAATTAAAAATATCGCCACGTTTTCCATAGATCACCAATCTTCTGTTATCATCTTTTCAATTTCTTCAACTGTTTCTTTAACTGTAATATAGTTTTCATCATCACCTATAAAGAAAACGTCTGTGGCGTAATTATTATTCGTTGATTCGCCATAATTTGTAATATTTTTGGTTTGTACCATAATAGGTTTACCATCATATCTATAATGAAGTTTAATCCACATCTTGACATTCACCTTCTTCTGAGTTATGAAATCTTTCTATACACATCACATAATATTCATCGTCATATGTAAATCGAAATTCTTTCTCATTGCTAATTAAGTATTGCGCTGCTGCGCTTAATACTTCGTTCGTTACTTCAGACTTATTTCTCCATAGATTCTTATTTCGTGGTTCAAGAGTTCCGGCGTATATTCCAAATACGCCACAACCTACGTGATATTCAGCCATTATATTTTCCCCATTTCTTATTTAGCTTATCCATAATTCGATAATATTCACCATCTGTGATTACATTATCGATCCACATTTTCATCATTGCATTAGCACAATCCTGATAGTCTATTGGCTTGATGTCTTGCTCATTTTCTTTATTTCTTTTCATAACATTCGCTCCAATTACCACTTGAATTTCTTTTAATCAACTTTCCACAAATAATGCATGTTGAATAAGCATTGTGTGTAGAATCAAAACTCCATCCATCATTAGGAATATGCCACTTCAAAATATTATGAAAAAAATTTTTAAACAAACCATTTCTTTCATAAAGCAAACCACTAATTAAAAACGATGCATTTATCAAGAACAAAAAGGCATATATCATTCTTCTTCAGATTCCTCCGTATCGTAGTATCTTACGTATCCATTCCAGAAGTTTTCAGCACCGCAACGTGCATAGCAGTAATCAACTCCATTAATTTTTCTTCCTATGTTTATGTTTTCACAAGCCATGCAATCAGGGTATTCATCGTCTGCCGTGTATTCATAGATCATATTATTCAAACCTCTTTAATTCTTCTAATAAAGGTGCAAATGTTGAACATATCTCGCCAGTGTTGTAACAGTTTTCATAAAACCAACATCTCGAAGTCCAATCCATTACACCGTTTATATGTATGAAACGAATTTCATCTGGATTTTTAGATGGTAAAATTATATATTTTGAACCAGTATTATCACTCGCCCAAACTTCACCTACTTTTGGAGTATTATCAAAGTCCTTTAACTTCTTTATAAATTCATATGGTGATATTTCAGAAATAACTTTATAAGAAGATGAACCCCAAATCCTTTTACATTCATCAGCTTTCATATTAAAATATCTACATAGCGCATTATGATATTCATCTAATGCTTCTGCCTTAATGTCATCAGGATGATGCATATGATCTTGTCTAACTCGTATATCATTACCATCATACGTAACCAAGTTAAAGCCATCAGTTAAAAGGTCTTTAAACTCAACTTCAAGAAATGTTTTTCTATCTTCCATTATTTCACCTAAATTCATTCTTCAAATTCTGCTAATTTCATTAAATCAATTTCAAAGGTATTTTCCAAAACATCATAAATCTGTTCTAAAACATCTTCATTGGCGCATCCGGCTTTTTCAATCTGTTCATCCAAAGAATCATCTTTGCTTTTGTAATGTCCACCACCCTCATATTTCCATACTCTTTTACATGTGTGACCATTAAACTCAAAAGTTGTAACACATTCCATTTCTGAAACATCATATGTTAATTTCATAATTATTCACCTTCAAATTTATTTATCTTTTTAATGATGGAACTATAACTTTCTGAAACTACGTGTCTCTTACCATCTTTCATAGTTACAACACAGCATTTATAATCATCTTCACATTCCAAAACTGTTGATATATTATCAACGGCTAATAGTATATTTATTGGATAATTGCCCCTACATGCCGTTTCTCGCGTTTCAATAAACTTCATTGGTAACTCCTTGTATTGTTTTATAATATTCATGTATATTTTTTGCACATGTTTTAACAGTGCAATCACCAAAGCAACTACGCTTTCGATCATGGGAAACAATACAAAAACTACATTCGTTCTCGTACACAAGCCATGATAATTCTTCTAATGTAAATAGCTTCGATATTTCTTTAGCAAATTCTTTTCTTGATTCATTCATAACTTATATATCATTCGCCGTATTTATCGTTGTATTCTTCAAGCATCCTTTTTGCGAACTCTCTGTCTGTTGATTTCAACGATTTTATAAATTCAGAATATGCATTATCCCTGTTTTTTGTGTCATGCATAATTGTTACAATCTGCACCATGTTCTGTGTTGCCCTGATTACTTCACATACCGCTATAATCCATACCGCTACAGTCATAGTTATTTCTCCTTCTCTTCTTTATTCATTTGACTAATGACAACATTCTTGTAACGTCTTTATCCGTATGTCCATCCCAATGCTTACCTATTTTTAATTCTTTACAATCGAACATATCCCAATACTCATTTTTATAATGATATGTATAACTTCCTTCTGGTGTATCAATTCCTACGATAAACCAACCACCACCAAAGCATAATTCACCATCTTCATGTGCATAAGATTTCCAAGCCTTGTCTTTATAAGTCATTACAAGTGTTGCAAACAGAATCATTCTTTGATAATAAAGATCGTTGAATGTATGGAAACCATCTGATAAATCGCCGGATTGTCTTTGATCTCTAAAAGTTTTTAATTCTTCCAAATATCCTAAAAGCCTTTTACCGCTTTCGATATAATCTTGCTTTTCTTTATTTTGCGATTCTTTTAATTCATCTTCGCTTACTTCTATATCTGCTTTCAAATATACTATTTCATCTTCGATTGTCATTTTAAACTCTCCTTTGGACACCATTTAGGTTTACTTCCATATATAGGTTTGTCACCCATCAAGCTGCATGTAAGATGGTTTCCATCTTTTAATTTTACAAATGCTCCAGTGTCCTTACATACGGCACAGATTACAGGATCGTCATTAGCTTTTTCTCTATTCATTTTCTCCATTCACGCAACCCGTATTTATGTTGTTTTCAAAATCATTCATTTTTTGTGATAATAACCTTACTGCTTGACTTATATTTATTATTTCATGTTGAGTATTATTAACATCTTTTTCTATATTATCTAAGCGATTATATATATCTACTTTTAAAGCGTTTAACGTAATGTATTTAAAAGATTCAAAAGATGTTACAATTTCTTCATGTGATTTTTTTAAATCATATATAAGTTTATTGCTTCTTGCACACTTAAAAATGAATACAAGTATTTTGAAAACCAATACTAATATCGCAACAAACAAGATAATCATGCCTATTGTATATATAAACGCATCTGCAATACTTCCATTAAATATTAATAAGCCTTCAAACACTCTTTCCATAAACATCACCCTACAGTAATACAAGAAACGTCATCCATGTTATAAATTGCAATCCACTGATGCTTACGAATTACAACAAATAGCCTGTCCATATAATCGTAATCTGTATATAATTTCTGCGGAATTGTGTCAATTTTTCCGTCTTTAAAATAAATCCTAATTGTTTCTTTCCTCTTCTTTTCCTTCTTAGATTTTTTCATTTTTATTGTCACCCTATATTCCATATCTGAACTAATTGTACTTTAAATTCATCTTCTAAAAATCCATGTCTAATCGCCCATTCCAATATGCCACCGTTTGAATCCCACACGCATTTCTCTACTACTTCTTTTGCATTGTCAATTCGCTTTATCTTATTTTGATATTCTTCGCATGTAGATAATCTTTCATTAAGTTTTGCATCATATTCATCTGACCTTGTATATTCCGAATACTTGATGTTAAACTCGCCATCATATTCTGGAAATCTTTCTTTAAGAAGGTCATGCCTAAAATGCATACAATCAAAATAGTATTTCAATAATTCTTTTGCGTTATTTTTCCTTTGCTCAAGCGTACTGTTTTCTACTGCCGTAGATACTATTTCTGCCAGTTTGTCATAGTTTAATAAATCACACGCTTCTAAAAAACGAGAATATGAATTATCTTTATCAAACGCAAGTATGAAACTACTCGATGAACTATTAGTTACGAAATCAATTCTTCTTTTCATTAGAAATCATCACCTTTTATCCAATATTTATCTTTCTTTTTCTTCTTTTTACTCTTCTTGCATTTTTCGCGGAATGATGGATTAAAAATATCACCTGATTCTTGAATATAGAAATATGGACAATCATCACCGATGCATGTCATAAAGTCTTTTGTTTCTATCCATCCACCATCGTCAGTGGGTTTTCGTACTTTGCGTGTACGATGTGGACAAAATTTAATTTCTTCCATTTTTACAAATATCCTTAAATTTAAAGTGGCTTTAATTGTATGTTTTCTCATGTAATTTTTACATTTTATTGACAATTTATATTTGATAATGCTTTTTATTATTTTCCAAGAAAAGACAACCTTTCCCACGACCATAATTCATTCCGGCAAACATTTCATTCATTATCCCATCATGAACTTTTGCGAAATATTCTAAGTTAGATTCAAAATGTTTAATAGCATCATCCTCTGTTTTAAATTCTTCTTCTGTCTCCCAATAGAAATACCTCTGGTTGGCTGCAAAGAATGAATCTGTATCTGGACAAAACGCTATTACATATGTTTCGCATTTATCCCATGCATTATCTGGTAATACTTCGTAATTTCCTTCAACAAATTTAACCATTTTACTATTTCTCATTTATTTTCTGATTTCGTCAATCATATCATTTTTAGTTTCATACTGACACAGAGCATCTTCTAATATTTTCAATTCATCATTGATGAATTTTTAAAATCTATTCATACATTATTCACCTCTGTATATCAATGGATCACCATGTCTATCAACCAACAATGTGAAAGTTCCATGATTATAATGTCCAGCAGACATTACATACATTACATAAGTATATCTATCGTAATAAATGTTATAAGCACCATTATGAACTTCTACGATTACAAATCTGTCCTTGTTGTTGCAATTAGCCTCTTTTTTTGCAAGCCATAAGCGATGATACGGATAATATAATAATCAAAATACAAGAAAAACAAAACTTCTTCATTTAGGGTTACACCTTTCCTTCCTATCGCAAAGCACCACTTGATTTACAATCGGGCAACCGCCCATGCACTCGTTTCTTCTATCGCAATTTGGACAAGAATTTCTAAAATAATTTCTAAAATCATCGAATATATCGCTATCCCATGCGTTCTGTATTGTATCGTTTGAAATATCATACGCCCATTTCATATCCTGATTATCGAAACTACATGGCAATGCTTTCATATCCGATGTAATATACATCGACCATCTACCACCCTCGCATGTATCAAAACTGTCAGGATTAATTTTTGATGTGAAATTGATAAGTCCGGGAACAGTACAACTATCAAACCCAATTTTGAAATCATGATCGCAATTTTCTATGATATTGAAAAACTTAGAAACTCTGCTATCGTTCACTTGTAAAACATTATCGGATTGACCAAGCCCAACAGGTTTATGAAGAAGGAATATAATCGCATTAACGCCCTTTGGAAAATCGTTAGTTTCAAGCCTTTGTATAGCTTCGTCAATAGAATTTTTCCCAAGCACATAATGAATGTTTGTCTTTACTCCTGCATCAATAAGCATCTTAATTGCTCTAAGCGTATGCGGTTGTCTATACCAACTAATTGCAACTGCGCCACAATACTTTTTGCAAAGAGAAACAATCTCTTCATTAAATCCCAATCCTGATGATGTGAAGTTCGGAACGATATTATTTTCACGGCAGTATTGAATAATCTCTTTGAAATTTTCATGTTGGTCTACATCACCGCGACCGCCGAGCGCAAGTTGATAACATTTTCCTTTGCACTCGTCTACAATTCTTTTAAAGTTTTCGAGTGTCATATTTGGATATTTCGTTTCAAGACCGTTCTGATAACACTGAACACCTGACTTGATACATAATCCGCTGCGTCCATGTTTACACCAACCCATTACACCAACATCTATCAGTTCAGGAAATGAACACATGAATGGATCGACACCTGTATCTTTCCCATGTTCATCAAGAATACCTGTGCGTATATAGTATCCTGTTTCTGGATTGAAAGAAGAAATGAAATGATTTTTCTTGTCATATTTTTGGAGTAGCATAACTTTCCTTTCTTATATAAATACTTTATTCTGATATAAAATATAAACAACTAATGAAACTAAAATAATAATGCTTGCTATATACGAATAGGTTTGAAATTCATATTTTTCCATATTGCTATTGAAAATAGCAAATATAACAAAACCAAGAAAAGTGGTTGCGATTATACAAAAAATGATAACTCCTATAATGATTAAAATATTCACGAAAACATTCATTGACTTTTTACTCCAATAGTATTCTTATATAATTGCAACACTGCACTCATCAACTCGCCTACTGTGTCTTCAAATAATGGGTGATCTAATTTACAATCCCATATTGAACTGAACATATTATTTATTCCATTTTCAAATTCATTGTATGAATTTTTGATGCGCTTATATTCTTCATCTTCATTTACAATATCTTTTGATGTTTTTAAAAACTCAGGTTTTATGAGGTAATCTCCACGAGCAAGAGGAGAATAATTTACAATAAATTCTCCATTAGGTTCTTCTGATATAACTTTTACTTCTACATAATATTTCACATCCATCATAAATTTCCTTTGATAACTTTAAATCAGGCGGTCTTACGCCGCCCGATGTAAAAATGAGATTATTGTTTAGTTTACTTTCTTACTTATTGATAATAATGGAGAAGCATGGCACGACCCCACCCACGCCAGAGGCGACGTAGCTGCTGCCGAAACCACCGCCCGCGCCGACAAGCCAAAAGCCCGTAGAGCCGCCGAGATACGGCGAACGCAGCCACCAATAGTCAGTCAAGCCATTATAGTTCTTGCATCTATCTGCTTCAGTTTTTAAACCATCGAACAGGATATCATCATCACCGCTATGACCATCACATTCCTTCATATTCGCTTTAGAAAGTAGATTCAGCTTTCTTCTGTACACAAACTCTTTCCCATCATCATCTTCGATAATATGTTCCGCCATACTCATCTTTTCAACGAGTTCTTCCGGCATTGCTTCTTCAAAGTCATCAAGAAATTTTTCCATATCGTTCATAGATGATTTTCCAACAATATCTTTTGCTACGAAATAAACTTTGTCGTGATCTGCAAAATGTGAAATATGCTCAACAACAAATGTAATATTCCTTTTTCCAACAGGAACAAGAATTGTATCCTTTAAAGAATATTCTGCGCAAGCAATATCATCAATCTTGATTTCGCTCTCAACATAATGGTTATGAGCATATACAAAACTTTCTGAATTACACTCTTTAAGTTCGAGTTTATCAACATTCTCGACTGCTACATAAACCCCATCACTCATCTCGACATACTTTTTTCCAGTATTTTTATCCTTGAAAATTTTAACGCTATTCATTTTATCTCCCTTCTTTATTATCTTGTATTATCTATTATACTACACATTAATTGCATAGTCAATTATTATCTTGTGTTATTTATTTAGATTTTCAACAAACACTATTAATATAAAAGACATTATCATCTATTGTATTATTAATGGTTACTGGTGTTGAACCATTCCAAGGTTTATAGAATCTTTCCGATGTTTTCTTATTGCAAATTATACATCTTACGTGTTCATATTGTTTATAAATATCATTTAAATCTTCCGTTCTACTCGTGCTATCCAAATAATACTTATTTCTTTTATCTTCTGATTTTGTAATCATAACTTATTTCCATAACTGATATTTCTTTCCGATCTTATCGATTTTATCACTCGGCATCGGAGCAAAACCAACACATGTAATTGTTCTGCCATCTGGCTCTTCTGGCTGTAATTCTGTCAAGCAATTATCTCTTATAATGAAATAATCTTTTCCTTCAATCAATCCAATTTCATTTGCCATCGTAATTGATTTTTCCAACTGGTATTTATTCTTCGCCTCAAGAATACATTTTGTAAATGATCCATTAATCCAGTTATTAAATAAATCCAAGTCGAATTTCAATTCAGATTTAACGTACCGTTCGCCATCAGAATATACTTCATGAAAACTATTTCTAATTTTGTTTGTAAGAAATGCCATACTTGCATGACTGACTTGCGCAGCTAATTTTCCAGATGACATATTTAAATCTTTTCTCGCTATTATTATTTGCTTATACATTATGATTCCTTTTTAAAATAAATTCTCTATCTAACCATCGAATAAAAACAACATCTCGACAATAGTATATTCTCGGAGTAACTGACCAAATTAATCTTTCAACCATGTTTAAAACTTTTTCCAAATAATCACCTTCTTTCTGTTTTATACTAAGGAATATATGTAATATTAATAGGATTTATGAGCCACTTTATGATACCCTTATTTGCATCATCGCCATATTGCACTTCATTATATGTATTAGCACATGACCCAAGGATTTCATCTGCCTGTTCATTAGTTAATGAAACTCTTTCAAAAAAAGATTTTCCGCTAACCCATTCATCTCTTTTTGTTGCGCTTTCAAATACTGCGATATCTGTTAAAATACTATTGTATCCTGCATAAAACATAGTATCCACTCCTTTTCTTTACCCGAATATACGTTCTAACTAAGAATATCAGAACATACATTCTATGTCAACAATAATATGATGAATATTCAATGAATTATTTTGTATTATTTATATGTAATTACCATGACCGCCGAAGCGGTCATGATAGTCATTGTCATTCTTGCACAAAAGGAACAAGAATCTTTTTAAGCGTTGTTACATTCTGCTCTGTAATACCATACTCTTCTGCAAGACCCATTAGTTTCTTTGTATCTTCTGTATTACGAATAGAATAGATAAGCCTGTTAGCTTCTTCCTTTCCAACCCTATCAACAATATAATCGTAGAAGCCACACAGATATAGTGTCCTTGCGTTTATATTTATATCATTTTTTACTTTAATATCTCGATTAAATAATCGTGAAATATGTCCAGCCCAATATTCAGGTGGTCTATCTTGAAATTCATTTTTAAAACTTTCCCTTGTAGGAAATTTAAAATATGAATCTCTGTAACTTAATAATAGATACGATCCACGATAAGCCGGATATTCATCCATATTATGAATTTTAACAAGCAGTTCATAAAGGCGATCTGAAAGTTGTATTTCTCTACCCCTTACAATAGCTGTTTTCTTTTCGTGATTCATATCGCTGCATTTCAAATTAACTATATCTATTGCTTCTGGAAATCCTTCGTAAAACATTCTGATAATTGCTTCTTCATAATCAGCATATTCTTCTAAAGTGCTATTTCTAATATTTGCAATCAAATCTTCCATAGATTCTTTAGTAAATGCTTCACTGGTATCATTGAAAATTTTAATTGCATTTCTTCCTCTTATTCGTTTATCGTTGCAAGGATTTTTAATGATTTTATAATTATCAATATACCATTCAAAGAAATCACGTAAAATAGTCAATAGGAAATCATATGTTCGATATGACATTTTATAAGTCTTTTTAGTAAACACTTGGTTACTGAACGATTTTAGCATATCAGCTATTTCAAAACAGTCCATATCAACAAGCTGTTTCCCTATCTTTTTCTCATAGGCATATAACTCCTTCCTGTCAATTTGCCCTCTTGTTTTAGCGGTAGTAGATTCTGGCTTTGTTTTAAAATATTCATCAAGCAATTCCTTTGTGTTCATAATGACACCTCCACCCATAATAAATATGTATCACAAAAATTTGAAAGTGTCAATATCCTGCCTTATTTTGCATTATCTAAAATTGGAAATTGCGTTCTTATTGCTTCATAAATATCAAGCAGAATAGCTTCATCATCTATTCTTCCCATATAATATTTTAAATTATCTTTTGGGATAGTCGTAATCTGCTCTACCATGATCGTACTTGGCGCATATAGTCCAAACCTTTTGTAATCCCATATAGAAACGTGGCAAGGCAAATGCCTTTTGTTCATCTTGGTTGTCATTGGTATTACATTGACAACTGTACTATATTTATTATTCTTGTTATTAGATATTATAAGAACCGGTCTATGCCCATTCTGTATGCTACCATTGTTGCTTGGTAAAGAAGCCATCCAAATATCACAACAACATATACTATGATTTTCCGAATCAATATAACTTACATTTTCACCATCATAGTTAATAAAGAAAGTCATTTTCGTATTCAATTTTTCCATAGATTTTGTTGTTGACATATTTAAGCCTCCAATATAATATCAGAAATCTTGAATAGGTCTTGTTATGGTGTCCTTCCTTTTCTTAAACACTTCAAAATCATATCCATGTTTAATCAATACAAGTTTGCCAATTCTATTTAAATCATAACCAAAATAATTCTTCTTGCTTTTGTTAAGTTTCATTTTTAAGAATCTTCCAACCGCATTGATTATTTCAACTGTGCGATCATCAGATTTTTTTAAAAAATTAATCATACCGTTATTTTTTAATTTTCCGATTCCAATAAATAATTTTTCCTTCTCGTAATCAAGACCTATAAAATATTTAGTCCAATCAGTATTGCTCACTTGTGATCTCCTCTTTAATCGTTATGGTGTACCACAGTTAAGTGATACACCATAATTATTATGCATTAGAAATCGTTGTAATCATGGTCTTCATCATCTTCCGTTTCCTCTACAAAAGAGTTATCGTTGATAAATGCAAACCATACCTTTTCAATTTCATCATTCCTTCTCTTGATATTGACGTTTTTAGCCGATCCACCTTTGCAAGCGTCTGCATACTCATCAGATACGAGAACACCATTTCCGAAAAGCCTAACCATAAATTCAGCCATCTCAACATCCGTGATGTTATCAGTTATAGCATACTCAATAAAAGGAACAAGAGAAACCATGTGTGTTTCAGAAGTCATCTTCTTCCTAACAGCTTTTGCCTTCTTTGCATTCTCATAGTTTTCAAGTTCATTATAGATTGCATAGATTCTATCCAGAACCTTTTCAACCTCGGCTTTTTCGTCTTCCGTCATGATAGTTTCCTGCATAACCCCATTGAACTCGCTACTTTCAAAAGATACATCATCAATATCATTATTCAGCATCATCCAGATTTTCATAATGATAGGAAGATGTCTTCTCGCTGCAAGTGCCTTATCTGTGAGAATTTCCGCAAACAGTTCATGCTTACCAATCTCGGAAACTGTAACGATGTCAACGCAGTTAGCAATGTTTCTCTCTTTTGCAGAAAGCGGTTTTCCGTTATTCAGCTTCGCAAACAGCATCCGAACCTGTTCAGGTGTGATATTTTCATAGTAATAGATTGTCAGGTGATAATCCTTAATAGCATCCTGCAACTCTTCAGGAAGGTCTTTGAAGTATTTTCCATCAATCCATGCGGTCTGCTCTTCGCCGTTTGCATCCGTATATGTAACCTCTGCTTCAGGTGTACCGATCAAGAAATATTCATTCTCGATGTAGCCACGGATAGCATTGATTCTCTGTTTCCCATCAAGAAAATCATACACTCTTCCATCTACTTTTTTTGCGTAAAATGGCGGTACAGGGAATCCTTCAATGAGAGAATGGATAAGATTACTTTTTCTTTTCTGCTCCCATACATACGATCTCTGAATGATATTATCAAAAGTGAATGTTCCGTTTCCAGCCATCTTAGCGATCTGCTTGCAACTCCATGTGATATTGGCTTTGTTAAGTGCCATCTTATTTTCCTCCTTAATCATGTTGGTAACATATAAGTTTGTGCTTTGTGTTTACTTGCTTATATGTTACCACGTTTCATTGTGTTCGTCAAGTATTATTTTTTATTATTTATTACTTAGTAAGAGAATCTACAATGTTCATAATCTCATTGATTGTTTCGATGTGCTTGCTTGCGTCCTTGATGTTTGCATTCTGCTGTCCTTCAGCATAAGCCATTGCAATAATATCTCTTAAATCAGATACCTCTATATTAATAACAGGCTTTTCAGAAACATCTTTATATTCCTTGTTACCAGTAACATAGTCATTAAAGAACTCGCCCATATCATCGTAATACTGATCTACTTTTTGTTTTGTAAGTCCGATGTAGTGGCTTGTAGTTTTTGTATCACTATGGTTATAGATTGTTTGTAGTAATTCCATGCTGTCATAATCATTGGGATGAATCATTCTGGATATCATACCGAATGTCTTTCTTGTGGAATGTGTACCAACATTATATGTAATGCCTACTGCGTCAGCAGCTTTCTTTAAGGCTTTTCTATAACCATCACTGGTTATTACGTTGCCTTTATGCGTTCCTGTCATCTGAAGAAAGATCGGATTATGATAATTATTTTCTGTAACATCAACGCCAGTCTTTTCTATATAAAGCGCGATTGCGTTTCTAACCGCGCTATTGATTTTTGGATTAGCCAATTTATCCGTCTTATCTTCTGTAATTTCAAGAATGTTATCTCTGATCTCGCCGTTTGCCGGATTGTAAATATGCTCCCATGTAAGCGTAAGTGTATCTCCTACACGCCTTGCCATGTTGATTCCAACAACAAAGAGTAAATACTGTACCCACATTTCATGTTCTTCAAAGTATGCGATCATCTTTTTTGCATCCTCAAGTTGAAACGGATACACTTCGGATTTACGCCCCTTCTTTTTATTTGATGTGCAGATACTATCATTCACTCTTAACTGGAATATATTCGTTCTTTCGCCCTCATTCCAGATTTTCAATGCTCTTGCTGCCATCTTATTTCCCTCCTATATGTGTTATGTGCTTTGTATGATTATAAGATAGCACATCATTTACTACTTGTCAATAAGTAATTCAAATATTTTTTTGATTTATTTATTGACAATCATATTACAATCTGCTACGTTCATCGGCATCCGCTCGGTTGACATAGTTTCCCCCCCTAACAGGAGGATAATGTTCTGCTACGTTCATTCGGACGCTTCGGAGTACATTAGTTACCGCTTGTAAGCCAAATATCTGCCCTTGGCTAATGACGGTATCCCACATCAGATAACCACCACTTGATTGTTTATTCTCGCCAGTCACGAGATTAATGCCTTTTTTTGTGTGTCAGTCGGCATCAGGACTACAGATTTTTTAAGCAGAGTATTGCTGTGTACTGCCTCATTATTCTATTATTGTTTTTAAAAACTTAGTATTTTTGCGTACAAAAAATACAGGTTTTGAAAAACTATTTTTTAAGACAACTATTGTTTTTCAAAACTATTTTTATTTGCACGACAAAAAGCCTTGAACTTACATCCAAGGCTTTCTATATTTTTTTGAATATTGTTTATCAAGTTCTAAATTACATTTTTCGCATAAGCCATTATGAGTGAGTCTTTCATATGGCTTTTTATAAAGATAAACACCACAACGATCACAATGCTCTCTTGATTCTTCTTCTTTTAAAAGTCTAAAGTCTAACCTTTCAAATCTTCCACCTGTAGCAATCACTTTATATCTATTTTCTATTCCAGAATAATCTAAATCATAAATGGAATTAAGAAAGTGCAAGTTCCAAGGTTTTATTTTACAAAGTTTTGTTTTAAAAAACGGTATATTAGAAGTGTTTCTTGAAAACATTCTATTTTCCGTTAGGTCTATATTTGTTTTCAAAATTAATCCCTCTTGCCTAAATGGTCACAAAAATCAGAATCCTCGCATTTACTGCATTTTCCGTCACAACCGTATTCAGATTCAAAATAAATCTTACACTTCGTACAATTATTTGATTTGCATTTTTCTTCTGTATAAGGACAAATATTCATATATTGTTCATCCCCTTAAAATGAAAAGACTTTAGACTTTCTTGATATAAATGATTTGATACTACTGAAAAATGACTTCTTTTTGTTTGATTCATCTACAGTAAATCTATTACCATTATTATTAGCAATAAGACTATCGATCTGTTCTTTCAGTTCTGCTATATCTTCAGGTGTTTTTATTGTGTGTTCAATTTTTCTATGGATTTCTCTATTTGTTTCATTAACCATCTTATCAAGTGTTAAATTACAATACTCATCCACCCAATCGCCAAGATAATAAAAGCGATCTATTACAACATTGTCTTTTGGACTCTGAAATGTTCCAAAAAGAATAGGATCTTTTGCTATTCTTTCCTTTTCCACTTGACGTTCTGCTTCACCAGTATAGTCAGTGAATACAACATATAACTGATCGAATTTGTCTTTTACTTTCGCTATTACGTCTACTATTTCATCAGGTATCTCGCGCTGATAATTTTCCAATTCGATAATTTTAACAACGTCAGATGCAACATTGTCTATGTAGTATTCAATGTCATCACGATATACAAATGTATCAATCCCCATCCGAACAATTTCAAGTTCTTTCTCTATGCATTCAAGATGGAAAATTAATTTTGTTGCACCTTTATATTGACCTGTGATCTTATACTTATTAAGAAGTTCCAAGCAGTTATCATAAATTGCCATCAACTGCTTATCTGTTGCTTTAGATTTTCTTTCTTTCACAACAGCAAAGTATTCTTGTGGTGTTAAATTTTCTTCCGGCAACGAGATATTATCAAAACTATTTTCTGCCATTATTTTTAACCTTTCTAATTAATATTCATGTATTATTTTGTTTTATTTATATAACGCCATATACCGTCTATTCATACGAATAAACTAAAAAATTCAATGTTTGCATCAATAGACATTTTGCATAATGGTATTAATGGAATCCGAACATTTTTCCGGCTTCGATTAAACCAAGAACGATAAGATTCTTTTGTGCAACCACAAACTTTCATAATTCTTACTTGACGATCTTTTGAATGATGTTCAAGCACCTGTTTGGATGTTCCATAGAATTTTTCTAAATTATTCAGTACAATATCTTTGTCGGTATCGTATTGCAGATTAAAGCCACGAATGAAAATATCCGCAGCATCAACAGGAAAATTATAATTATTATAGTCATTTGCAACCAAAAAATCTTCTTTTGTTATATTACAATTTTCCTTCGTTGTGAAAAACGCAAAAATATTGTAATTAAGATATTTGGCTATCATGCAAAGGTCAATTAGAGGAATCTTCTTGTCAGGTCTATTAAACCAAGACATGACGGAATGCTTTGATCTATTTGTTATTTTTGGCAATGTCCTATATCTGTCAACCGCTAACCCTTTTGCTTTTCCGAGTGCTATAGCAATGTTGAGATTGGACAATATTTCTTCTCTTGTTCTTTTATCATATAACTTCTGTATCTCAAGAATAGTTTCAGCGTCATTCATATAATCACCAACTTTCAGATGTAAAATATACACTATCAATGATAGCATATATTTTACACCTATTCAACAATTATTTTGTTTTATTTATGCAATCTGCTTCTCAACAAACCATATTTCATGATCCCCGATATTTACAGGAAGAATCATAACCTTGTATGTTTCATTCTCAAATACTATTGGATATGTTCTTTTGTAACTTCCTTTAACAACCGCCTCGTCATCAAAGACATTGCAAGTATTATATATATACGATGCGTTAAATCCTTGACTAAATTCTTCATTTTCCATTCCATATTCAGGATTAACGATCTGCAACAAATCAGACGTTTTATAATTTCCAACTTGCACTCCAGTAGCTACCATACCATTTTTAGAATATATAATCATTGGAATTTTCTCGCGTCCTATTGCTTTTGCATATTCTTTTGTAATATTCTTTAATTCATTTGGGTCAATTCTATACGAATAATCATAATCTCCGTTAAAGAAATGTTCGTAATCCCAAAACTTACCATCGATTAATCTCGATACAAGCGTCCAATCTTCACCAGCGAATTTGACTATTTTATCATCAGTGGAAATTGCGACAGTGTTTTCTGTTTTTGTTTTTCCAATAATGCTTTTGATTTTCTTATAGATAGTTCCGCTTATATTGAGTGGCTTTGCCGGATTAATGATCGTACCAGAAATGTTAGCTACTCCAACCATGTGTCCATTTAATGCTACAATTTTTCCTTTTGGCAAATCAAGACAAAAAGACTGAATAAGAGGATTCCCAATATTAGATGATCCTCTCATGCAATCAAGTTTTGAAAGATGATTTAATAGATGCATATCACCAAGTAGGCACATTGGATTATTTTTTATATCCAAATACTCATACTGTTCATCCGAGTAATCATAGTATTCAACTTCATAACTTTTCTTTTTGCTACGGACTTCAAAACGTGCGTTGTTTGCAGTAATTGTTATGTAATCAGATATTCCAATTACCTTATTCAAGTCAGTAATATGCACCCATGCGCAGCCGGACTCAAAAACATTGGCACGTACTTTGATAGTTCCATAATCATTTGAATCAGATGCTTGTAAAGTAACATAATTTCCGTCAGCGGTGATCTTTACGCATTCCAGAAAATAAAGCGATGATTTCTTTGGAACAAGTGCGCTGATTCTGCCTACGAGATTTTTAAATTCTGCGCCATTAATTTCAAATTTCATTTTGCTCTCCTTTATTTTGTATTATTTACTATATTTATATAATAACACCTTGTTTACTTCCTTGCAAGTATTATTTTGCTTTATTTATAAATTAGGTTTCATTCATATACTGGTATTTATTACCATACCTTATATACCCTGTACTTGCCATTAATATTCCCTTTGTTATCAATTTCACCGCTGATACAGTCAATGGTGCATTTCAGTTCCTTATACTTTGATTCGCCTTCTTTTAAAGCATCATCAAGATTACTATGCTTACTTAATATAGTTCTGTCGTTTCCAATGATTTTTGTGATGTAATAATCCATACATTTCCTCCCTATTATTTGTTTGTATTTGATTTACTATATATTATCATGTATTTATTATCATGTCAACAATTATTTTGCAATATCTAATGATCCCTTGTTTTACTGTTTTTAAAAACATACAATTATTGTATCTTTTCTCATTGGAATTTTACAATAAAACACGTATTTTATTGGCAATTTTCTAAAGTTTTCAAAAACTACCCTATACCACATCACTTACACAACTTTTAGCAGTTTTTAAAAACAAAACCGCAAAACAAGGAGCGTCATGCGCCCCTTGATATATTCAACAGTATATTTCTTAAACGATCATTATCTTCTCTTGATTCTGGAATGTAATAATCCCAACAATCCCAATGGTAACTGTTGATTTTCATTCTCTTAATTTCCATAAACCACCAACCATCCGGCAATTCAATCTCCATGATAACAGTTTCCCTATTATCATCTTTGAATTTTTCTGCAAGGTAGCGTTTAAACTTTGAAAGACTCCAACCAGATTCATGATTAAAATTTCCATTGACAGATAAATAATAAACCTGTTTTATCATTTCGCGTAACGTCATTAACTCACCTCTATTATTAAAGATATTCATTCTTATGATATAGCGGAAATGTTGAACTGCTAAATTTATTATTCCACTTTTCACCTAATTGCTCGGCGTACTTTCTACCACCTTCTAACAGTTCACTATTTCCACTTATATTATCAAATTGCATCCATTCACCTTCTGGATTATGTACTGCTAACATATCTGCAAAATTAACGGCATCATGTTCGCACGAATAACCGTATTGATACATAACATGTACTATCTCAATTTCTTCGCAAACGCCTGTTACAATTCCGTCAATAGGAATTTTCCTGTTGTATATGTTGCTTATGATATTAAAAACAACTATGTCACCACTTTTTAAATCTTTACTATATCTCATATTTAATCCTCATAAATAGGGCGATCCTGTGACCGCCCTATCTTTCTCTGATTACGCTGCAAGCGCAAGCTGATAAGCTGTATCAATAAGTCCATTACCGTCAATAGTTTTCATGAACAGATTTTCCTGATAGTTCTTTGTCTGTTTATGGTCTGTTGTATGCGTTGCATAGTCACTGACTGCATTGATAAAGCGGAATGCGCTATACTCAGTTCCTACAAGGTCTGGCTTGTCATGATAAATTGTAAGGATGTCATTGCGCTTCGTTTCAAGTTTCTCCTCATATTTCTGCTGACGAAGCCTCTCTTTAAAGTCAATGATTCTTCCAGTTTTCAGTGCTTTGTTGTAAAGCGCATTGAACTCGATTTCAAGAAGTTTATCAGTCATTTCTTTTACCTGTCTTTCAGATACCTTCTTGAGTTTCAGTTCACCAAATTCTTCTTCAAGAGCCTCCATATAGCGTTCTGCGCTTGCAAGTGTATAACGTGCTTCTTCAAGTTTGCTCTGAATGTCACCCTTATGTACGCAAGACCAATGCCGACTTGCACGATTCAAAGCAAGGTTTAAGGTGTTCTGGCATACCACGCGAATAGGAGTGATTGCAACTCTGATAGCACCTGTACCATCATGAGAATTAGTAAAGACAAGATAAGGATCAATATTTTCCTCTGCGATTGTGGTATTTTCCATTCTTGCAAGCATCCATACACGTTTACCAGATGCAAGACTTCCGGCAGTCTCGTACTTTACACCATGCCCCAACAGTTCATCCGTAAATGCGAATGCTTCTCTGTTCTGAACAATGCGATAACGGTCTGTTACGATACCAAGGACAGTGTTATCAGATGATCTCATGTTTACCTTATATCCAGACAGTTCACGCCCGAATCCGTCATAGATCGGATTTGGTACGACATCCCAATCTAATCCGGCAAGCCTGATAGCATCCTCAGATGTTGGTGCTGATTCAATTTCTTTTCCAAGTCCATGCCAAGGTGTTTCACCTACATAAAACATTGTTTCAACATTTGCCGACATAACATTTCCTCCTTATGCTTTGTGTGTATTTCATTTACTGATTATATGATACCACATGTTCGTATGTTTGTCATTTGTTATTTTGTATTATTCATTGATAAAATATCCATGATAAGATCATAGATTTCTTTATAAGGTCTTTCACAATCCCCTGTTTTTCCTTTGTATCCTGTATCTGCTCTTCCACCATCATTGTAATTGAATTTCATGATAAACTCTCCTTTATTCATTATGGATTAATTCTTGAATATTTCTTCAAAGTATTCTAAATAATCTTCATTGTCAAGTAATCCACATTCCGTATGGAAATTACAATCTTCCAGAAGGTCAACGATCTTCTCTCTGTGTTTTCCCAACTGATGCAAACATCCAAGAACTAACAAGTCCTGACAAGAAAATCCCCATCCGATGATTGGACTTATCATATAACCTTCTGCGAATGATTCTAAAGCTGCATCCCAATTTAATCTAATATCATCTGCTTTCATTTTCTCCACCTTTTCTGCGCTCTTTCGTATATTCCTGATTCTTTGCAACTCTTTAGAAGTTTTCTAAGCTGTGAATTAGTCAAGTGTTTGTATACACCTTCCCAACCATCATCAAAATCATAAGGCACACCGTATACCTTTTCTGTTATGTTTTCCAGAAGTGTATTGATTTCTGAATCCGCTATTCCATCTATATCAATACATTTCCAGAAATAATTATGGATTTCATTAAGCAGTAACTCCCTCTGTTTAGATTTCATTTTATTCTCCTTTGTGTTTTTCGTTTACCACCTAAATATATATTACTACAGCCGTAAAAATTTGTCAATTATTATTTTGTATTATTTATAGGTTTTCTTTTAATTCCTTCTTTAGTAATTATATGTGTACTCCAAAATTCACGCTCTTTATCATTTATGTATGGAACAGTGTCAAGTGTTTCCGACTCATCAACGACTCGCATTTTATAAACTTCGTCAAATTTTACGGTCTTTGATAGCGTGTTGTTCGATACAATAAAAGAATCATTATTTATCCCTTCAATTATTCCAATCATAGCAGCACCGCTATACGGAAAACTTTTGTATTTTACAGGATAAAATTTAATCCTGACACGATCACCAATCTCAAACTTATGAATCTTGTCACCAACCATAATAGGGTGGCTTGGAACATTACTTTTAATTATCATAAATTTTCCTCCTTGTGTATATTATTTACTGTAAACATCTTATCACACAATAATAAATATTGCAAGTATTATTTTGTATGTTTTATCGTTTTTTGAAATTCATATTTTCTGCTCCTGTGCGCCGGATTATTATAATTTTCCAAAACTGCGTTTTATTGCATGTCAACGCAATTTTCCTTAATTTTGAAAAACATTAGGATTATTCCAAAAGAAAAGAGCGATCTTTCGACCGCCCTAATCTCATTCAAATGGTAAAGGATCATCATTATATGATTCATCATCTTTATGTTCCTGTTCCATTCGTTTCAAATCTTCCTCATCCGGCTGTGGTTGCCAGAAATTACTCGGCAATTCATATCTACATGGTGTTAATTCTTTTCTCTGTTCGCTCATGCCGTTTCACCTCCTTTGTACCACGTACCTCTATATCCATCACCGATCTTGACCATCCACTGACGGTTATAGAGATTCAAACTCGGTTTTCTTGTAAAAGGCTTATCTTCGCCTGTCTGCAAAGTTACACTTTTATCTGTTGCCTTAATGATAATGAATGTTTTATTTTTAAAGAGTCTTTCTTTTCTATCCCAAACAGGGCAAGTAAAAGATTCACCGACTTTGAATGGATGCTTTTCTTCTTTGTCTGGATCACCCTTTGCGACAAATTCAATGATTTCAGAATATGGACACTGACCGCCATTGCCGGATTTTTCAACGTCAATAAATGTGATGTTTTTCTTACCCTTGTTTACGACCTTAACAGTCTGGATACCGTACCAATGTTTGATTCTTAAAATATCACCTTTATTGATATTGTCTTTATTAAACGCAATACCGCCCAACTGCTCGATGCATTCCTTGTAATACACAACCTTCTCGATTTCAAATTCAAGAAGATCATAATATCTTTCTATTGCATTATTGCAATGTTCTATTGTTGTTTCAACTTCCCATCCATACTTATTCTTAGGGGTTTCGCCACGTTCAATACATGCCTTGTATTCGTTCTGCTCTGCGATTTCCCTGTTGAATCCCCTGATGCTTGCCTCCGCTTCGTCAATTCTGCGCTGGCAAAATGCTTTATCATGACGGTCTTTTCCGCTCGCTGTGCGTCTTGCTTTTTCCGCACACTCGGCATAGTATTCAGATTTCTTGAACTCATCAAATCCACGCTCCCACGCTGCGAACATCCGATTTCTTCTGTTAGTAAAAGCGCGACCAGCGGAAGTATTGATATTAGGCTGTGTGAAAAATGCAATATCACCATGCATATCATTTATTGGCTTCTGCAAATTCTCGCCACGTTCCATAGCCTTTTCCGCTTTTGCGTCATAGCGTTCTGCTCTGCGCTCTGCTCTTTCTTCTTTGCGCTCCTGCTGTTCTGCAAATGTAAGACGTTCACCGATCTCGCCTTCGTTTACAAGTCCTAATGCTTCGGCAACCTTGATAGGTCTATAAAGATTAGGATATTTGCAACGAGAAACCCATGCTCCAGTGCCACGGCTGAAAAGGAAATTACTTTTGATTGCTCTCTTTTGATCGTTGGTCAATGCAAGATAATCATCCTTGTCAAAATGCAATTCAATCTTTCCTGTTTCCTTATTATGGATATAATAGTTTGCCATAACATAACCTCCTTATTTGTGCTTGTGTATGTTGTTTACATGTATAATACTATCATACATTTTTAAATAATGCAAGTATTATTTTATATTATTTATTATTTTTGAAACAAGTGTTTCCTTCTTTCCAAAATTCATGATAGATGATTTTTCAAAACACTGATTTAATGTACGTTGATGCTAATATTTTGCATTTTGAAAAACCATTAACGCGAGTAAAAGAAAAACGCCGGATTGCTCCGGCATCTTTCTTATTTGGTTTCAATTCTTAGTATTTCAATAAGTTTTATGTTGTGCTTTCCATCCACGATCACAGATGTTTTATTAAAGTAAACATTGCTACACGGCATGATGCGTCCATCATAAAGATAAATTACCATATAATCACTTCCTTCCTATCTTGTTATTTGGATTGAATTTGCATCCTTCTTCATATCCTTTTTTGGAAACATCTGTATAAATTGTTTTTCTCGTTCTGTATCTATCAATTTGAAAACTTGAACATGCTTCATTGACTTCTTTAGGCACAATCATAACCAGACCCCATCCGGCTTCATTGTCCTGTTTCTGCTTATCAAATGCGACTTTTACGCCCCTGACAAATCCATTTGCGTAAGAATTTCTTACCCTGTTCTTTTCCGCATAGGAATAGTGTTTATAATCAACGATGCTCTCAAGATAATGTGTACCACAACTCCTTGCTGTATCAACGGCGTATCCAAATATTTTGGCGCAAATATCAACATCGCCCTCAAGTCCTACAAACATAATGTTTCTTTTCTGCGCACCTTTATAGTGATTTCCGGCGTAACGGCAACAATAATTTTCCGCTATGATTGCAGCAAGCGATCCCATCCACCATTCACCGCGCTTTGTATAAGTATAAGAAGTTTCAATTCTTTTCACTTTCTTTGCTTGTGCATCCACAAGATCAATCTCTTCAATCTTATGAATTGCCATCAATTCTTTTGCTTTAAGAAGTGCTGCTTTTGCCTCATGCTCGTTATTGCTTTCAGCAAGTGAAAGAAGTTTCCTGATTTTCTCCTTGTAATCTTCATGGTAAATCTCCTTTAACATAATGTGCTTTGTGTATGTTAATTACTATGGTTAAATGATAACATGCAGACTTTGTATTATCAATAATTATTTTGTATTATCTATAATATTTTCCTCATTTCTCCTACTTGCCGAAATATTGTTATTTTTCAAAACATGGATTAATTGCATCAAATTTTCTAAATTTTTAAAAACGATTATATTCCTATTAAATTTTTATAGTTTTTAAAAATTGAATTTCTCCGCGCACATAAAAAAAGGAGAAGAGCATTTCTGCCCTTCGCCTTATTAAATCAATAATATCTGTAATCTTCCATCTATGTTTACTCCAATGCTTCGCACCCATTTTATTTTTATATCACGGTATACATCGCTTCTTAACTCCCAATTTTCAATAAGAATATCTTCTTTGCCTTCCTGTTTTATAGTCAATGGCTGCGTATACCATAATCTGTTACTTAAATCTAATAAAGTAAAATATTCCATCTTACACCTCCACAATTTTAAATTCATCATTTGCGTATTCATCCATGACATTCAGTAATTTTGTCAAACTTGCTTTTGCATCCTGTTCACGACTAAACAACATGGACTTTTTTAATTCGCTTTTCTTTACCCAAAATCTTTTATGTTTCTGCCAGTGATTAACGAGATAGTATTCACCTTCTGCTGATATACTTTTTATTGTGTACATTTGTTTCTCCTTTTGAACAATCCGCATGGTGGATCGTAGGCATCTTGTATTGTTGGCTCGTCTTTAATAGCATTACAAATCCCATCATAAGCACAACCGACTTGACGCACAAATGTCCAGTTTCCACATTCAAAGCAATAGCATGTATAATGTCCGTTCTTTGGTTTTTTAAATTTCATAATTCGATTATTGGCATTCCCTTCTTTTCTGCTTCTGCTATATCCCAATAATATGCATCGGTTATAGAAAACCAATCATATTTAGAATATTTCTTTTCAACTTCTTCTCTGCTGTTTGCTATAACAAGATTCGTACAATAAACAAAATCATTGTAATGAAATGATACTTTGTAATATTTTTTCATGGCTTTACAAAATCCTCTTCCTTAATCCATTCCCAACGTGTTACATCCACCATGTTATAATCACCGCTAACCATTTCAACTCTGCTCCATGTATTGCTTTCACATCTTTTATGATAAAGATGTTTCTGCTGTTTCTTATCTTTGCACACATGAATAATAGCAGGACTGCGTTTATCTCCGGCTAACACATATAACATAATTACCTCCCACAACGATTAAAAACTTTAGCGAATCCCATGCATTCTGCATAGTGTTCGCATTGTTCACAAGCGTCATCATCCGAACTATTAACTGTTTCACCGTCAATCTGGTATGTTAAATCAGGATCATAATTGTCATCACAAAGTATTTTTACATACATACGAACCTCCATCATCCAAATGTATAACCATTGATAATTAATTTATGCGGAACGATCATGCCTGTTACTTCTGTGAAAAGTTCCGTCAACTGATTGCAATGCACATCATTAAAAGCACGAACCTCTGTATCTTTTGCCTCGATCCAAGGGTCTTTTCCGGCAATGTACCTTTTCTGACTGTAACTCGCGTTTCTGTGACGATAAAAGCGCATGTTATAAGTGTCATTTCCATGATTGTATGTAACTTCCAATCTGTTTGCCTTGCTGCCGTTTCTCGGAATGTTCATGATAAGATTTTCACCGTTATCAGTAAGGAAGTTTTTACATCCAGTGCAAGCGATAAATTTTCTACCACCAAGTTGTGATAAGATTTCTTCCGAGATTGTCATAACATCATCTCCTTTGTGCTTGTGTACTTCATTTGCTGAGTATATCTTACCATGCACCGCTATATATGCCAACTGTTATTTTGTATTATTTATAAATTTCTTCAATATCCTCCTTGGTAACTATATTTATTATGTTTTCTAAAACCATGATTTTTCGCAGATCATGTCGCAATTATTATAAATTTTGAAAAACGATAATATATTTTCTTTGTTTTTAAAAATCTATTTTTTCCGTAATTTCACGAAAATGGTTTTCTAAAATTAAAATTTTCCGCATAAAAAAATAGAGCAGATCAACTGCCCTATCTCCTGAAGATTTGTGGATTTTCTGGAAGTGATTGCGCCCAATCTAATAACGCTCTCAGTTTTTCCGCTTTTAATTCTTCATATTTTTCTTTTGTTTCCTGTTCTGACTTCTTGAATGAATAACTAATGTTGGTTTTTCCTTTGGCATACTTAAAGCCATTTGGTAAACCAATATCATCATAGCGCATATTGAACGCGATATAGATATTATTGTTACCCCCGAAATGCGACTCGCAGCATCCAATAGTGGTATAACCTTTTTGATTTAAAATCCTGACAACTTCCTGAATGTTTACATCAATCATTATTAATTGCCACGGTGGATAGAATTTGCATATGCATTCATGCACCTGATGAAAACAATTAGGGCATACATAATTTTCTATTACTCTTTTGGATCGCTCAATTTTCATGACACCAACCCCTTTCATGCTATTGGATTATACTGATTATGTTCCGTAAAATTGTCCTCGTTAAGACTGAATTTAAGAGCATCGAATAATGGTTTTGTGTCAATACCATTTGTATGATAACCTTCTAAAATTCCATCAAAATATAACTGCGTTGGTGGATAAATCCCTTTATGAAAATCATTCATGACATAAACCATTGCTCTGATCTTTTTACCGTTATCCATAACAACAGGAATAATTCTTTTTACATAATATGTTGGATAACCTTCGTATCTGTCAAGACGTTTTTCATCATTTTTGTTATCAAGTTCCCAAACTACAACAGGAACAGAATCAGATTCTTTTCCTGTTTCAATAATATCTGCATGATAATTAAATACGAGTTTCCATCCTTTTACTTTTCCATTTCCATAGATTTTTGTATTAGGGCATCTATACGCCATCTGTTCTACATTCATATTGCTGCCATAACTTACATAATACATAAATTTCACCTCCTAAATACGCTAATATAGGATAGCACATTTATGCTATCCTGTCAATAATTATCTTGTTTTATTTATCATGGATTCTATAAAACCCTTCTGATAATTCTTCGATCAAATAGCCTTTTTGTTTATATTTCCTGATAAGTTCCTTCGCTTCTTCTTTAACAAATGCAATATACGGATTCGCGCCACTGGTAAACTCGAAATGCGTCCACGTTTTCATGTTACACCTCCATCCCATCATAATATAAATGGCTGTCATTACAATTCACATAGAAATCAATTTGTGCATTTGGATATTTCTTGTTGACATATTCTTTAGCAGATGAAAAATAAGCATAGATAATACTGTCTGTTATATTTTCAAAACTGCCATTTTCTGTGAGATATTGAACCGCCCAATCATTCAGTTGGTTAATGTCCCAATCTGTAAAATCAAACTCTTCATGCTTTAACAGATTTTCCGCGCTTTCGATTGCGCTATTGATTGCATCCTCATAGATGCCAAGAAAATGCATGTTACTAATCATGATTACACCTCCTTAAAATCTAAATCCTGCCCTGTAAAGTCTATCAAGTGCATGTTCAACATTT
>Ga0326512_10000704_pt1 | contig 28228 bp, 26 predicted proteins | sample 1_2617_0518_D_FD_203652 | JGI IMG/M metagenome (GOLD analysis project Ga0326512, IMG submission 203652) | Bovine rumen microbial communities from UC Davis, California, United States - 1_2617_0518 | ecosystem: Host-associated > Mammals > Digestive system > Stomach > Rumen | place: USA...
ATAGAATAATGGTGGAACATCCCCATCATCTTTGCATTTTACTTCCCAGTGCATTGAACCGACTGAAGAACTGATTAAGTTGATTGCCGCAAAGAATGGACTTTGTGATAATGCACCATATCCTTTAAGATTAAGCAACTTCTGCAATAATCCGATACCTTCATTAGCGATAGCACATGCATCTGTTGGTACTTCTCTATGTGGTTGTTCGACTTCTCTAATTTCTCTTTTTTTCCATGGCCACATAATATGTAGTTAGATATTTTTTAGTAATATAGTATTTATTTTCTTCCTAAGCAATATCCTATATTAAAGTAGTAATCTAACTCTTCTTGTTTTACAAATTTACATAAACCATCTTTATTTATCCATTTTCTATCTTTAGCTAATTCTGATAAATAATCTTTTGTTTCTTGTTTATGATTCTTATTCTTAAAAAATGGACCTAATTTTCCTATATGAGCAATTTCATTGTGGTGTTTTGTTATTGGATTATTGTTATTTTCTTCGTATGTACACCATCTTAAATTATCTATTCTATTATTATGTGTATTAGTGTCTATATGATCCACACATGGTTTGTTTTCTGGATTAGGAATAAATAATTCTGCAATTATTCTATGAACATAACCAAAACTGATACGATAATAAGCTTGATTTTCTTTGAATTTTACTAATTTTCCATTTTTTCTCATTCTTCCATAATTAGAAAATTCATAAACATACAATTTAGTACGACAGTACTCTTTCCAAATTTCTATCATTATGTATAAGTAATATATTTATGTATTAAGCATTAAAAAAGAGCAACCTTTCGTTTGCAACCTACTCAGTTACTCGAATATTACTTAATACAATATAATATAGTACTATTTTATATATAAAATCTATAATTAGCCTAAAATGAGTAGTTTTTGTAATCCATTAAAGACATATAATAAATATGCTAAAGATATTGTTGAAGGAAAAATAATAGCATGTGAGTCAATTAAACTTGCATGTCAAAGATATTTGTCTTGGTTTGATAGAGATGACATATATTTTGATGAATCAGATGTTGATAAAAAGATAAAATTTGTCTCAAAAATGAAGCATTCCACAGGTATACATGCTGGAAAATCATTTGAATTGCTGCCTTGGCAGCAATTTGCGTTTGCTGGTATATTTGGATGGAAGTGGAAAGACTCAGGTTATAGAGTCACAAAGAAAGCTTTAATGTTTGTTGCAAGAAAAAATGGGAAAACTGCACTTGCTGCTGCATTGGGGCTTTGTTGTGCTGTTGCAGATAACGAACAAGGTGCAGAAATTGATATGATTGCAAATTCTACTAAACAAGCCGAAATATGTTATGAACAGACAAAAAACTTTGCAGAAACGTTAGACCCTAAAGGCAAATTATTTAAGAGATTTAGACGAGACATTAGAATACCTGCAACTAAAGGAGTTATTCAGGTACATTCATCTGATAGTATGGGTAATGATGGATTTAACGCAAGTACAACAATACTTGATGAGTTCCATTCTCAAAAAGATTGGGGGTTATATAATGTATTTATAAGTTCTATGGGTATGCGTACACAACCATTAATGCTTATTATTACTACATCAGGATTTCTTGTTGGAGAAACATATCCATGTTATTCAATGTATATGACTTGTAAGCAAATATTACGAAATGTCAAACAAGATGATACAATGTTTAGTTTATTATATGAATTAGATGAAGAAGATGATTGGAAAGATGAGAAAAATTGGATTAAATGTAGTCCATCATTAGGTACAACTGTAAGATATGAATATATGCGCGAGCAAATAACTGATGCAATAAATAATACATCATTAGAAGTTGGTGTTAAAACAAAGAACTTGAATATGTGGTGTCAAGCGGCAAATATTTGGATCTCGCGTGATTATATTCAAAATGTTATGGAACCTGTAAATCTAGAAGATTATAGGGATGAAATAGCATTTGGTGGTTGTGACCTCTCTGTGGTATGCGACCTCACAGCTCATTCTGTATGTATACCACCTAATCCTGATAGAAAACTTAATGGTGATAAATTTATTTTTAAGTCATGGTTATATATACCTGATGATGCTGTACAGAACTCAGCAAATAAAAACTATTATCAAGAATGGATAAGACGTGGATGGGCAATTAAAACTTCTGGAAATGTGGTCGATTACGAACATATATTAAAAGACCAATTAGAAGTATCACGTATTGTTGCATTTACAGATTATGGTTACGACCAGTACAACGCGTCATCTTGGGCTATTTCAGCAGAAAATGCAGGATTACCATTATGTATTTATGGACAATCAATAGGGCATTTTAATGGTCCAACTAAATTCTTTGAAATGTTAGTTCGTTCTGGAAAATGTATAATTGATACAAACCCAGCTGTAGATTGGTGTTTTGGAAATGTTGAATTAATGATAGATCATAACGAAAATACAAAACCAACAAAAGCAAACGGAGAGAAAAATAATAAAATTGACCCGGTTATATCTATGTTGGAGTCCTTGGGTTGCTATTTGAATAGTAAGTATTATACCCCTGAGGCATGGGTGTTAACATAACAAAAAGGGCTAGCCAATTGGTTAGCCCTGCACAAAAGAAGATATAAATATATGTTATATAAATATGACAGATGACAGTTGGGATGTCAGCCCATGGAAAAATTATAATTAATATGAATGAACGATCTATTTTTCAATTGGATACACTAATGGTGTATAAGCATATAATTTGTATGTAACACCAATACCATCTTGTTCCCTTTCCGATATTTCTAATTCTACTTGTTCTTCAGTTTGTTTTATACAGGACATAAATTCCTTTATCAATATCCAAAGTATATCAGCTGACTTACTGACTTTTAGTGTACATCGTATATTGAAACCATCTTGGTCTTTATCAAATTTCAGATTAGATACACAGTCGAAGTCAAATATACTTGATAATATTGATTCATATGTATCAAAACAATACTTTTTGTCACGGGCTTTCTTTATGTTTCTTGCTTTTATCTCAATATCTTTTTCCATTAATATCATTGTATAGTAGTTTATTTAATTAATAATAAACATTTTTTCTTTTAACATCAAAAATGTCTATAAGAAATAAACATATTTTTCTAACAATGAAGAAATTTATCTTAACTCGTTCATCTGCCTTTTGGGGTGGTGGCATAACACTTATATATAGTTATATCGGATTTTCTAAAAAAATGAGACCTTACGCTGCTAATTTATACAAAAATAAATATATAGTATATCTTATGAATCAAATTTATATAATCAGTGAGTGAAACAGTTGCAGACCTGTTCGCTTACAGGCGTCTCATTACAAATTAACAATCATATTGTTTATTCGTACACATGGAGTGTCACGAACATGTATTATTACAAGATGAGTAAGTATCTCGCGATACAATATAAATATAGTAAATTAGTTTCTGTTTTTCAATTTTCCATGTCTTTTGTCGTGGCATTCTCGACAAAGAGAAACGACATTGTCGGGATCTAATAACAACCTCAACTTTTCTTCTTCAGTTGCTCCACTACTAAATGGTATTACATGGTGGACATGTTCAGCAGGAACTGACCTGCCATTTAATGCACAGTCATGACATAATGGGTAATTTGTAATCTGCCATTCTCTTAATCGTTTCCATTGTTTGTTATGGTAATACTTGCCCCAGCGGTTATTGTGTCTGACATTAGCTTCTTTTTGCTCTATCTTATTTGGATTGCCTACTCTACGTCTGTTAATATATGGCATACTATCTTACTTCAATTTTTGAGCTGTTCATTATCATTGCATACTCAAGTTCAGTACGTTCAATTAACTTGTGAGCTTTGTCATATCCACATTGCTGCTCTAATAGTTTTATTAATAATTGTTCTCTCATATATGGAGTAATATTTTTCATCATTATCTTTCCTCTAGAAGATGTATTTTTATCAGCTGTATAATTTATCAATTGCATAGTTCAATGACGCTAGATGTACATTCTACTATATCTAGCATCATTCTATCTATATCTTTATTAGTTAACTAAATTCTCTAATAATTCTTCTGCATCTTGGTCTCCGTCACCATTGTTAAGACGTTTGATTTTAGCAGAAGCAAATGGACTTAAACCATAATCATCTAATATTTTAATTATCTCTTGATGCGCGTGATTAAGGATTGCAATGTTTGGGGACTTTGCTTGTCTACGGTAACTATCCTCAGTGCTTAATGCTGCATCTGCATTTATTGCGTCAAGCGCTCTAAAATATAAAAGTAACTGATTTGCTAATAAATCTAAAGTGACAAAGAAATAATTATTAATCTTTGTATTCTGTTCTTTTACATCTTCGTAAACTCTCGACATAAATACTAATACACGGTCATCATAGCCTTCATATGTCTTTTGTATATATGGATCTATAGTTTTCATATAGTATTATTTTTTTATTTTAAATTAATATAGTAAACAAACCAAACATAGTTTCTGGATTTTTCTAGTCTAGTTCTGGAAATTGTTAATAAACATCATTTCCAGATTCTGCTGGACATAGAGAGTTAATGGAATGGCGTATTTCGATTAAGACGATGATAAAAAAGCACTATACCGGGGTCTATTTTCTATGATTTTTCTGTTAAAATTTGTAAATCTCTTAGTTTCTCTCTACTTCTCTTCATTTCTCTCAATATGTCCTACTAATATCTAATATTATCTTCTCATTCTTTTTATTTGCTACTAATAGTTTGTTATATAATAATTCGAATGCTGACTTACTATATAGTACCTTGCCTTTTACTTTATTGTAACCTACAAGTATACAACCTGAACTATCATCCGCTGTATTGCCTACATGTATTAGTACTCCACTGAAACCCTTTACATTATCTAAACGTGGAACCTTGCCTTTGCATACTGTCTGATAATATGGACGTTGACTATACTTAGGACTAACTACATTCATTAGTATATTGTATCGTCCTGTTGGTATTGCAGTCTTGTGTGCCACCTTTATATTCAATATCTCAGTCAAAGACATCTTACTATCGAGCATACGGTCCTTGTCTTCTATTGTGTCGCATATATATGTACCGTCTATATATAGATGACCAATAGTATAGTCATTGCATGTATATATTCGCTTTAATTGTAGTATCATTGTATTATATGGTGTTTTGTATAAAATAGTACGGTATACATTTTTTACTTTTTTGGTAACTCGCTATATATATAACAAGTTACCAAAAAATGTAAAAATGTATACTCATTTTTCTCTATATTTAGACACCCATTGTTTACTTTTATTTAGTTTTATCATTGCATCTTTTACTGAGCTATATTCAATACCATGTATAACAACTTTTTGTTTTTTATGTTTAGATAAAATGTATGTATATATCTTACTTAATATTTCATCATTAGGTATGCTCATATTAGATGTATTTCTAGATAATTCAATAAATATATCTTTATAATCATTTATTACTTTTCTAAGACTAACGATATTCTCGTATGTTTCATTAGTTAACTGTCGTATGTCGTCTTCATTCATAGTATCATTATAGATAGAACGCACGTATGCAGCTGTAAGTTTGCAATCATCCCATCTATTATCTAACATTGCAGTAATAAAAGCATTATTATAAAATTCATCCCAATGTTTTGAAAGATGCATCATTGTACATATTCTTTTTATGTCTATCTTTTTAATTGTTTCATTTTTCTTAATTATATTTGATAACATATTAGAAAAATCTCTTTTAGTTGCTTCAAAGTTAAAATCATTATTAATATAAAGATTATCTAATATGTATTCAATATCATCAATTAATGAACCTGTACATACCTTTAAGAAGTTATTATTAGGATTTAATTTCAAATGTTCTTTTTTCTCTTCAATCATATCATAATCAAAAGCATTCATTTGACCAGCAAATTGGTTATTTCTTAAATGAGTTGCTTTAATAGTCTTTTTATCTTTATTCATATATTTTAGAATTACATTAAAATCATTATTTACTAATCTATTATAAATTATTTGTATTTGACTTTCATATTCTTCAACATTCTTAATCTGTTTGTATGTAGCATATCTTTCTCTATTCAATACATACATATTATCAACAGTATCAAGAAAGTCAATAGATAACTTATAACGATTTTCAATTATTGATTTGTTTTTCTTTGAGAACAAATCATAAGACTTAATTGTAGAATTGATAATGTTAACTTTACGTTCAGTTTCAGTAAAGTCAATATCTGTACTTAATTTGTTTATATCATTATCTATTCGGTCAACTTTATAAGGCACCAGAATTTTGTCAATGCATTCTTTATTTCTTATACGATTGGCATACTGTATAATTCCTAAAGCATTATTTGACAAAATGTAAACTCTGAACTTTTTATCATTATCTACCCATAAATTGATGCCTGCTTGACCATATACTGAGAATGCTGTTACTTGTTCTTTAACATTCTGATGCTCAATAACATAATTTACAGTATCAACGAAGTTCTGATTAAATATATCACAATCTATTCCATAAGACTGTAATTTTTCTTGTGTCTTGAAATTAGTTCTATCTTCAAATACAATTGCATAATGATTAGGATCTGACTTAATCCAATTCTTAATATCATCAATTACATAACCATTATATTGTTTGTTGTAAAACAACAATTCACAGTTTACTTTCTTTACTTTACGACTAACTTCAATTTTCTTACAGTCAAAGTCATTTACTTCATTTGATGGTGTTCCTGTCATTACAATTTTTGTACCATTAGCAATTGCCAAATATTTCTTTAAGTCAGTTATTGACTTTATTCTATAATCATACATATAAAGAGTATGTATTTCATCAACTATAATATAATTGAAGTTCATCTTATATATTTCATATAGAACAAATGACTCCCAAGTAGTACAGATATTCTTGCCTTGATTTAATGCTTCTTTTACACTACCAAATTTATCAATGTTATCTTCTTTATTGTCACTGTCTATTATTATCCAGCCTTGTTCATTCTTAAAACTATCTCTATTAATTGCTTTCATTGGTGATATGAAACATACCCCTTTCCCGAACATTTCCTCAAAGTGATTAAAAACAAAATCCATCAAGTCTCTATTTTCAATGTCTTTACCATATTTTTTGCCCATAAATGTTTTACCAAGACCACATTTAGCATAAAGATGATTTATTCTTTCACTATCCCATTCAATATCAATGTCACTCAATGATTGCTTCTCAGTTAAATTATATAATATATCTGGAATATACAAATCAATAGATGCAGGCTCAAATATCTTTTTGAACTTATAACCAAATTCTTCAAGACAATTTACTTTTACATATTCACCTGTGTATCTACCATACCAATTATTCTTATCAGGTTCTTTTAAGAAGAACTTCAAATTCCAATGTCCTTCTTCTAATCTTGAACAAATATATTTCCATTGACCATCTACAGTTTCTTTGTCATTATATACAGCAATTAATGCTTCATATATTGACCATCTTTGACGATGATCTTTATATGGAACTTTATTGTCTATTTGTTTAAATCCTGTAAGACTAAATAATTTTGTGCCGTCTTTTTTGACATCAGAACTTTCTAACACCTTTTGTTTAGGTGCTTCATATTCATCAATATTATTAAAATTACCAAACCATTGTCCATCAACATCTCCATATAATATTTCATTTTGTGTAAGATACATACCCTGATATGGAGATACTGAACATTTATCAATTACTTTTTCATATAATATTATATCTTCTGCACCAATTGCTTTGAATGCCGTACGAATTATATCCTGTGCATATGCTGAGCATTTCTTAAAATTTTCTTCATTTTTTTCTACTTCAAAGTAGAACATTATATGATAAGAAGTACCTGAATTAGAAAGTTGAATAATATAAAAATTCTCATAATAATTAAAAAGAAGGTAATCATATAATTTATTCAACAATTCATTAGGATTAAACTTCTTTACATTATTATAATATTTCTTTGAGTCAATATCTGTAAATACACAACCTGTCCATGTATTCCAATCAATATTGTCAGTTGTTACACGATATCCTGAATTGAATACTTGTAACCAAGGTAAATCTTCTTTTTTTGTGTTTTTAACATCAATTGAACTTAATTCAACAACATCCATTTTTTGACCACCTTTATGGTATGTTGTTCCACTATTAAATAAAATGTTTTTCATGTGTTGTGTAGTGAATATATATTTAATGCAATCTATAATAGTAATTTACACTATTATTTAGCATATCTTCAAAAGTAATATTTGATGATTCAAATCTATCATCTTTCAAATCATAACCCATTTCATATAATGCACATTTAACCCAGTTATTAGCACAATATCCATGTCCAGTTTGAAAGTTTTTATTATTAGGATCTACATAAGGATAATCACGTTCAATAGAATGTTTTAATCCGTATGTTGTAATTCTTGGAGCTTTACTTGATTTTTTATCACTCCATAGTTTATTTCTACAACGATTATTTATCCAAGTTAAAATAAAATCATAAGGTGTATTGTAATCATACATATTTATTTCTTCATTTACAATACGTTTTACTTCTAAAAATTCTTTGTGTGTCATGTGTGTAATGCTAATTTATTTTATAATATAGTTTTCCATTCATAGTTTTAGTTATCATTAGTCTTCCCATTCGCAATTCCATTAATTGCCATTCATTTAATTCTTCTTTTGTTTTCCACATCTTAAATGTCATAGTTATCTATTTCTTTCCATGTAATATCTGAACCGTCAATTTCTGCTACTGTTACTTCAGTTCCAAATCTTGTAGCTAATTTGTTGTGGTGATTAATTGCCCAGCGTACAGATACAGGTGCAATGCCTAACAAATAACTTGCCTTATTTGCTGATGTGTAATATTTCTTGATGTTACCACCAATTGTTACTTCTACTAACTTGTTTGTCTTTTCTCTTCTCATAGTGTTATATTCTATTTTTATATTTATATAGTTAATAATAATATTTTTTAATAGAAAGTATATAAAATCAGGAAAAAAATTTCATAAATCTTAAAATATTTTATATTTATATTGAATATTATATATAAAGTACTATATTATATTTGTAATTAATAATAAATAAAAAGTTATATTTTATGAAAAAGATTTTGATGATTTTAGTTTTTGTTTTGGTGTCAATGTTTAGTTATTCACAAACTATTCATTCAAATTTTTCAGAAACATTTGAAGTTACTGCATGGTATGAAGTTGAAACAAATGATTATCAGACAACATGGGAACAGTCAGATAATATTCTTAATCAGACTGTTAAAATTAAGCTTTCATTCAACAATACAAACAAACAGACAACCATTACAGTAATTACTCCTGAAGATAGTGGAAATCTTACAGTAAATAATTCATTTGTTACTAAGACATTCGAAAAGAATGGTATTGTCTGGAAAGTTTGGATGAAGTCTGGTTCACTACAACGATTTGTATTTAGTTTTGTAGAATCATATGATAATCATAAGACAGAACTATTTCAAATAACAAAATATTATTAAGATTTCTTTTTCCTTATGAATCTAGCCGTTATTTGCAAGTCATCTAACGGCTTTTCTTTGTTATTGTCTATAATATATATTCTATCATAGTTTCCGTACTTTAGAAGATGATATTTATATATTGTCGTGTCTTTGAATATTATCTCCACAAATTTACCACCACGATGTTCATAGTCTTTGTCAATATTGATAGTCTCGACATCATCATGAATAATTGTATAAATTTGTTTATCATCTAAGTTTTCATAGTCCATATTGTCACCTTTCATAATCTTCTCCAATTGATAATCTAATTCTTTGTTCTCATTGACGATAGTACGAAGTTCGGCAGTCAGTTTCTCAAATCTCTTATGTTCATTCTCAATCATTGCATCGCCTTTCTTCTCAGTTATCTTTCCTTTTACGATACGTTCATTGATTCTGTCAATAATATCGTTAATCTCGTCAATGTCTTCTGTTATCTTCTGTGACTTCTGGTTATTGCGTTCCATTCTATTTGTCAGTTCCAATAAGGTCTTTTTACGTACTGACCCCTTCATCTTGTCACGGTGCTTAATTACAGTATAATATACCAATGAATCCATCAAGTTCATATTGACTAACATTAGTTCGGTCTTCAGGAATCCGTCATGTGTACCGTATGACATCTGACCTACCATTGGAGCTAATATATGATTATTGAGTTTCCAATGTATAAGTCCTTTACAATAATATATATTAGTATTGTTTGTCCGTATCTTCTTCTTACGTTTCTGTGCTGCATCAAACATCTGCTTTGATATGATAGCAGGATATTGGTAGTTTGTAGTACGTTCTCCAGTATATTCAGGCTTCTTAATCATGTCTGCTATCATACATCTTGCAGTCTCATACCCAGAATATCTTAATAGTCCTCTGTCCATCAAATCAATTGCAATACTACGAATAGATTCATTGTTTAGGTATCTTTCGAATATCTCAATGACTGTTTTCTTGTCTTGTTCATCAATTTCTATTGCATCATTATCTTTATTTACTTTATAACCAAACAATACAGATCCGCCAATGTATTTGTTTTCCATCATCTTCTCTTTACGTCCACGTGTCATTCTTGCTTTTGTCATTCTTGCTTCTTCTTTTGCCATTGTCGCAAATATAGACAATACAAGTTCTGCAGTTGCATCAATTGACCCATCATCTTTCAATAATGTAAACTGTGGAGTGATGCAATGCAGGTTGACATTATGACTAACTAAATAATCAACTTCTCCATGCAATATAGATGGTTGTCTTGAAAGTCTCGATACTTCCCAGATGAACACCATATCATATTGTTCAGTCTCGATATGACGGTGTAGTTCCAATAATGTCTCGCGTTCTTCAATGTTCTGTTTAAGACCTGATTCTTTTCCTTTGATGATTACTACGTCTTTATCAGAATAACCGTAACGACGTGCTTCTTCAACTAATCTGTCTAACTGTGAATCTAATGACTGCTGCTCAGTTGAAACTCTTGCTAAGATAATTGCTTTCTTGTTCATATCAAATATAATTTATGTTTCTTGTGACAAAATTATATAATATATTTGATATTTATCAAAGATTTACATTATTTAATCCCATTTATGGCATGTGATAACATTCATTAACCAGAATTACAGTTATGTAAAGTCTGCTAATACGGAGTTTCCATAATAGTAATTCCGAATAAAAACATCCTCTAGCATCATCTATTCTGTCGGCTGTATAATTTATCAGTTTAATAGTAAAATGATGCTAGAGGCAAGTCTAGAGTAGCCAGTGAGCTTAGAAACCTACTATTATAACTTCATTCTATGAACGAAGTGAAATATAATTATGGTACCCACTCTAATTCTTCATTTTCATTACAGTTTTCTAATGCATCTTCATCTTCATATGTTCTGCATCGACTCCATTCAAGTTGTGCTTCACCACCATCATCTTCTTCCCATTCAGAATCTTCTAACTGCTTTTTTGCTTCTTCAAAAGAATCTGCTTCAATTTGACAATAGAAAGAATAACTTAATGCCTTTTCAAAAACGTATATCATAATCTTAATATTTAGTTATAGTCAACAAAATCGGGTTCATCTGATGAATTATAGTATTCATATTCTTTTTCATCTTCTTGCGTCTCGATGACAAAATAATTAATACTATCGAAGTCATCACGTTCTTTAATGAACTGTTTAGCAGATTCCATGTCATCAGTCTCCAACCCAAAGTCTTCACTACGTTCATCTTCAGGATCATACTTGAAATGAACAGTTACATCATATTTCTTCATATCATTCAATTTTTAGAAATTCATTCTGCAAAGATAATCATAATTTGACAAATCAAGAAAGATTTGCCAATTTTTTAAGTTCATTGACTTGATTTTTGTCGAATTTGTAGAGTTTAGTAGATGCTTTAATAATGTTACGAATAACAGCATCCATCATGTGCTGTGGAAATTCATCATTAATCATCAGATTAATTTCGTTAATGATAATGTTTTTAATTTGTTCAAATCTAATCTCAATAAATTCTTTTCTGTTCATAATTACATAAATTTAAATTGTTAATACTAATTTCACATAGAGTGAAACGATAATGTTATAATACTAAAAAATAAACTACACTATATAAATATGACGAAACCGAAAAAAATTCAAAATTCGATAGTTAATAAGACTTAAAATTACTATATTTATATTAATAGGTAGTTTAATATTGAGCAAGTAAGTAGATTGCAACGAAAGCTTGCTCTTTTCTAATAAACTATCTAACATAAAAATATTAAACTACAAATTATGATTAATCTTAGATGCGTAAAAAGTTATTGTTGTGAAGATATTAGTCTTATAGAGAATTATGATAAGGCTATTAATGATACGACACAAAAATGGGATTGTCACCATCGTTTAGAAATTGATATGAATTTATCATATAAAGAATTAAAAGAAAGCGGGTTATACTTGAATAGACCTGCTTCCGAACTTATATTTCTTACTCACAGTGAACATCAACGAATTCATAAAACGTGCCAAAATCCAATGACTGGTAAAACAGGAATATTATGTCCTAATTATGGTAGAAGTCCATCTGAAGAAACAAAACAAAAAACATCAGAATCAATGAAAAAATATTGGGCACAAAAAAGGGAGCAAGTAAATTAGCTCCCTAATCAGATTCCGCTTTCAACCATTTTTTGTTTATAGCAGGATGGTTCAAAGGTAATACTGAACCGAAAATTTCTACCTGCATCCACCGATGGTTAAAATATATTCAAATCTTGCGTTCTGTCTATATACCGTAAGTTCTCTTCAAGTTCGTCAGTAGAAAGTGCTTGTGCTATACATTCTAATAGTTCATCTGCACCTAGTCTTTCTTTAATCTCTTCAAACTTAATCCATACATCGACTGCTTCCATATTATAGTGCCTGCTTCATTTGTTCTAAACGAGCTATTTCTTCATCAATCTTAGCTATTTCTCTAAGTTTATAACCATCAATAAATTCATTACAGAATTTCAGCACTTCTTTTGCATCATCAATAGTTGCGTGTCTCTTGTCAAATACTTCCTTCACTCTGTTCAGTACACTGTTCTGAATGCGAGCATATGCCTTAATCTGCACCATGTCCATATAGAATTGGATCTTCTTGACTTTCTGCTCCAATGTCAGGGCTTCAAACTTCTTCATTTGATTTTTAGGAACCATGTGGATATTCTCTTCCACATACTGCTGCATCTGCTCTTCATCCATGATGGGTTCAATCACGATGTTCTCACTCACGTTGTTTTCTAAATTCTTTTTCATAAATTTTGTTTTTAATAGTGAATAAATGTAAATTGTCGGTACAAAATTAACCACTTTAGATGACAAAAGAACTAAAATATGTTAAGAAAATGATATATGTTTTATTTCTTTAACAATTTTAGTTCTTTCTAAGAAAATTGGCTATAAGAATTTTACAATAATTTACAATAATTTAATCGAAGTTAGTTGGGCTTGAAGATTCACCACCATATAATTGAATAGGTTTCCATCTGCCACCACCCACGTGAATGAATCCAAATGTTCCACCATTTATAATTTCCATTGCTTTATATAATGAAGTAGTATCGTCATCATATATACAATATGGTAAATTTGCAGTTCCACTTGCATTATATCCGCAAGCATACATAGTTGCACCAGAATGATTAATAATATATATTTCTGTGCCTATTGGTAAATAATCAGATTCATTTGTCCCACCATTAAGCATTATCAAATGCCAATTGTCTGAATATGATGGATGTCTGCCTTCTACTAATATATATTTAGGTATAATATGAATACCAAATCTCGTAACAACTATTCTTGGTAATATAGGATTATAACTGAAACTTTCCCAGCCAATAGCTCCATTTATTCTATTAGCATCAGTATCATATGTTGTGTTTCCTGTAATTTTCAATAATGGACCAATACATCCTACATGTATATAATTTGGGTTTGATATTGGTGTTCCATTAGTTGTATCTATAGTAGCAGAACCAAATACATTATTAGTACCGTATCTATCAATAGAATTACCAAATAACTTATAGTTAGTACCATACATATTAGTATTGCCTCCATAAACTAAATTAGTTATTTGATTCGAATTTACCCATGTCTCAGATGTTGGTGTTACAGTTCTATATCCATCTGTTCCTATTTTTGTATTGATAGACATATTATTGATTAAGTCAGCTGTAACATTGAATTTAAATGACTTACTTCTATTGCTTGATGGATTAGGTCCCTTGAAGTCTAAAAGCAAAGTCCAGTCATATCCTGAGCCTGTAGATGTAATAGTATAGTCAGGTAAAGTAATACTAAATATACCGCTTGAATAATTAGGTGTTACCCAAGTGTTCTGCCATGAAATAACATTATCACTGCTAAGCCAGCATAGACGTGCTTTAACTTTATAGTCTGTTATAACTCCACTATATGAGCCTTCCATTGTCCATTGGACGTTTCTGAATATTAGTTTCTCACCATTACTATGTCTACCAAGTCTTAATACCGCTGGAAGTGTTGTTGTCTGTCCCCAATATTTAGTTTCAGTAGCATAGCCACCATAATTGTCTTCAGCTGATGTATTAAATTGGTCGATGTACATTCTGTAACGGCCATTATTTCCTACAATATATGTACATGTCAATGTGGATCCAGATAAATGGTTTGTAGTATTCTGATTAGTTCCAAATGTACCAATTGTGTCTTTAATTACTTCAACAGCCTTTTGACCTTGATCATTGAATATGACTAATCCATCATCAGCGTTATACATCTTAATTGAACCATTGAATACTGTGTTGTTAGCATTTAATGTAATTGTTCCTGATTGTATGTCGATACCTGTTTTTTCATACAATTGATCATATACATTCAATTCTATTTGATCTGCTGTCTGTATAATTTCAGAACGAGACATAGCATCAACTTTATTTGGAAAAAATTCATTATAGTTTTTAACAGGTCTATTGCAAGTATATGTTACACTATCAGAACCAATAGTAGTCCAATAATATCCTGATGTACATGGTTCAATTACTGAATATGCATATTCTGTCTGTATTAAATATTTAGAGCCACCTCTAAGATATACAATTTCATCACACCATCCATTGCGGTATTTTGCAATATATTGGTTCAATAATGTTGTTCTTCTACTTGCAACACTTACAGATTTGTCTGGGTCGTTGTCATAGTCTGCCTGTGCACGTTCATTAGCTAAATTATATAAATACTGGTAGAATATAGGACATGTATTTGTAGAATCTGAACTCAATTTCTGACATAGAGATCCCATGAAGTTCTGTTCGATATTACCTGCAATAAAATCATATGGAATTATATTAGAACCAACAGTTTGATCTTTTGTCCAACCTGTATAGTATTTATGTATATATCTTGCAACAAATACATTTTCTTCTGTTATTGGTTTTCCTACAATATATGCTGATGACCAGTCTATAGTAGATAGGTCAGATGTACTAGGTTGCCAGTTTGCACCCCAACCAGATGGAATAGCTGACCAGTCCAAATCTAATGAAAATCCATTGTTTGAAGCAGCATGTGTGCCATAATCGCTTGGTCCATCACCATATTCATTTTTATCTAAGTTACGTTGTATTCGTATTCTTGAATAGTTCTGAGTATGTGGCAATGATATACTAACAGGGTAGAATTTTGTTGTATCTAATCCCATAAGATTTACCATCATTTGGTTATTAGCATTGAAATTAAGCATTGCTTGATTGACTTGCCATTTGAAATAATCACTTTCTTGTGTATACCTTGTCTGTGTTACATAGTTTCCTTCAATAGTCTGTACACGAGCATCAATAGCAGATGCAGTCTGAGAAACAGTAGAAATATTTGTAGCATTTGCTGTATCTGCTGCTACTAATGTAGCTATACTGTCGTTCAATACATTCAATGTAGCTTTTGACTGTAATGTTACTTGTATATTAAATGAATCATGAGTATGACTTAATATAGTTGTGTTTGTATTAGAGAAATCGCTACTAACATTTGCTTCAATAAGTCTTACTGTTATTTCTTTGTTGTTTACAGTGATATAGTTTGAATTTGTATTTTCTGCAGGCACATTTGCTGTATATTCAAGTGTAAACAATGCATCAGTACTATCAGAATCACTTGTGTTCAAAGTCATCTTATAGTTATTATATGTTGGAGTTGAAGAAGTGCCTTTTGTGAATAACGCATATGCATAGAATCCATTTTGGTTAGAATATGTTGAGAATACTTTTGGCCAGTCTCTCATTTCTCCCATTTGCATAAATCTCATTGAAGAACCTTCAAGTCTCATTACCTTGAACTTAAGATTAAATATCATTGATTGAGTAATCTTATTGTTACTGTCTAAATTAAGATTTACGTATGCTTCAGATCCTTGGTCAATCAATTTATATTCGACTGCATTCTTACCTTGTGGCCCTGAAATTCTAGCAGGTGTTCTCCAACCCGGAGATAAAGGTGCATCAAGATTTGATGGATCCATATATGACCAAGTCATATAAATATATTTTCCACTTTCAGGTGTACCAGCCGATACATTCCAATCATTATTCTGCATATTTGGTACTGATGCCATACTATCAGAAATAGTTGGAGTTGAAGTATCATTTTTATATAAATATGTAATTGGCTTACCATCTGCTCCTGCAGGTCCTGTACCACCATACATAGCCCATATCTGTGGAGTTGTGAATTTACCCCATGTGCCGTTTACTCTTTTACGTACTGCAACATATTCAATTTTGTTGTTTGTGTCATCTAATGTAACAGGATCATCTGACCATTCATAACCTGTAGGACCAACATATTTATCACTTGAACTTGCAGCCCAATATGCTGGGTTGTAATTATTGTTACCAAATGTCTGTGCTGCTCCAAATGCTTTGAATATATATTCATATCCGTCGCCATCTTGACCTTTTTCTCCCCAGTTAGACCATAATACAGGAGTTGTAAAAGGACCCCATTTCTTTTCTGTATCTCCAGACCATAATTTGTATTCACGAGTAGATACATATTCAAATTTATTAGTCGAATCTATACCAACAGGATTGTCTGACCATTTATAACCTGAAGGTCCTAAATAGTCTGGATTCTGGTTAGCTGACCAGTTAGCTGGGTTCTGATTAGTTGAAACACTAGACCAATTGACTGCGAAAGTAAAATGTTTATAGATATATTCAATAGTATTACCATCTTCACCTGGCTTACCATTGTCTCCAGTTAAACGAACAGGATTTGACCACATAGATGATGTTGCGCCATCAGCAAAGAATGCTTCAGTCATCCAAATAAACTTGTTAGTTTCTTGTACTGGCATAGTTTGCAACCAACCCATTGATTCCATTGTTGAAATAGATGCAGCAACATAAGGAATATCTGGTGCATTTGTAGAACTTGTTATTTGTCTATACATATTGATGTATCTACCACCGTCAGCACCTTGTGCAGCATATCTTGACCATAATGCAGGTGTACTAAACTGTCCCCATGTTCCACTAATTTTCTTACGCACTGAAACATATTCAAATTTATCTGTTGAGTCTACACCAACAGGATCATCTGACCATTCATAACCTATAGGACCATAATATTCATCTGATTGTACAGCATCCCAATAAGCTGGGTTATTATTGTCATTACTAAATGTTTGTTCAGTAGAAAAATGTTTATAGATATATTCATATCCGTCACCGTCCTGTCCTTTCTTACCCCAACTAGACCATATTGCTGCATTTGATGGATAATAGTCACCCCATACACCAAGACGTCTAATACGTTGGCATACATATTCATATTTCAAGTTTTCTTCTATTCCTTGTGGATTGTCAGTCCAAACAATACCATTGCTATCCGTTCCATGCCAGTCATCTTGTTCTTTAACAAGTCTATTGTAACTGTCATAAACAGGTGCAGCAGGTGGATTTGGCTGTCCTGAAGCAGTACCATTATTTCTTGTGTATATGAATTCTATTTCATCACCATCTGCTCCATTTTCTCCTTTGTCACCTGTAAGTCGAATTGGAAGTTCCCATGTTCCATAAATACCAGTTGAACCTGAAACACGGCATTGTGACATCCAAGTATAATAACCTGATGGTAATGGTTGTGGTTCTTTATACCATCCTTGTGGTAAAGCATTAATTGTTGTACCAGCAGCAGGTGGTGTAGGTGGAGTCTGCCAATTATTTGTATTACAGTATGCAAATTCCCAATGATCCCCTGAGTCACCTGAACTACCAGGCACAAGCGCCCATTGATAATCAGAATAAACTAAATCTTCATCATCTTCGTTATAATCTGTACAGAATCCAAGATATTGATATTCTACACCTGTAACAGGTATCTTAGTAAAATCTTGCTGTCCATCTGCAGAATTTGCGTATGCTATATGCAAATATGTAGTACGTCCTGCATTTTCAAGAGCTTCTTCCAATGTTTCATCTCCTACAGAACATAATGATATATCACCTTTGAATGCAGCACCTTTTGCATCAAAGAATGATTGTCTATACTTGTATAAATCGAATGTCTTAATACCAATATATTGAGCATATGAAGGTGCTTTGATAGGTCTCAATACAGTACCATCAATTAATTCTCCTCCTTGGTCAATTGTATTATATGATGATATAATGATAGCTGACTGTCTTTGACTGTTTGCTTCATCTGTACCTCTATATCCTAATTGTACTAAGTTGTCACCTACACTTGGAATAGCACTAAATCCACTAAGTACATTATCACAAACAGTGTTAGATATTCTCATACCATGACAGAAATGCCAGTTTACATCAGCAGTTGAAACAATTATAATACCCTTGATAGATTCATTGATGTCAGGAAATTCAAAAGTAACATTACCTTCACTATCAAAAACTACATTATTGTATATTATATAAGTATCATCATTAAAATAGAATCCAATATTCATCTTTTGTGGTATGATATATGAATTTTCTACTATTTGTCTTATACGAAGATGTACTTTATTAGTCAAAGGCATTACTTCAATAGATTCATCTGGATTAATCTGCATACCATATAATTGGCTATTGGTACTAAATGTACCATGTATAGCTTCTCCAGTACCTACAGTTCCATTTGTCCAAGAAACGTTTGTCTCTATTCCTTCAATTGTCTGTGCTGCAGCTACCCAAGATATACCATTATTAATATCTGCTTCAGTAGTTACATCTGTTAATGTTGTATTATACAATATTACTTCAAAATCATTAGAAGATGAATTTTGTTGACTATTAGATTGTGCACCAGTAGTCAAGTTAATATATTTGTCTGGTAACAAAGAATTAACTAATCTCCAATAATATTTATTTGATATATCATAATTAACACCTTCAGATACATTATTGAATGACTGGCATATTACTTGGTCATTAGCTAAGAAGTCATTAGTTATCTTACGTTCACTTGTATCTGTTGCTTTCCAATATACATCGAAATAATCTATGCTTTCATAGTTTTCTTCAGATGGTTCAACATATCCATTTGCTGTATGAGCATATACATAGTCAATTATACAAGATGCAGGTGTAATGATTAACTGTCCGCCAACAGAACGTATCTTATCTATCAAAAGTTCAAAGAAATGAGCTTGTTTTGTTACTGTAAGATATTCTGTTGTTATTTCTTTAGACTGCAATTCTTTAATATATGCATGCAATGATTCTAAATCATCTGTTTTGATTTTCTTTGCATTAATTGTATCAGCTTCAACGTCACCAAACAATCCAGTATTATACTGTAGTTTGTTACCCATTAATGTCTGTATTGAGCCTTCTGAGCTTTGGAAGAACATAAATGAAGCATCATTTGCTGAAATTGACTTTGACTTCAAGTAGTCAATATTTCCGTTTGTTGCATTTATGTTCTTAACATTAATAGTATCATATATAGTTGAATTGTTTCCTCCAAATACATATGTGTTGCCACCACCTGAACCACCTTTATTATGTGACACAGGATAAGAATTAATTTGTGTTAATGCCATATATTAGTTTATTGTTTTTATTAAAATAGAATATCATGCAAATGGATTATCGTATGGTAATATTTCTCTTACGGACATTTCATTTGTTTTGTTTTTTAATGACCAATCCATTTTCATACAATAATAGCTACCATCGCCAACACCTGGAAAATTCATATTGATTGCATATTGAGACAAAACAGTACTAAATCCAAGATATGTGCCTGTAAGAGTCTCAACACCAAATGCCCAGCCGTTGTCTACACAGAAATCAATTTTTCTTGCAGGTTCCTTGTATTGTTTATAATAATAGTCTATGAACAATTGTTCTGGTTTAATTTTATTCTGTCCTGCACCCCAACCGTAGAAAGGATCATTATTTGCAGTTAATACATATGAATTAGACTGTTGGTATTTTATACCCTTTTCTTGGCATTCAATCAATGTCAAAGGAGTACATATCTTAAGGTCACATTCTAATGATTCTGTATATCTTGGGTCTGGAGCCGAACAATACATCAGGTCATTATCTGCTTGTGTCATCTTTGTATCATATTTACCGTTATTTGACTTCAATTCAATTTTCAAGTCTGAAATAAGAATAGAGTCAAGCAATTCAAGTGTCCAGAACTTATGATCTCTCCAAGATGTATGTCTCCAGAATGATGGGTGTATTCTTTCAATTTCATTCCACATCTGATTGATTGGTCCTAGTATTGTAAACTCAGGAACACCATTCAATTTATCAGTTATTTTAATAGGAATAGCTGTACCACTACCATCAACATTCATATTGTGTGATATATTGTTTTGAATATCATATGAATGACCAACTATCTTGTCATCAGTTTTAATATCTATACCGATTGTGAAATATGGTTTATCGTAGCCTTTTCTTTTTAATGGTGAAGCATTCCATTGCTCTTGCGTCATCCATTCAAATACACCTTGTCCAGCAGCTCCCTGATCTAATCTTTCAACTAACCACTTATTACCAACTTTCAATTGACATGCCAATATCGGTAATTTTGATACAGTATCTGTTTCATCACCACTATAACCACTATATTCTGTCCACGAATATTGAAGCATTTCATTTGCTTTATTGTCTAAGAATCCAAATATTCCTTCTGTATTAGATAGTGTATACACTGGATTTCTTGGGTCAGTGCAGTTCCACCATTTTTGTTGATAATAAGCACCCTTATCATTATCTGGGTGCCATACTGTCTTATGCCACAATGTTGGAATATTTACATAACTATTCTGCTGATATTGGTCCATTACATTCAATGCATCTTGATATGTGTTAGTAGATGCATTATATAAGTTGTTTGGTAAGTCTCCATCTGGCCAATTAGCATCTTGTTCCCAGTTTGGTCCAGTCTTTCTCTGTAATGGATTCAATATTAACTTACCGCTTATTACAATATAATTGATAATATCAGAATCCATAGGTGTCAAATTCAATGATTGCAATCCTATATATTGACATATAGGAGAATTGCTTTGAATTTGATTGAACATTGTCAAATTATGTCCGTTTTCTCCATGATCATTATGTCCTTGTATTGATATGACAAGGTAATCAGTTAAAGATATGTTATTTACTGGAGCATTATCTTTATAGTTTAATTTGTTGCCCTTACCAAATGAAACAAACGCAGCTTTACATGGATTGTTTTTCAACCATCTTAATACATTGCTTTGGTCTCCAGTCATTGGTGCTAGTGTTTCCCCTTCTGCACCACCCATTGCTGTTATATAACTGTTTGAACCAAAACTCCATTTTGGATTTCTCTTTACATAACAATAATGATCTATTGTATATCCAGCATCATAGTCTGTACGTTCGTTTGTTAATAATTGTCTAAATCCATTATATGCATCCTGTCCGTTTCCTAATGCAGTCAATTCAGTCATATATTTCTGTTTAGCATCATAGTCGGAGTACATTGTATCATCATCTAACAACTTTATTTCATCCTCGACTGGTTCTATTTCACATGTCAATGATATTTTACTGTATGCTTCGTCTCTTGAAATAGATGATGAATCATCCATTGCATCTTCTTTAGCATCAAACCATGATGGACTTTGTTCTTGATTTCCACTGGTATATAAGTTTTTCATATTAATTGTGCCACCATTAGGTTCATATGCAACAGTACAACCAATATATTTCAATAATTCCATTAAAGTATCATATAAGTTCATTCTATCATCTTTATCTTTGCCATAGAATATTCCTGCGTTAACTTTAATACTATTAGGATTTATTGCATTAGCCATATATGTTTTTATGCCGTTATACTTTGTGCTATCATATTCAAATACTTTATTGAAAATCTTATTGATAAAATCCATTACTAATAATGAATCTTGCTCTGCAATATTTGTCTGGTCAATCAATATGTCTTCTAATGCACCTAATGGGTCAGTACAGTTCAATGTTATTTCTTCAATATTATAAGCAAAACCTTGGTCGAATTGCAATGGATCTACATAACCATAGAACAATGTACTTTCGTTTCTTGCTGTTAGTCTTTCAATAGTAACAGCAATAGAACGATTTGTATTTGCACATAATATGCTAGACAAATCTTGGTTTGTCTTCAATTTTATCTGGCATTGACTAATCATAATCAATTGTGTAAGATCTGACCTATCACAAGTAATATGAACAGGATCTGGGGAGAAATATACTTTCATATCAGATATTCCCATATTGTCTGATGCATCAATAATAGTAACGTCTGCGCCAACTCCACCAGCATCAATTGTTACTTTATAAATATTGTCATTATTATAATCCTTGAATGTTCCTTCAAATTTCATATATTGTTAGAAATGTATTTGTGTTCCTGATTTAGATCTTACTTTGTTTGTGTTCTTCTGTACTAATAATAAATCTGTACCATGAATAACTCCAGTGACTTGTACGTTTGTACCACCCTTTTGTGGCATTACATCACTGTCTAACAAGTTGAATAAGTTGCGTTGCTGTCTGTCATTAAGAATCATTTCGTGTGAATTAACTCTTGCTAATATTCTGTCTCCTGAATATGAACTACCACCAACAATACCACCTTCAGCAAATGCCATCATTGACATTGTAGTAGCTTTCGTTGCTGCTTGTATAGCCAACATACTTGAAATGAATCCTGAAGCAATACCAACACCAGCAAATGGTATTGAAGCATGTGCAGCAAATATCATTGCAGATGCTAAATCTAAGTATGATGCTTCTAATGCTTTGTTAGCTACAGTAGCTGCTGTTGCAGGTGCTACTGCTGTACCTTCTGCTGCTGCTTGTGTTGTGGTTGCGGTTGCAGCTGAACCTGATGCTGCAGCATCTGCTATCTTTGTTGCTGCTGACTTAGCACTAAGTAAATTATATATAGCTGTTACTGTATTGATGGCTTGCATAATTGACTCAAATGCGCTAATTGTAGCCATGAAAATCTCCCAAGCATTCTTATCTTCATCTATTGCGTCTGTAAGACTCTTAAATGAACTAACAACATTATCTATTGCATGGAAACCTTCAAACATTTTGAATGTTTTTTCTAATGCAGACATACCACTTACTTCAATTGCAAGTTGTATCTTGTTTTCTTCTTTAGTAAGTTTGTTTATGTTCTTTAATGCATCATTCCATTCAGTGCTTCCTACAACAGATGCTTCTAATACTGCTTGATATTTCTGTTTTTTATTACTTAGCCATTCTAATGAACCTTTCTTTGTTTCATCTAAATCAGTTTCAACTTTAATTTCAAGAGCTTCAAGATTTTTTTTCTCTTCTTTGTATCTCTTAAGCCAATATTGATAACGGTCATCATTTACTTCGATTTCCATCATTTGCTTAAGATATGATACTTTATCTCGTGACCATTGTACTGAACCTTCTTTTGCATCTGACTTAAAGCCTTTACCTGTAATTACAACTTCTTTGAACTTTTCTTCTATTTCTTTCTTTGCTTCTTCAAGAGCCTGTTTGTCCATTTGAAGTTTCTTAATTTCAACTTCATCTATTGCGGGATGCAATTTCTTTATCTTATCGTCTATCTCAGATATTTGTTTTGTAATATCTTCAAGACTGCCTTTTTTAGCTCTAATGCCAAGTTCAATTTCTTTATCTTCTATTTCCTTTTTCTTGTCATCAATTTCTTTTTGAAGTTCATTAAGTTTTTCACCCTTAATATTCAAATTGATTTTCTTTTTCTCTAAATTAGATAAATCATCTTTAAGTCTCTGTAATGAGCCATCTTCTACTGCAATTTCAACTTTATTTGTTGTCTTTGTAGTATTCTTAGTTTCTTTGAATACATTTGACTTGATATTTAAGTTCTTTTTGAGTTGTGCAGCTTCAGAATTTAATTTGTCTAATTCTTTATCAAATTTCATTACCTCTTCATTATACCCTGCTAAGATTCTAGCACTTGAAACAGAATATCCATTTTCAAGAAGCATTTTCATTGAATTTTTGAATGCTTCAAATCTCATAGCTGAAATTGCTGCTGCATCGCCTTGGAGTTTAATCAACTTAATTACATCATTTCCATGTTCTTTGAATATTTTCTGAGCATCAGTCAAATTGTTTACTTCCATACCGAGTTTCTTAAACTCAACTGCTGCTTCAGTCAATATTTCAGTCTTTCTTATTTCATTATTTGTCTGTAAATATTCTGCATGTAAGTGGTCTAATCTACTTGCAGTATTGTACATTGCACCGCTTGTCTGTAATAATTGGTCTCTTTGTTCTTCTAATCTCTTGTTGGTTTCTTCAATTTCTTTCTGCATCTTGTCTTCTGCATCTTCCGCATCTCCAGTAAATGCGATGAATGTACCTATTGCAGCTACAACACCAACAATAGCCATAGCAAGCAATACGTAAGGATTAGCATATGCAACTGCATTGAATGCTGCTTGTGCTACAGTTGCTGCTTTAGTAGCTACGATATTCTTTCCTTCAGCTGCTGTTTTTATTCTTGTTGCAGCTGCTGCAGCTAATGTCTGTACTTTTGATACGGCCATCATTGTATTTGACTGAGACTGTAAAGCATTTTGTAATTTTGTTACAGTACCTAATACAGACTGTGCTGTAGTAAATGCAACAACTGCTTTTCTTGCATCTTCTTCATTACCTGTAAACTGAGCAACAATACCTAATGTAGCAGATGTTACGTCTCCTATTACACCCATTCCTTCAGCTAACATATCAAGTGTATGTGTATCTGATGCAAGGTTTCTAAGTTCTTGTTGTAAGTCACCTTGCATATCTATATAATCAGCTGCGGCTTGTTTTGCTTCATCTAACTGACGTTTCATCTCTTGACCAAAGGCTGACTGCTTTGCAGCTGCATCCAATTTAGCATATCCAGCTGCAAGATTCTGTACTTCTCTCTTTGCTTTACGTAATTCTTGATTGAAATTTACTGTTGAGTCTGACACTTTACGCATGTCTGTTTCATATTGCTGTGCACTTTGACTTGCTGCTTGCATTCCTTGTTGGAAACCTTGTACATTAGCAGAAACCTCAACTTGAACTCTATTTGCCATTTGGTTAACTTTATCTATTTTATATAAAATAGTACTATATTATTTGTATAAGAAATATATTTTAGCCTAAACATGACATTGAAAATCAACGATGAGAACATCGAATTAGCTTATTCTTTTAGAAGTGCCATATACTTTGAACAAATTGCTCATAAGTCATTAGATTTGACTAATATATCAAGCGAAGACTTTGTTACATTATTCTATTGTATTGTATTAGCATCATTACAAAAAGCAAAGAAACCTGTAATAACAATGTTAGATTTTTTGGATATTGTAGATGATAATGGTGGAGAAAAATGCTTGATGGAGTTTTCAGATTGGTATATTGCTATAATGAAAGCTCAATATGAAGTATTGACTGAAGAGAATGACAAGAAAGAAAAAGATGTAAGTAAAAAAAAGACCAACTAATTTTCTCTGAGTTATATAAGTCATTAGTTATATATCATAAAGTAGTCAGCCACGACTATTTTATGGATGACATGCAGATACCAGATCTACAGATAATGACCAAATATCTTGATTTTGCTGAAGCTGCATCATGGGCACAAACAAGACAGATAATGCTTTGTTCGTTGAAGCCATATCTTAAGAAAAAGAACATGACGGCAGATGAATTCTTCCCATTGCCAATAGATGAATCATATCAAGCTAAAGAAGAATTAACTAAGGAAGTTAGTGATGAAGATGTTGCATGGTGGAAAAACTACGTAAAACAATACAAAAAGGACAGCAAATAAGCTGTCCTTTGTTGTTTGGTAATATACCATATAGAAAGAAAATTATTTTAACTTACCTTAACACGGTTAAGGATTTTCATCATCTGCTATTAACTCATCCACTTTATGCATCTTTTTGTCCATTCTGTTATTGATGCGCATTTCTGCTTCAGCTATTTTCTTACGAACATATAAGTTGATAGAAAATACTCCAGCACAGAATGCAGTTGCTTCACCTAAATAAGCCAATGCTCCATTGCCAACATCATACTCGTTCATGAAGAATGATAAGAAACACATTACTATACCTGAAAATAAGAATACAATAGCAGTGGTATATTGGATATTTTCTTTGTGTTTTGAGTTCACTTTTTCTATGTTTTTATTTTTATTTAATATAGTACATTATAAATGTCTACATTTCATTATAGTACATTATGAATGTCTACATTTCATTATAGTACATTAGCTAGCATCCTGTACAGTCCAACCTGTTGGTATACCACTATCACCTGTAGTCCAACTAGACATATTAGCTGCTTTTGTAAATGTACCATTTGATGCAACATTATGTACCCAGTCAGTAACACAATTATATGCTGATATGTCTGTAGCTAAACATGTTATATTTGTAAGATTAGTACAATTTGTAAACATTTGATAATAACATCTATCTGCTAATGTTGTTGCAGGCAATGTAGAGACGTTAACTAATCGCGAGCAGTTCCAGAACATATTAGAATAGCATTCATCAGCTAATGTAGTAGCAGGCAATGTAGGTGTAGTTGTAAGTGTCGAGCATAGCGAGAACATTCCCATATAACATCTTGGTGCTAATGTAGTAGCAGGCAATAAATTATATGGAACAGTAGCAAGTGACAAACATGCATTGAACATATTCATATAACAATTATCTGCTAATGTTGTAGCAGGCAATGCAGGTGCTAATGATAAATAATCTGCATTGCCAAACATATCTCTATATGCATCTTGGTTTAATGTAGTAAATGGCAAAACCAAATTACTTGCATCTACAACCTTTGGTCCATACGTTGCATCAGTATAGAAACTACTAAATAATCCATAGTATACTTCTCTTTTACTGCTATGGTCATCATACATTTCTGTAAGATTTGTACCTGCATAATATGTATCAGTCATATTGATTACATCATCATGGTATGGTTCTAGACATGCAATATTACCATATACTTTATATTTTTTACTTGTGGCAAATCGCACAGTACAAAATTGTGCTTCAGAATATTTACCATTCTTTACTAATCGTCTGAATTGTATCTTATCTCCTATATTTAATGTTACAGGAGTGTTAGATGTGCCATATTCATTTATTTTATAAGCAGCATCAGTATCATCATTCCAGACGATTTGCATATCTTGGAATGTATATGTATGCCATGAGTCAGAATTAACTTTTATTTCTATTGTACTTAATGCATTCAAATTATATGTTTCAATTAAGAATGTACATCCATCTTCAAGTGGTTCAATTGTAAGATATTCATGATTATAATCTATTGCTGATTCTTCATATACCGCACTTAAAGACATATTTGTATTTAATGTGAATGACCATGTCTGTTCATTTGAAACTATTATATTGTCTGATTTCCACCCAACAAAAGTATAACCTGATATGTTAGATGCAGATATTGTAACACGTGTTCCTGCATTATATCTTCCACCACCAGTCAATGTTGCTTCTAATTCTGGATCATCCATTGATAATATAACATTATAGAATGTTTTTGAAGCAAATTTAGCTATAAGTGTTGTATTT
>Ga0326512_10000705_pt1 | contig 28221 bp, 44 predicted proteins | sample 1_2617_0518_D_FD_203652 | JGI IMG/M metagenome (GOLD analysis project Ga0326512, IMG submission 203652) | Bovine rumen microbial communities from UC Davis, California, United States - 1_2617_0518 | ecosystem: Host-associated > Mammals > Digestive system > Stomach > Rumen | place: USA...
GAATCCAGCATAAAAGGTATAATTGAGCGGTCTTGTAATAAGCGGGTATGGCGGAATAGGCAGACGCACGGGACTTAAAATCCCGAGTCCTATAGACGTGAGGGTTCAAGTCCCTCTACCCGCACTTCAAACAATTTCATAGGAGGTTTTTATATGAGTAGATCTTATAAAAGAACACCTTGGGCAGGCGACACTAAGGGAAAAGCTAAGAAACGTGATGCTAATTCTAAAGTACGAATGTTTTTGAAAAATCTGGAGCATGAAGTTCAGAACGGTGCCTATAAGCGGATCTATGAAACCTGGGACATTTGTGACTATGGATGGATAGAAAGTTGGGAAGAATATTGGGATTTTTGTCTGAAACGCTATGCTGAACATCCTGAATGGTACAGAAAACCTCCGAATAAGAAAGAAGAATATCGTAATTGGTATAAAACCTATAAGATGAAATAATTGACAAAATTCAAAAAATTTTGTATAATTATATTAGAAAGTTAAGAAAACTTTCATTCCCCTCTCTTTTGAGTAAGCACCCTTTCAAAAAACCAGTTGGGTGAAAGGCCCAACATTTATGCGCGTGTGGTGTAACGGCTAACATCGGTGCCTTCCAAGCATCTGATACGGGTTCGATTCCCGTTACGCGCTCTCTGAGAACCATACAGCAAATCTTCTTACAGCAAATATTTTAGATATTTTAACAGGTTATGAAGAAAATTATAAATTTGATTGGGTTCAAATTTAATTACAAACAGTCTCTATTAAAAGTAGCTAGGTTCTCGAAATATGATAGCAAAATTTTTAGATTGACTGCACTTCCTAAATAGCGGGAATTTAGGAATAATTTTTAATTTGGTAACTGAGACACAAACAGCAAAACACATAACATCTTTTTTTAAATCTTAATAAGCATACAATATATTAAATTTTGGAAAATGAAAAATTTAGGTTTATAGCTGCGGTATACTCCTAAATATTGTGTTAAGTGTCTCGCCGGGCGGGACATCCCGCCCATTTTTTTATTTTGGGTGACAGGTGGAATTGGCATACACAGCGGACCGCGTTTAGAATCTTGTAAATGGTTCGTGCAGCATCACCGGACTGAAAATCCGTCGCTCGATGAGCATCCAGGTTCGAGTCCTGGGTCACCCACTTCCAAAAGGAGAAAAATATGGATTTAATTAAAGTACAAACTTCTTATTTCTATCAAATTAGAAACTTCACGCCGAATATGGTGCCGCTTAGCACAGCTATGTGGGATCCCAAATGGTATTATCAGGGCGTACAAGGTAAACCATATATGGATAAACGAGGAATTATAAACGGTCTTCGTGCAACTCCTTTTGTGCCGAATAAAGATATTGATTGCGATTGTCCAACTTGTGATCATTCACATCCAGATACTTGTAGATTTTTGCGGCAATATTATTTACAATTACAGCAGTTAGATCCGCAAGATATTATGAAACGACTTCGTAGAATTGTTGAATTTCATTATGAAAATTATCCATTTGAAGGAATTGGTACCGCAGTTCTTATGTTTCATGAAGCTCCAAATAATCCATGTTCAGAAAGATGGATGGTACAAAAATGGTTTTCTTCTTTTGGATTATTCGTAACAGAATTTAATCCTGGCGGAGATACTCGTCGGTCGGGTGAGGGTCTGCAAAATCCTTGATAGTGGGTTCGACTCCCACCTCTGCCTTATTAAAACAAAGGAGTGTTACCTATGGTAATTGATGGTTTTGTTGTAGGTGGCGTTGTCGGAGCAATAATAATTGTTGTTATTGCAATAGACATAGCAATTATTTTTAGTAAAAGGAAGTAAAATGCCTCGATATAAAGATATAACAGGTCAACGTTTTGGGAGATTAATAGCTCAATATCGACAACCATGGAAGCGTGCAGGAAAATCTGTATGGCATTGTGTTTGTGATTGTGGAAATGAAGTTGATGTAAGATTAGAAATGCTTACTGTACCAAAAGGATCACAACGAAGTAAAACAAGAAGCTGTGGATGTTTACAAGCTGAATATTTTGTTAATCCTCAAAATGGAGTAGATTATTCTCAATCTTATTTAGGAAAAGTTTATAATAATATAAAAATCATTTCTCCTACTGGAGAAAAGGGGCGGGATAGAGATCTTTTACATAATTGTCATTGTTATAATTGTGGATTTGATTTTATCGCTCCTGGTAGTGAAGTAGCTAAAGGATATTTTTTATGTCCAAAATGTAATTCTTAATTGATTTTTTTTAAAAAATATTATATAATATATATACAAAGTTAAGGAAAAAGAAAAAAATAAAAATACTCCTCTTGTCCAAGAGGAAACAATGTGAAAAAGGAGAAAAAGATATGAACGCTTTGCTTAATGGAATGAAGAACGCAACTAACTACACTCTGACCGAGAATGGTGGAGTAACCCATAAGACTACTCGTTCAGACCTTCTGGACATGTTTGCTATGGGCGCAGCTATGAGATCCCGCAGCGATTCAGATGTAATTCTGATGTTCCGCAAGGCTTTTGCCGAGAATCCGGTATATGCGCTGAAGTGCCTGTTTTACATCCGTGACGTGCGTGGTGGACAGGGCGAGCGTAGATTCTTCCGTGTCGTCATGCGTGATTTGGCTACTTTTGACACAGAGGCGGCTCGCCGCAATCTGATCAATGTTGCCGAGTTCGGACGCTGGGATGATCTGTATACCTTCGTCGGCACCCCGTTGCAGGACGCAGCACTGCAGATTATGAAGGATCAGCTTGAGCTGGATGTCCAGTGTAAGACTCCGTCTTTGCTGGCTAAGTGGCTGAAGTCTGAGAATACTTCTAGCGCCGAGAGCCGTAGACTTGGTAATATTACTCGGGAGTTCCTGAGTATGAACCATAAGCAGTATCGTAAGACTCTGTCTATTCTGCGTGAGCGCATCAACGTTCTTGAGCGTCTGATGAGCGAGAACCGCTGGGATGAGATCGAGTTCGATAAGATCCCGTCTAAGGCTGGTCTGAAGTACAAGAATGCTTTCGCTCGCCGCGACATCATCAAGGCGAAGTACGAGGCATTCGCAAAGGATACCACAACCAAGGTTAATGCAAAGACTCTGTACCCGTACGAGTGTGTTGCAGAAGCACTGAAGGTTATGGGAACCCGTAGCTACTGGGGCGGACGTCACAACAACGTTGCTCTGGACGACACTAACCGTCTGATGGTTAATAAGTATTGGGATAACCTTGCTGATTACTTCGACGGTGCCACTTTCAACGGCCTGGCTGTCGTAGATACCTCTGGTTCTATGACTCGGAGCGACGCAGCAGCTCCGATCAACGTAGCAATCTCTCTGGGATTGTACTGCGCTGAGAAGGCGCAGGGTCCGTTCGCAAATCACTACATCTCTTTCGCAAGCCGTCCGCAGCTGATCGAAACTGATGGAGTTGACTTCTGCGATAAGGTAGCTCGTATCTATGACACCAATCTGGTTGACGATACCAATATCGAGGCGACCTTCGACTTGATTTTGGATACCGCTATCAGAAATGGTTGTTCTCAGGACGACCTGCCGCAGAACATCATTGTTATCTCCGACATGGAGTTTAACATGGCAGTTGGCGGAGGCTGGAGAACCCGCTCTAATCTCAACACTGGCAATGTTGAGACTGTCCTGGAAGGTGTCGCACGTAAGTGGGCACATTATGGATACACAATGCCGCATCTGATTTTCTGGAACGTCGATGCTCGCCAGAACAACATCCCGATGTTGGGTAATGGTCCGATCAGCTTCGTGTCTGGAATGTCACCGACCATCTTTGAGACAATCATGTCTGGCAAAACTGGATATGACCTCATGATGGACAAGCTTGATAGCGAGCGTTACGCTTGTATCAAGTGATAAAAAAAAATAAGGGACGAGTGAGAAATCACTCGTCCCTATTTTTTATTGCCTAAAAATTATATCCAGTGATAAAATGAAATTCTTCTTCAGTAATTTCACCTAAAACAACACAATTTGCCACATCAATTAAACTATAAACACCCATCTCATAATAATATTTTATTAAATCATAGCTCATTCTCCTAAATCTCTCCTTTGTTCAACGACGTAATAAACATTAATAGAATTAATATATTCTCTTTTCTTAATTTAGCTTGTTTTATCTGGTAATTCTTCTAATTTACCGAGAACTCTTTTTTCTAAAACAACTCCATCAATAGTCATCAATAAAATCGTTTGAATTTCACGATTATCTATTTTACAAGCATTACTCCAAGCTTCAGCAAAAGCGCCTTGAGCTTTCTTTAAAGTTAAATCAATATCGTCACCATATGAATGAGAATCAAAGGTTTTAGGATAGCCGCTTAAATTAGAAACATATCCTCCTACAGATTGACTAAAAGTCTTTGATTGTACCTCAAAAATTTGTCTTTGCATATGCATTCCTCCATTAGCTATTTATTAGTGCTTTTAATTCATCAGTAATAGTAGTCGGTGTTATATTAGTACCATTTGTGAGAGTTGCTCCTCGTGCAATTGTAGCAATAACTTTATAAAGAGTTCCTTGCATTACTATATAATCTCCTATATCATAATTAGTAGAAGCTTTATTTGTTATTTCTACTGGAGCAATATTATTCCATAAACTTTGAACAAATGATGTTGTTGCAAGTTTAAAGCTATTATCTCCTCTCGCCGGAGAACGATCAGTAGTAAGATGCCCTGTAAATATAGGGGTATCAATATTCGCTTTAGTATCTATTAAATTTGCAGCATTATTCCAATTTTGGACATCTTGTTCTACAATATTAGTTTGCCCCATAGTTATGCCTTCAGAAGTAGTTAAATGTGAAACTCCAAAAGTTTCAGCATAATATGTAAAAGACGTAATTACTCCTAAATCAACTGAAATATAATTCTAATGATAGAATAATGGCATCGTCACAGGAGTTATATCATATTCTATCCAATCTTTCTCATCTAAAGCATATACTACTTCAGCTCCAGTAGTAGGAGAATTTCCTTCAATATAGTTATCACGATCAGACCACCACTAAGTAGTTAATGTTTCTCCATTATAACTACTAATATGACCACTAGTTACATATAATTTTCCTTCTATTGGATGAACTATTGCGCTATATATATTGCCTGCCGCAACAGGAAAATCTATCTAATAACTATTAGTATTTTCAACTGCATTATCAGAACTAATATTAACAGTGGTATTTGTCAATGTAGCAAATGGTTTAATATAATATGGTTCATATTTTGCTGGAGCGCCAACACTAATCATAACATTAGTATCTTCAACACCCCAAGATACTCTTACATATGCGCCATTTGCAGGAACAACTCCATGAGTACTCCAATTATCTCCTACTTTTAAATTTCCTGCAAAATTTAATTGTTTAATCCAAGTTTGATTAGCATTATAAACATGAAGACGTCTATTAATACTTCCAGAATTGGTTGGACCAATAATTCCAGTATAATATATATCATCGCCTGGATTTACTGGAATAAAATCTCCTACATGGTCATTGGCATTAGAAGAAAGATTTCCATTCGAACCGATATAAAAACCTGGTGTAAATGTATCTGCATCTAATAAATTGGATGTACGAATTTGTGCTCCAACTTGAGGTTCAATAATATTTTCTATTGAAAGAGCATTTTCCTATTTTGCATTAATTATCTCAAACTAGTCTACTGCGATATTACCAATAGTTACACTAACATTTGGATTAAAACCATCTAAAATAGTTTTATCCATACTTGACATTAAACCAGGAGTGGATTGTGTTGCTAATGGTATTTCAGAAGTAGAAGTCGCTATATTAACTTTTTCATCTAAACAATCTTGCATAGCGTTTATTACTGCGCTTAATATCTCATTATTAGGATAATTATTTAAAAGACTAGCTAAATATTGGACTCCATTAGCATCTAAAAATTTTTTTACTGCCATTAATAATCCTCCTTTTTAACCAAAAAATAGGGAGGGCAAATTACCCTCCCCCCTTAAATATTTTTAGAATTAATCACCAGAAGATTGATTTGCAGCTGCAATAGCAGTATCAATTTCAGCATTACTTAAAGCAACAACATCAGTAGATTGAAGTGCTGTATCAGCTTTTGCACCCTGTGCAGCAGTTGCATAATTAGAAGCTAAACCTGCGGCATAATCTTTTGCATTTTGCTCTGCAGTAGCAGCTGCACCTTTAGCGTCATATGTATTAGCTAAATCAAGTGCTGTAATTTTAGCATCAATTTGATCTGAAACAGAGGTTGAACCAACAAGTCCTTGAAGAGTAGTTAAATCAGAAGCAAGAGCATATTTGCTGAGATCTGCACCTGCAATAGCTGCAGCAACATATGCTTCAACATATGCTTTAACTGTAGCATATTCTTGACTGTTGGAATCTAAACCAAGAGTAAGTTTATTTTGTAATGCAGTAATAGCTGCATTCATAGTTTCGGCATCTCCTGGATGAGCTTGAATCCATGCAGCAATTTCTTGAAGCGTATCAAGAGCTTCTTTAGCATTTGCTGGAATTAATTGTGCAGCTAATTCTAAATTAGCAATTTCTCTAACACTCTTATTAGTATCATCACCAATTAAAGTAGTAACTTTACCTTCAACAGCATCAATATCTGTTTCGGCAGTACCCATACGAGTTTCTAATGCATCAATATCGCTGGCATTAGTTGCGATTGAAGCTTTTACATCAGTATCATCATAACCATTTGCTTCAAGAGTAGCAACTTTTCCTTCCAAAGTAGTTACTCTACTCGCATCAGCTTTTGTATCTAATTGGGCTTTAATTTTACTCCATAAGTAAGTAGTACCTTGTTGATCTAAAAATTTCTTAATATCAGCCATAATTTATAAATCCTCCCTTATTATCTTTCATCATTAACACCTGTTGCATCTGCAGGAAGTTTACAAACATCTCCATCAGTGCCTTGTAAAGTAACATTTGCAGCAATATTTAATTGCATATTAGCAGCATCTGGATAATTAGCACCTTTATCAAATACAACAGCATATGGTCCAACAGTAACACTACTATCACCAGCTTTACCAAGGACACCAGCTTCGCCATTTGCAATAATTGTAGTACCTTCTCCAATATTAACTGTACCACCACGTTGTACAATACCAGCTGCACCTTTAACAGTACAATTATTAAGTGTTAATGTACCAGCATTCGGCCAATAAATAGCAGTAGCAATATATCCAGGAGATACAATCTGTCCTTCAATAATACCACCATTAATTGTTACATTACATGGATCAACAGGAATGGTATTATCGTTTGCTTTAGGAACAACTTTCTTCTGAACAGTATCATAGTATTTAGAACCATTTCCACCAAGACCAAAGTTATCTAAACCTTTTAAGTAACCACCATTAACAGTTACAGAAGCGCCATGGAATACACCAACGCCATATTCTTGAGCTGTAATATTACCACTATTAATTACAACTTCAGAGCCATCACCAGTTGCACTAACGCCAATGTTAGTAGCACTTGAAATATCAGTATCATTAATAGTAACTTTACCACCTTCAACGACAACAACACCATTATGACTTGCAGTAATTGCACCACCATCAAGTTCGAGTTCACCTTTAACTGTTAATCCAACAGCATTACTTGAAACTGTATTATTGTCTAATTTAAGAATAACTTTCTTTCCTTCTGGAATTACAATAGGTTCAGTAATACTCATTTCATTATTTACAGTAATTTCAACTTCAGATTGAGAATTAGATAACATAGCTGTTAAACTTTCAGTATCATTTACTGTAGCTTTTTTACCGCTATAAAGAATTGCATTTAATTCAGCTCTAGTAATAGCTTGAACATCTTCATTTTTTACATAATCAGTTAAATCAGCAACTGAACCAAATTCATCCCAAGCTTCACCTGTCCAAGCGGCATTCATTCCAGTATCAAGAAGATTATAAGTATCTCCTACTTCTGGATTTTCAATAGCTTGTAATGCAGCTAAATCAGCAACACTACCTTTAAAATGATAAAGACCAGATGTTTTTGCTTCAATATTTTCAATTAAATCACGAAGTTCTGAATCATCATAAGGTTTAACAGCAGGAATATCTGCAATTTTTTGGTTTACATAAGTTTCTGTTGCATATCCGCTCATATCAACAGTTACATTTTGTAAATCTTGCTTAGTAGCTAAATTAGCAAGCTCAGTTTTATCCATTTTTTGATCAAGACCATTATTAATATATTGTACTAAAACTTTAGTACCATTTTGGTCTAAATAATACTTTGCCATTAATCTTTACCCTCCTATAAAATTTCATTTAACATTTCCATAGAAATACTATCAATCTAAAAATCTCCTTCTAAAGATTTTCCATTAATAGTAGGCTTATTTGTTAGATTATTATAATCTAAAACTGGTCGTGAAGAAATACCCGTATCTGTTTCTCCAATAAACCAATTCCCATTATCACCTATATGAGGCGTTTGACCAGCTTGTCCGCGTAAACTTTCAAGCCACTCTGTTTCAGTTCCACTAAAACCGTGTTTTTTAGCGACTTCATAGGCGGACTTACCTTCATCACCTTTTAAAGCGCCCGCACCTGCGAGAGAGGCTTGAACATATTTTTTAGCCAATGCTAATGTAATAATGTCCATATATTATACCTCCACCCATTCTCCTTTGCTATTCATCATATAAACGGTTCCCGTAGAAATTACAAATGCTGCGCTTCCAGGAGCACAACCACTAGAGGGAAGATCTTTAATATCATCTTCAGTATCGCAAACATATTCGGCAACGCCATATGTTTTTTTATTACCATTTGACATTGTTGAAACCATAATTTTACCTCCTTTTGCATTTCTCTACTAAATATTAAAATTTGGCAAGTTTTATATAAATGTTTTGCCCAAGGTCTTATTCCTTTAATTTTTTCTTAGTTATTTTTAAATATAGTAGAGTATAGAGAAAAGGAGATTCATATATGAAAACGTACAAACTTTCTGATGAGAAAATTATGAAAATTGCAAGAGTAGCCGTCAGAGAGAACGGCGAAGATGTAGTGGGTAAAGAAGTGTCATTAATGGCAAATTTATTTGAATTATAGACAAAGTACACTGATATATATGATTATGTTCGTAATGGAGGTTGGTTTGGAAAAGCAGGGTCTTATATGGATGCCGGCACGGCTTCTGCCGCAGCTATTGCCGCAACCAAAGATGTTTTAATAAATGGTAATCGCCAATTTCCAGCTTACATAAATGAACATGATTGTTTTTCAGACATAACTTCCGTAACAAATAATGGTATAAGTTTTAATAAAACAGATCGTTCTAAATATATTAAAAATGTAACTATTATTAAAAATGTTTACGGCTCAACCTATACTTTCTATGAGTTCCCATCAGCATATAGTGATCCTTTTGGATATACTGATTACGCTTATAAGAAAGTAGGAGGACAACAACAAATGGCAACTTCAAATTTAATAGGTACTACAGAAGAAGAGTATATCCGTAAAATTGCTGAAGCTGCACAAAAAGCTTGTAAACGTTATGGATATCTACCTTCTGTATTAATCGGACAATCTTGTTTAGAAAATGGATATGGTATTAGAAGTTATTGGGATAATCCTCAAATTGAAGCCTTATTAAATGCAAATAATATGGTCGGTATTAAGTCAGAGTTATTAAATTCTAGTTGGAATGAATATACTGTCTGGCAAGGTAAAAGTTTAAAAAAAGATACTCCAGAAGAGTATAATGGGAAAATGGTCACCATTAAAGATAATTTTAGAGTTTATGATACAATAGAAAGATCTTTTTGTGATTTCTTATTGTTCTTAAAATATGCTTCTAACTATGGAAAAGGTGGAACTCCTAAATATGGAGATGAAGTCTTATCTATTAAAGATCCTTCAACATTAATTGCTACAGTTGCAGGTAGAGGATATGCTACAGGTAGTACATATCCTACATCAGTTATGAGAATTGTAAATAAACATGGACTTACAAAATATGACGATTTAAGCAAAGTTACTGCAAGTAATTATGTTCCAGGAGGAAAGACAGAGGAAAATAAAGTGAGCGCAAATGTAAAGAAAATTGGAGATAAAACTATTATAGATATAACAGCTTCTAATAAATCTGAAGTGCCGGCAAGTCGTGGTGGTAACCCAATTAAGTTTATTGTAGTTCATTATCTTGGTGTGCCGAATGCCGATAATCCATATCTGTATGGAGGAGGATATGGTGGTCACTATAATATTAAACGTGATGGGTCAATTTATCTTGCTGCTAATCCTCGAACTGCTGTTGTATGGTAGTGTGGCGGCGGCCTTCAAGGAAGTGGAGGACACAGCTTCCATAAAATTTGTACTAATTATAATTCTATTGGAATTGAATGTGGTGTTGCTGCTGATACGACCGCTAGAGATTTAAGTGGTGATAGTGATCTTTGGTATTTTACTGAAGAAACTCAAGAATCTTTAGTATTTTTAGTTAGTAAGTTAATGGATGAATATGGAATTTCTATGGATCATGTTATTCGCCATTATGATGTTACTGGTAAAATTTGTCCGAATCCATATGTAAAAAACAATGGAAGAAAGACTTCTTGGACTTGGGATCAATTTAAAGCTAATTTAGCTCAATATAGAAAAGATGGAACTATTACTATTCCAAATAGTGCCGCTTAGGTCATTCCTACCCCGACTTCAACTCCAACACCAGTGAACAATAATACTAATAGTGATTATCCAAAAACACCTTTTAGTGTTACAGTTTTAATTGATGATTTAAATATGAGATCTGGCCCGAGTACTTCTTATAGCTCAAACGGTTATACTGGAAAAGGCATATTTACTATTACTTAGGTTTCTGGAAAATGGGGTAAATTAAAATCTGGTGCAGGATGGATTTATTTAGCTAATTCAAGTTATTGTACTATTGGAAAAACAATTAATGGATCAAGTTCATCTACTCCTACCCCTACAACAAAGCTTTCTGATACTTAGACTAAATTTCTAAATGAAGCTAAAAAAGTTGTAAATATGGCAAGAACAAATAAATGGATTTACGGGGATTCTCATTCACAAATTCCTTGTGCAGATAAAAAAATTAGTTGTGATAGATTAATAGCAAGAACATTATATAATTTAGGTTTTACAGATCAAAGAAAAGGCGGAGAGACTTGTGGTACTTTAGATTCTTATTTAACTTCTCATGGATGGACTAAAGTAATAAAGAAAAAAGATATTAAACCTGGAGCAGTAGTTGCAGTAAGACAAACTGATCATAATTATATAGATCATGTTTTTATTGTAAAAAGTTATAATTCTAGTAAAGATACTTGTGATAAATATGACACTGGTAGTAATGAAAGAATTAAATATGTTCAACCTTATAAGAATGTAAAACTTGTTGAATGGTCTAATAAAGTATTTGTAGCAGCTTATAATTTACCTGATAAATTTGTTTTACCAAAAAAACAACAATCTACATCTGGTTGGAAAGCTATTGGAACAGCAATTTCTTCAGTTGATGATTTAAATATTCGCAAAACTCCAAATGGAACAATTATAGGACAATTTGGTAAAGGAAATAGATTTGAAGTAGATGGTAAAAAAGAAGGCCATTGGGTACATATTAACACAAATGGATTAATTGGATATGTTTATGACAGTTATATCGAATATGATTAAGGGGGAGTTATAATGACTCTTAGAGAAAAAGAAAAATATGTTCTATCCCAAGAAAAAATCTGGAATAAAGAAAAAGAAATTCTCGAACGTGAATATAAGATTAAAGCAGAGCGTAAATCTTTAAAAGAAAAGTTTAAAGAAAAGAAAGATAAAATAGCTAATTCTAAATTGTTAGTATGGTTTTTATTTATAAATTGTACTATTATAGAATTATTTACCATATGGGTAATTTGTCGTGAATTGGGCCTTGCTGCAGAAGGCATTTTAGCACCAGATCTTTCTCCATTAATGGCACTTATTACTACTGTAGTAGCTGAAGTTATTGGATTTGGAATCTATGCACTAAAATCAACTAAAGAAAATACTGAAGGCGGTATAGTCTTTGAAACGGCAATGCGAGAATTTGAAAAAACAAATGAAGATAGTTCTTGTGGATAAATAAAAAAAAATGGGACGTATTATTTTTACATAATACGTCCCATTTTTTAATCTATCTCTGAAACATCAATTTTTTCTTCTGCTTTTTTACGAACGAGTTCAAATAGCGCATCGCCATTGTGATTGCCTCCAAGTGCATGATAAGCTTCATGATCTTCATTGATTTGCTAAAACTCTTCAATCGTTATAACATGATTTGGATCTAATAATTTTCGACAATCGGCTTTAAACTATCGTCCCTGAACAGAAAGTAACCCTCGTTTAAGGGAGTCTAATACGGTTGTAAGTGCATTTACGTCATTTTGGAGAGCAATATCATCTTTTTTAGAACTTTCATGTTCTTTGTTGATTTCACCTTTTATTTTATTATAAAATTCATCCTGCTCTTTCTGGCGACGAAGGTTTTCTAAACTAAAATATCGCTTTATAAACCAACCACCACCAGCTACCAAAAGTCCGAAGGCAAATTCAACCCAATATTTCACAATAAAATCAAACAAAAATCATTGCCCTCCTTTTGTTTATTTTCCTTCATAGTAATTTAAAACTTGAATAAAAATTGTTATCATATCTTGTCCAAAATTCTCAAATTGATTTTTTTATAAAAAAATATTATAATATATATAGAAAATAAGAAAAAGGAAATAAAATATATGCGGCTAAAAATAGATGAAAAGACTTATTTTGAACTTATAACTCAAAGTCTTTATCTCCAAGCTCTTGAAGCCGGAGGCGTAGATAATTGGACTTGGTATAGTACATCAATACAAGATTTTATTCAAATGGCTATTGATGAAGATCCTCATATGGAAGAACATTTTAGACTTCTGGGTAAGATTACTGAAGATGGATTACTTGATGATATTGACATAGAATGTCTTGCACAATATTATTTAGATATAGCTAAAGAAAATCAAAACCTTGAAAATGTTGAAGGTATTGTAGAATATTGTTCAGAAAGAAGCAAATGGGAGGAAGAAAATGCCAGTACATGATGATCTTGGAAAACGGATGAAAGAAAATTATGAAAATGTTTCTAAAACTCGTCTTGTGCGGCGCATGCCTGTTGCAATCCGGATTGATGGTAAAGCATTTCATACTTTTACTCGTGGATTTAAAAAACCTTTTGATTGGATCTTAATTGAGAGTATGCAGGAAACTATGAAATATCTTTGTGAGAATATCCAGGGATGTGTTTTTGGCTATACTCAATCTGATGAAATCACTTTGATTCTCGTTGACTATGATAAACTTGAAACTTGTGCTTGGTTTGATTATGAAGTCCAGAAACTTTGTAGTATTGCTGCTTCTATGGCAACTATGAAGTTTAATAAAGTCTTTGATCAAAAAACTAATGATTATTGGTTTCCTCAGCGTTATAATATTGCTGAAGTAAAAGTTGGAGAATATTGGAGTGCTTTAAGAAAATCTGCTGAAAATGGCGCGATGTTTGATGCTCGTTGCTTTAATATTCCAAAAGAAGAAGTAACTAATCTCATCTATTGGCGCCAGCTTGATGCAACTCGAAACTCTATTCAGATGGTAGGGCAGGCGAACTTTTCTCATAAGCAACTTCATGGCTTATCTTGTAACGATATTCAGAATAAACTGCTTACTGAAAAAAATATTAACTGGAATGATTTTCCTATCGTAGCAAAACGTGGTACTGCAGCACTTAAAGGAAAAGATGGTTGGTATTTAGATTGTGAAATGCCGATTCTTAAAGGTGAATTTCGTGAATACGTTGATCGTCTTATCTTTGTAGGAGAAACTTGACTTTAACTAAAAATTTTGATATAATTCCTATAGGAATTAGGAGGAATAATCAATAAACACACGCACAAAGAGAATAGACCAAGCATCTATTCTCTTTTTTTTGATTTTATTTTAAAAATATATTATAATTATTATATAGAAAGGGTGGTATACTAATGAATGGATATTGTCTTATAGCTTTAACAATCGCAAATAAATATCTTCCACCAAAGAAGCTTGCTCATTCAATGAGAGTTGCTCAATATGCTATGGAAGATTATGATTATTTTGAATATCCTGGCATTGATAATTATGAAGATATATTTGTTGTAGCTCTTTTGCATGATGTTGTAGAAGATACAGAATGTACTTTTGAAGAACTTGAAGAGGCCGGATTACCTAAATATTTTGTAAATTGGATAGCAGAACTCTCCAAAAGAGAAGGAGAAGAATATATGGATTACATTAAAAGAATCCATAGTCAAATGGGCTTAATTGTAAAGAGAGCCGATATGAAAGATCATCTTCTCTTAACAGATACTTTAACAGATAAGTTAAGAAATAAGTATCTTCCTGCTATACCTTATATTTTGTGAAAAAGGAGTTGTTACTAATGATTAATACTTGGGTTGTGACGGGTGATTGCCATGGAGATATGAGCCGTTTTGCTGAGTATAAATATCCTAGAGATGGAACTACAGCGGTGATTATTCTTGGCGATGCTGGTGTAAATTATTACATGAATAAGAGAGATACCAGTGCTAAAAAGAAACTTCAAAATAGTGGTTATCAATTTTATTTAGTCCGCGGCAATCATGAAGCACGCCCCGAAGACTGTGAAGGAGTCGAATGGGATTATGATGCAAATGTGGATGGAATTGTAGGCATTGATACAAGCTTCCCTGCCATTCATTACTTTCGTGATGGCGGTGAGTATGTTGTTGGTAATCATTCCTGTCTTGTCATTGGTGGAGCTTACTCTGTGGATAAGCATTACCGAATTGCTAAAGGATATCCATACCAATGGTTCGAAAACGAACAATTAGATGCCAATGAAAGAGAAGTAATTTTTAATAACATAAAAGATAAAGAATTTGATTTTGTTTTAACCCATACTTGCCCAAGAGCCTGGGAGCCAGTTGATCTTTTTATTCCTGGTATGGATCAAAGCACAATAGATAAATCAACTGAAAATTGGCTTGATGATGTAAAATGTGCAATTAAATATCATGTTTGGCTTTTCGGGCATTTTCATGCAGATCGCATTGAAAAGTGGTATGTAGAACAGTTCTTCCAGAGAGATGATACTCTTGAAGATATCTGGGATAAATGGCAAAAAACAGATAGATCTATTGCTGAGAAGTGGTGGATGGAAAGGAGCCCTTATGCAGGAGTCTAAAGGAAATAAGTTTAAAGATGTAAAAGGTAAAGATGTTTTTATTTTATTTGATGAAGCCAGTTCATATTGGATGATCGCATATGATTATACAATTCTTGATAAGAACTATCATTCATATGCAGAGGCCGCTGATTATGTACATCAAACTGGTTGCAAGGAATGGGAAGATGAGTAATCTTCCCATTTTATTGATTTTTTTATAAAAATATATTATAATATTTATAGAAAGTTAAGAAAGGATTGATTTTCTATGAATTATTTTATTGATTTTGAAGCGACACAATTTTCAAATGGAATTATCTCTGTTGGATGTTGTTCAGAGGATGGCGGGGAGTTTTACTCTTTAGTTTATACAACTCATAAAGTCACTCCTTTCATAACAGATCTTACAGGTATCACTAGTCAGGCTGTGGCAGAAGCTCCAACAGCAGAAGAAGTTTTTGGTAATATGTATGACTGGTGTTTAACAAAGACTAAAGATGGAAAGCTTCCTCATTTTTATTGTTATGGTAATTCAGATAAAGATTTTGTAAAGCATAATTTTAATGAATGTCATGATTTTAAAGCTGCAACAATGCTTTCTTACTTGTATACTGATATGCAGGATTATGGGCCGGAAGTTAAAGCCCATTTTGGATTGAATAAAAATATTGGGCTTCAGAAAGTTTTCAATCATTATGTGGGAAGAGATTTAATTCAGCAGCATAATGCTCTTGAAGATGCTTTTATGCTGAGAGAGGTTTTTATTAACATTCATAATAATCCTCTTGAGTTTAATGTTTTTCCTGAATATCAGGATATGATGTTCTCTAAAAAAGTCAATAATGAAGCTCCTTCTATTTCAGAAGATGGCGCCTATACTGTACACAGAATGAAAGGTGGAAAAGTAGTTTCAACTTATCCTTCTCTTAAAGCTGCAGTTAAGTGGTGTTATGAACAAATTCCAGAAGGAGAAGAAAGAGATAAAACCAGTTTAAAAACTATCGCTCGTGGAATTCGTAGATCAAATAATGATCCTAAGAAGAAATATAGAAATTATAAATGGGTATTGATTAAAAACTAAGAAAGGAGTAACTTATGTCTTATTGTGGATATGTAACTACTTTGAAAAATCTTCATAAACATCCAAATGCTGATCGTCTGCTTTTGGGAGAATGCTTTGGTAATACTGTTTGTGTATCTCTTGATTATGCAGAAGGTGAAATTGGTGTTTATTTTCCGACTGATGGACAGCTCTCTGTAGAGTTTGCAGAACAGAATAACCTTCTTCGCAAGAAAGACGAGAATGGAAAGAACATCGGCGGCTATATGGATCCTGATAAGAGAAATGTTACTTCTATTCGTCTGCGTGGAGAGAAATCTGATGGACTTTTTCTGCCGATTTCTTGTCTTGTTTACACTGGAGTAAATCTGGATGACCTTAATCCTGGAGATACTATTACTGTTGTAAATGGGCATCATATCTGCCAGAAATATATCCCGAAAGGTCATGTGCATACTGCGGGCGCAAAGAAAGAGGGAAATCGTACTCGCAAGAAAAGAGTGCCGATTGCACCTCTGTTTGTAGAGCATGCTGACACTGAGCAGCTTGCCTATAATATGGATGCTTTTAAAGTAGGAGATCTCGTAGAGATTACTCTGAAGATGCATGGTACTTCTCAGCGTACTGCATATGTGCCGAAATTCCAGGGATATAAAAGAACTCTGCTTGATAGAATTCTTCGTAGAGAAGGAACTCCTATCTATGACTGGGGTTATGTAACTGGAACTCGTAGAACTGTGCTTGATGACTTTGAAGAAGGTGGATTCTATGGATCTAACTCTTTCAGAGAGAAATCTGCAAAATTTTTCGAGGGAAAACTTCATAAAGGTGAAGCCGTTTATTATGAAGTAGTAGGATTTACTGATGGCGGTCGCCCGATCATGGGAGATGCTGATAATAAGAAACTTAATGATAAAGAGTTTGTAAAACAGTATGGTGACATTACTCGTTTCTCTTATGGTTGTGATCCTGACGGATTGAAAACCGTATATGGACGAGATGATGAAGGTCATTTTGCTCTTGAGCAGAAAGTTCCTGTAAATGATTTCTATGTATATAGAATGACTATGACTAATGAGGATGGAGATGTCGTAGAATATACTCCTGATTATATGCGTTATCGTTGTGAACAGATGGGTTGTAAAGCTGTAATTCCTTTCTGGGCTGGTTTTATTACTGAAGATGTTCTTGGAAAAGAAATCGACTTTGAAACTGGAGAAGAAAGAGACATTACTCCTGGAGAATATATTCGTATGATCGCTGAACGTTACTATGATGGACCCGACCCTGTTGGGAAAACTCATGTGCGTGAAGGGGTTGTTTGTCGAATTGTAAATAGACCTAAATTTACTGCTTACAAACATAAAAACTTTAGCTTCAAAGTCCTTGAGGGGATTGTCAAAGCAACCGCTGAGGCTCCTGATATGGAAGAAGCTCAGGAACTTATTGAGGAAAATCAGGAATGATGAATATTTATATTGCGGCCCCCATAGTGGGGCTGCAGCCTAATATAGAAAAAGAAGTTAATGAAATTAAACATGTTTTTTCTGAAATGGCTAAATATGGTAAAATTTCATTTTATGATCCAAAAGCACATGGTGTTCCTAATGCTTGGGGTATGTCTATGAGCGAATGGGCGCGTTGTATATTTACTCTTGATGTTGTTGCAATAGATAATGCCGATTGGGTTGTCGTTTGTGACTATGGACGCCAAGGAACAGCAGGTACTGCATGGGAAGCTGGATATGCTTTTGGAAAAGGTAAGAAAGTTGTCATTATAGAAATGTCTGAAACAGATGCTGACTATAGTGTAATGATGCGAGGATGTTGTTCTAATTATATTTCTAAAAAAGATTTTCAATTTCTTAGCACTTCTTATGATAATCTTTTAGAAAAACTTTTTATTGAACGTGGCCGGTTAGCTCAAAAGGAGGTTTTAAACTAATGGGAAAATTAAATTTAGAAAATCCTCGTCAATGTCCTTTTAGCAAAGATAAAGAAATTACTTATGATTTAATTGGCCCAGATCATGTTCCTGTACCAGTTATTGAACATGAAACCTTTAATCTTTGCATTGGCGAAGAATGTATGTTTTATCATTATGATCCAATTTCTGATACAGAATTATGTATGCTTGGGTGGAACCCATATGTCGGTATTCCTATGCATGAGGTATAATAAATGAAATATGTAATTGTTTTTGCTGTAGGTGTTGCTACAGGAGTAGCTGGTTTACTTGGTGGTGTTTGGTTAAGTGAAGGATTTAATCGACGTAAATGGTAAGGAGATTATATGGGAAAAGGTTTTAATTTTGCAGATTGGAAAAGATCTTAGGTATTCAGAGGAGGTTTTTCCTCATATCTTGATGGCAAATATCATGATTATCAAGGCTTAGATAACTGTTTAACTGAGATAAAAAATCTTGTTGAAGATGTTTTTGTTTTTGCTGAACGGCAAGCAGAAGAAAATGAAGCTTTAAAAGATCTTCATTGGGAAAATGAAGAGTTAAAGAAAATGAAATCCGATCGAGATCTTATGGAAGCTGATTATCATAGAGGTTTTCCAATTACAGAACAAGAGCAAAAGGCTATTAGAGAATGGGAAGAGCAACATTGGACTAATCAGCATAATGCACCTGATCTTGAATCTCGTTTAAGAAAACAGGGCGCGATTGGTGGCAATTTTCATTATAAATTTGTACCAACTTCTATAGGAGTTTCAGGGTGTATTTGTTGTACATCTTGTATGAATAAAGCCTATATGAATTGTGGTAATAATAGAGATAGATTGAAAGAGTTAATAAAAGAATATGACGCAGAATTTGAATTCCAAGAAATTGGATAAAATAGACAGTTTTACTGGAGAATATGAATTTTTAAGTAATTTTTATTATTCCCCTATTCATGAAGAACCACCTAATCATGCTTCTATTGAGTATCCTACAGTTGAGCATTATTTTCAAGCTATGAAAACAAAAGATCTAAAATTGAGAGAAGAAATTGCTCGCTGTAGGGCACCTGGTTCAGCAAAAAGACTTGGGCGTGCTCTTCATTTAAGAGAAGATTGGGAAGAAATTAAAAATGGAGTTATGTATTCAGCTCTTAAAGGAAAGTTTGAATATCCTAATCTTCGGCAAAAGCTCCTTGCCACTGGAGATGCTATTTTGGTAGAAGGCAACTGGTGGCACGATAACTATTGGGGTAGTTGTAAATGTGATAAGTGCGGCAATCATGGTCGCAATATGCTCGGACAACTTTTAATGCAAGTTCGGGAGGAAATTAAATGAATCCAGTTTTAGTTTTATTAATTTTGTTAGGAGCTGGAGGACTTTGGTTTGTTTTAGCCTTTACTTTTGGCTTCTTTGGTAAAATAACAAATAAATTTAAAGATGATGCAAAAAATGCTATGTTTGATGAGGTAGAAAATGACGAAAAATAAAAATGGTTTTATTGGTGGTATTGTTGTTGCAGTAATTATTGTAATTGGTTTGATTATAGGATTTTCTGGTGCTAAGAAAGTGCCAGCCGGCTATGTTGGTATCGTTTATAATATGAATGGTGGTATTGAAGAGAAAGTACTGACGCAGGGGTGGCATTGGGTAGGACCGACAAAATCAGTTACTCTTTACTCTATTGGAATTGAACAAAGTTATTTAACGGCTGGTGAAAATGGAGATTCAAGAAGCGATGATAGTTTTGAGGTTCCTAGTTCAGATGGTAAAGGACTAAGAGTTGATCTTACATTTACTTATAGATATGATGCCGAATCAGTTACTTCATTATTTACTCGTTTTAAAGGACAGTCTGGTAAAGATGTAAGAGATAGTTTTATTAAGCCTAATATTATTTCATGGACAAAAGAAGTTACCGCTAAGTATCCTGTTACAGAAATTCTTGGTGATGAACGCGCAAATCTTAATGCTGCATTGTCAGAATATATTTCTGCAAAATTTGAGCCTTATGGAATTGTTGTAGAAAATGTTAGTTTGATTGATATTAATGCGGATGACGAGACAAGAGCTTCTGTGCAGCGTAAAGTAAATGCACAGCAGGAACTTGAACTTGCGCAGATCGAACAGAAAACTGCCAATGTTCAGGCTCAGAAGGATAAGGAAGTCGCTCTTATTGCTGCTGAACAGGAAAAAGAAGTAGCTACAATTAATGCTGAAAAAGCTAAGATTAAAGCAGAAGGTGAAGCTGAAGCTGTTAAAATCAAAGCTGAAGCTGAAGCTCAGGCAAATAAGAAAATTGCAGATTCACTTACTCCAGAGCTAATTGAAAAGCAGAAAATTGATAAGTGGAATGGAAGTTATCCCCAGGTTATGGGCGGAGACACTATGCCAATTTTATCACTCAATGATAACGCTGAATAATATAAAGAGGAGAGGCTATATAGTCTCTCCTTTGATTTTTTTATAAAAATATATTATAATATATATAGAAAATAAAGAAAGGAAGTGTTATTTATGAGGAAACTTCGCAAAAAGGCACAGAAAAAGATCAATAAGTATACTCGGGCATTGAATAAGAATTTACTTGAAGATAATCTTTGGAGAGGCCGGTTCTATGTTCATCAGGTTGATGCGAACTGGGAAGAGTTTGAAGATGGATCTGGTGGAGAGTTAAGATGCTGGATTGAGATCAGAGATAAGAAAACTGGTCTTTATCATGGATTTGAAGTTAGCAACTATGGAACTGGATGGAAACTCTTTGAAGCTGGCAATAATTTTATTGTCCAGGATTCTGGAGTTTGGGATGACATTGATGCTGTAAAAAATGACACTACCGATTGGACTAAAGTTAAATGGAGGCCGGTAAAGGAGGTGTTTTAATATGGGGCACGTTTATGCTGTTTCTGATCTTCATGGAATGATAGAACTTTATAGACAGATTAAAGATTTCCTCAAGCCTGATGATATAGTTTATTTTTTAGGCGATATGGGAGATCGTGGCACTGATTGCTGGGAAACGGTAAAAGCTATTCTTGATGATCCCCAGTTTAAAGTAATTATGGGAAATCATGAAGATATGCTTATTAAAGTCATGACAACTTATTATCATCTTCCAGTAGAGGAAAGAGATAGTGTTCTCTATTCTCATGATGCTCAAATTTTAAGTTGGAATGGTGGGATACCTACTTATACTGGTTGGACTAAAGAAGATGAAGGAACTCGTTTAAAATATTATCGTAGACTTAAAGCATTACCAACTCATCTTGAATATACAAATAAAGATGGGAAAAAGATATTTATGAGTCACGCTGGTTTTACTCCATATGGCGATGATGATTTTCCAGTAGATGAAGATCTTATCTGGGATCGCAGTCATTTTATGTATGGATGGCCGCATGAAGCTCTTAAAGATGCAATTTCTATTCATGGACATACGCCTATTGAATATCTTGTAGATGATCTCCATAGATTTAGTCGTGGGCCATATGAGCTTCCTACTTTGCCAGTTGCTTACTGGTATGCTGATCATCATAAATGCTGCATTGACAATGGAGCATTTTATACAAACTGCACAGTTTTACTTGACCTTGACACTTTTGAAGAGCATAAGTTTTATACTAAGGACTATGACCCTGAAGCAATTTATGATTAAGAGGAGGCTCAAATGGCGCGAGGAACGAGATCTTTTGAAACTCATGATTTTTATTGTATAAGGTGTGGCCGCAAAGGCATCCCATGTCAGAGAAAGAAAGGACATCAGCATGGGAAAGGTCATTTTAAGAAACTCTTTTGTATATATTGCGGTGAAGAAATAAATCACTATGAGTGTCGATCACTTGAAGATGTAGAAAAGTTTAAAAAGAATTTTGAAAAAGGGGTGTATAAAGATGAAGCAGAAAACTCTCTTACTTATGTCAGGGCCGAGCGGAGCGGGAAAGTCTTACTGGGTTAAAAATTTTATAAAAAATCGTCCCAATGCTATTTGGGTATCAAGAGATGCTGTTCGCTTTTCTATGGTGTCTGAAAAAGAAGAATATTTCTCAAAAGAGAATGATGTTTTTAAAGAGTGGATTCGGCAAATCCAGGAAGCTCTTGATTCTGAAGGTGAAGGCTGGGTTATTGCAGATGCAACTCATTTAAATGAGCGCTCTCGCAATAAAACTCTTAATGCTCTTCATCTTGATCCTGATACTCAGATTATCCCTGTATTTTCTTATCCAGGAGTACAGAAATGTCTGGAAAATAATGAAAAACGTAGCGGGCGCGCTTACGTGCCGCGTTCGGTCATTCGCCGGATGGCTATGAGCTATGAACCGCCTGCTGATGGAGAAAAATATAAATATTCTTCAATTCTTGAAATTGTCGAAAGAGGTGAATAAATGATTTGGTTTACTTCTGATACTCATTTTAATCATAATAAAGAATTTGTATGGAGGGCGCGAGGTTTTAATTCTTGTGATGAAATGAATGAATATATTGTGCGGCGTTGGAATGAGGTTGTGCAGCCTGATGATGAAGTATATCATCTGGGTGATGTGATGCTTGGACCAGAAAATGGTATTCATTATCTTGAGCGTCTTACTGGTCATATTCATATTATTGCAGGAAATCATGATACTGATAAGCGTATTGAGATGTATAAAAATTGTTGGAATGTAGAAGATGTACAGTGGGCGCTTCGAAAGAAACTTGGTGGCTATCATTTTTACATGAGTCATTTTCCGACAATCACATCTAATCTTGAAAAAGAGGCCCTAAGACAGTGTACACTTAATCTTTTTGGACATACGCATCAGAAAACAAATTTTTATCTCGAATATCCTTTTATGTATCATGTTGGCATGGATTCTCATGGGTGTGAGCTGGTATCCTTGGAACAGATCATTTATGATATGGAAAAGAAAGTAAAGGAGTGCAAAGATTTACTTTAATGGGAAAATTTAATGAATGGCGAGATGCTGTAGAAGAAGCATTAAATCATGATATACAAGAGAAAATTTATTATGAATTAATGCTTGCATGGGGACAAAAACCTAAAGAACCTGATTTACATTTTGATAAAGTTGCATTTGCTGTTGAAGACGATATGAAGAAAACTTTAGAAAATTATATAAATCAAATTGATATGTCCAGCGAATCTTGAGCTGGACATTTTTTTTGACCTCGTTAGCGGCCGTTGCCGCCAAAGAAATCGCGTTAGCAAATTTTTTTGTAAATAATGCCTAATTTTGATTTTACTTATTTTTAATGGTATAATAAAAAGAAAAAGGAGTTATGATGGGTAAAATAACCTATGAATATAATGACACTATTGGAATGTCAATTTGTACAATTCATGACAATGGTAAAATTTATCAAGGCTTTGCTTGGTGCAGTAAAGAAGACCAAGATATGAAAAGTGAAAAAACAGGACTTACTATTGCAGAATATCGTGCTCATATAGCATAGTCTAAAGGAATTCGTGATAATGAAATTAAGCCAGGACTTGCTGCACTTAAATAGGCAAAATATGCTATTAATCAAAGCAGACATTTTAATAAAGATTCTTATGAATATAGAATGTTAGAACAACAAATAAAAAATTATGAATAGGATTTAATATTTATTAAAAATACAATAGCTTTACAAAAAGCAAATCTTAATCAATATATGTAGAATAAGGCAGATTTTTATAATAAAATAAGAAAGAATCGTTCTGAAAGGAATTAGGCCAAAATTTAATAATAAAATCCTTACTTTTTTCATCTTATATAGGAATTAAAAATAGAAAGGAGAACCGGATGAAAGAATTAAAATTTTTTCTTTTTGGTATATTATTCTATGAAATAATATTTCCTATATTGTCAGGACTAAGCGAAGTTATTTAGGGATTTTTCCAATTAATTCTTGGAAAACAAGCTGTAGAAATGACAAAATATAATGAAGCAATCGAAAAATATAAGGAGGAATTAAATAAAGAGCCAGAACACACTTTTGCAATGGGTTTTCATATTCCTTCTCAGAGTAACGACGAAGAGGATGAGGATGACGAATGAAAAATTATTATGTATTTGACACTAGTAGCTTAATACTCGAAGCGTATACTTTATTTGAAGATTATAAAAATATTATAATTCCGTCTATTTGTTTAAGCGAATTAGAATATATTAAAACATCGGCAGATAAAGATCCAGAAGTAAAACAAGCAGTAAGATTTTTACTTGAACTGTTAGAACGAAATCCAGAAAAATATGATATTCATGTTTTTAAAAACAGCATGTTGAAAGCTGCAAAAGAAAAGGATTTGGAAATTAACAATGATATAAAAATTTTAATGACAGCTGTCGATTATGATAATACCCGACATCCTGATGAAACTATCTTTGTTACTAATGATTTAAGTTTAAAACGTATTGCTAATCTATTTTTTGGAGAAGATTCTATAATCTCCGTTGAAGTAGATGATAACTCTTATGTAGGTTATTTAGACCTTAAAATGTCAGAAGAAGATATGGCATTATTTTATTCTAATCATGATACTAACTGTTATGGATTATATAATAATGAATATCTAATTATTAGAAATACTGAAGGTGAAATTGTTGACAGATTATGTTGGACTGGAGAAGGATATAGACAACTTCGATATTCAGATTTTCCTTCTAAACATTTCGGCAAGAAAATGAAAGCATATGCCGGCGATGTTTATCAAGCATTAGCTGTTGATAGTTTATTCCAAAATAAAATAACAATGATTACTGGACCGGCCGGTTCTGGTAAAACTTTCCTTTCTCTTGGATTTTTATTCCATAAATTAGAGAAGGGAGATATAGATAAAATAGTTATTTTTTGTAATACTGTTGCAACTAAAAACTCTGCTAAATTAGGTTTTTATCCTGGATCAAGAGATGAAAAACTTCTTGATTCTCAAATTGGTAATTTACTTGTAAGTAAAATAGGAAGTAGAGTTGAAGTTGAAAGATTAATTGAAGATGAAACTCTTGTATTATTACCATTAAGCGATATTCGAGGTTATGACACTACTGGAATGAAAGCTGGAGTGTACATTTCAGAAGCATAGAATCTTGATATTAATATGATGAAACTTGCGCTTCAACGTATTGGAGAAGATTCCATATGCATTATTGATGGTGACACTGATGCACAGGTTGATTTACCTATGTATGCAGATTTTTATAATGGTATGAAACGTGCATCTAAAATATTTAGAGGTTCTGATGTATATGGCGAAATAAAATTACAAAAAATACATAGATCACAAATAGCAAATATTGCTGATAAAATGTAAGCTGAGGATTAATCCTCAGCTTTTTCTATAAGGAGGATTTATATGGCATTAACTGGAAAAACTAACGAAGAGAAGATATGGAACTATTTATATAGCGCGATAAAAAATAAATATGGAGCTGCAGGGTTAATGGGAAATCTTTATGCAGAGTCTGGTTTAAAACCAAACAATCTACAAGATACTTATGAAAAAACTCTTGGCATGAGTGATGAAACTTATACTTCAAAAGTAAATAGTGGATCATATAGCAATTTTATTAGAGATAGTGCAGGATATGGTCTTGCTCAATGGACATTCTGGACAAGAAAACAAGAGTTATTAAAATATGCTCGTTCAAAACAAGTTTCTATTGCAGATTTAGAAATGCAACTTGAATTTCTTATAAAAGAATTAAAAAGTTATCCATCTATTTGGTCTACTTTACAATCTGCAAAATCTGTTTTGGAAGCTTCAAATAAAATTTTAATTGATTTCGAAGCACCTTCAGGAAAAAATTCAGAAGGAGTTCAAAAACTTCGTGCAGGATATGGACAAGGTTATTATGAAAAATATGGAGAAGTTGCTAAAGAAGAAGCAAAACAAGAAGCAAATACTGTTTATGAATTGGCTGCAAAATCTTCATATGCAAAATATTTAATTTCGACTTCAATAAAATATATTTCTAATAGTGGTGGAGATGAAAGAGGTAGAATTAGTGGTGGTGCTGCAGGTGATCAAAGTGGCAATGAATGGGTTATGAGAGCTTGGTATAATCGTCCTTGGGACTGTGTATTAAGATATCCTGATCCAAAAGTAGGAATAAGAATTGCCGAACTTGGATGCGCGGCCGCAGAGAATAATCATGTGGGCTATGATCAAGGCGAACGTTATACTTATTGGTCTTGTTTATCAAAAGCTGGTTATAACCCTGCAAAAATTACTACTAATTGTGAAGCTGATTGCTCTGCTGGTGTTATTGCAAATGTTAGAGCGGTAGGATATTTAATGAGTATTTCTAAATTAAAAGATATTAATGCTACCTATACAGGAAATATGAAACAAGCTTTTATGAATGCAGGTTTCCAAGTTTTAACAGGTAGTCAATATCTTGGTTCTCCAGATTATTTATTACCTGGAGATATTCTTTTAAATGAAGTTCATCATACTGCTACTAATGTAACTCTTGGAATAAAAGCAAGAACAGGAGTTATTCCTAATATGACACCTTCTCATCAAGATGCTGAAAATGCTTTACAATATGGCGCTTCTGGAGACGCTGTTAAAACTATGCAAACAATGTTAATTATGTGCGGTTACGATTGTGGTTCTTGGGGAGCTGATGGACAATTTGGTTCAGCTACGCTTACTGCTTTAAGACAATTTCAGACTGAACAAAAATTAACTATTGATGGAGTATATGGCCCAACTACTAAAAGAGCTCTTGAGACTTTATATAAAGAAAAAACTACAAAACCAGACATCTTTAAAAACTTTTTAGTAAAAGTTACAGCAGATGTTTTGAATATAAGAAAGAAACCTTCTACTTCTGGAGAGATTGTAGGTCAAATTACAGATAGAGGAGTTTATACTATCGTAGATGTATCTGGTACTTGGGGTAAATTGAAATCTGGAGCTGGATGGATTTCTTTAAATTATGTTAAAAAATTGAATAAATAATTAAAAGGCTCGACGTTACGTCGGGCCTTTTTCTTTTTTGAGTTGATTTTATTAAGAAAATATTATATAATATTCATATGAAGAAAAAAAGATTAATTTTGTTACAAGAAAATGTGGAGATTAATGAATGGCTAAAAAAGATTTATTGAATTATGGGGTTGAAGATATAAAAACCCTTGAGGGTATTGAAGCTATTCGTCTTAGACCAGGTATGTATATCGGCAGCACTGGTCCCGAAGGCGTTAAGCAAATTACTCTTGAAATTATATCTAATGCCGTAGATGAATACTTAAATGGCTATTGTACAAGTTGCTCAGTTATTGTCGGTGAAGATGATGATCTTGATATTATTGATAATGGGCGTGGCATTCCATTCGGAAAAGCGCAGGATGGCAGCGAAACATTAGTCAATATTTTTACAAAATTACATACTGGCGCAAAATTCGATAGTGAAGGTAAAACAGGATATAATACTTCAGGTGGTATGAATGGTGTTGGTGCAAAAGCTACTAATGCTCTTTCATATTATTTTAATGTTTCTTCTGTAAGAGATGGTAAAAATTGTATTGCTTGTTTTCAAAGAGGTAAGCTTTCTGGCGAAGTTATTACTAGAGATTGGCAGACAACAAATAATTATCAACATGGAACAAGAATTCAATTTATGCCTGATGAAGAAATTTTTAAAGAAGGTATAACACTTGATTATAATGATTTAAGAAAAACTTTACAAGAATTAGCTTATCTCTCTCCTGGATTGGTTTTCCATTTCAAATATAAAGATAAAGAATCTGAAGATATAACTTCTCAGAATGGTATTCTTGATTATATTAAAGACTTAAATCAGAAAAAAAATGTTTTAACTTCTGTTTTTTACGCTGAAAAAGTAGAAGATAGAATCGGAGTTAAAATTGCTATGGAATATAATGATAGTTACTCCGATACATATAAACTTTATACAAACTCAATTCCAAATACAGGTGG
>Ga0326512_10000706_pt1 | contig 28214 bp, 42 predicted proteins | sample 1_2617_0518_D_FD_203652 | JGI IMG/M metagenome (GOLD analysis project Ga0326512, IMG submission 203652) | Bovine rumen microbial communities from UC Davis, California, United States - 1_2617_0518 | ecosystem: Host-associated > Mammals > Digestive system > Stomach > Rumen | place: USA...
CTTGCGGCGGTGTCCGGAGACTCGCTCGCAAACGGTGAGGGCGGCTTCGATATGCAGCTGAAAATAGCCTTTCTTGACGGCAATCACTACTTTATGATATTTCCTGACAGGGAAACAGCCGACAAGCTCGGTCTGCTCTGCACGGAATGCAGCATAGGTGAGCTGCTCCGGCTCGCGTACAAGACTCCGCAGATGCACGGACTTCAGCTCATATACGGCGTTGACGGTGAGAAGCGCTCTATCGGCATCATCAACCGGTATATGGTCGAGATAGCCGTAAAAACGGCGGAAAAATAAAATATCCCCCTGCATTGACAGGGGGACTATTACTGTTTTCCGATGTCAGCCGCTCAATAGCCGCGGTTGTTTTCGCCGGTGCTGTGGTACTTTGAACGTGTGCGCGCGATGCTCTCCTCGCTTCGCTTTATGAGGTTGAGCAGTGATGATGAATACTGCGCATAGTCCTTCTGGAGCGTCGATGTCGTTATGTAGAGCGTATCAAAGTTGTCGATGCAGTCGTTTCCGTCAAGGGCGATACCGCTCGAAGCGGCTTTGATGTCGGCTTCGCTCATTGAGATTATGGCGTTTGCGCTGTCATTCGCGATGACCTTGGGTATGCGGAAGAGCTTCTGGTCGTTGTGCGGATTTGCATTGTAAACGATACGGAAGAGCTTGTACACCGACAGCATCAGGTAGGACGATACCTCCTTGATGAGCGTTATGCTGTTTGCCTTCTGAGCGAGACTGAAGAGCAGACTGATAGAGTTGTTGATGATACGTCTGTTGAAGTTGATTATCTCGGGCGAGGGCATCTTGAGGGTGTTGTTGCCGTCATCGTCGGGTATATCCTCGATAGTGATGACCTTTCCCTCGGGCTCGGGAGTACGTCCGAGCAGATAGTCGCACGATACGTTGTAGTAGTCGGCTATCTTGACAAGGAAATTCAGACCGCACTCTCTTATGCCCTTTTCGTAGTGAGAGAGCAGAGCCTGTGAGATACCGAGGTCTGCGGCAGCCTGTTTCTGGCTTATGTGGCGTTCTTTTCTCTGCAAAGTGATGATACGTGCGAAATCTGAATTCATCGGGGTTCCCTCCTAAAACAAGATATATATAGTTACAGTGAGTATATTTTTGCCATAATATTATTATAATACATACTGTATAAATTGTAAATATACGGAAATATGGAAATACGTGCATTTTTTTAAGCTTAATTTGTGACATTTACCAAGAGTTATAAAAACACCGCCCGTTTTTGGCGGTTTTGCCTAATGAGCAGAAAGGGGCAGAATATGAAAGGCTACAGGATAAGCGTTATCCGCCACGGTATGACCGAGGCTAACGAAAAAGGGATATACATCGGCAGGACTGATATGCCGCTCTCGCCGAAGGGTGCGGCTGACCTCGCCGCAAAAATGGATGAATTCGATTATCCGTCCGTACACAGAGTCTATACCTCGCCGCTCCTGAGGTGCAGGGAGACCGCGGAGATACTCTTCCCGGAGACGGAAATGGTGCCGGTGGACGACTTCCGCGAGCTCGACCTCGGCGAATTCGACGGCAAGAGCGTGGACGAGCTCATAAAGCGTGAGGACTACAAGGCGTGGCTCAAGGGCGGAAAGGACGCGCGTCCGCCGAAGGGTGAGAGCCTTGAGGAAATGACTGCAAGGACGTATACGGGACTGCACAATATCATCATTGATATGATGGAAAGCGGTCTTACGCACTGCGCACTGATAACGCACGCAGGTATCATTTCAAATATGCTGGCAGGCTTCGGTCTGCCGAAATATTCTCCGTCGCAGATAACGACCGAGCCGGGCGGCGGCTTCGATATTCTCGTAACGGCGCAGATGTGGCTGAATTCACAGTCATTCGAGATACTCGGCTACTGTCCCTATGACAGGATAGAGGACGACGGACCTGATTTTGAATAAAATGCCATAATTCTCACATAATAACCGCGAATGCGGGGTGTGTGGGAATGAAAATACGGGAGCTCATCGGCTATACACGGCGAAAAATAAAGGGCAGACGTGCAGAGCTGCTGCTCATCTGTCTGCCGCCTGCCGCGGCGGAGCTTTTCTTCCGGCTGGCGGAGGCGGCGTTTTACAGCCTGCTGCTGTATTTCGGGGCAATGAGCCCTGCCGGATTGTTCACGGGCGAGCTTGCGGGTCAGCTCGTGATCGCGGCGGTGATGACTCTGCTGAGGTGGACGGCTTCCGCTCCGCTGAGATGCGCGGCGGCGGTGAAGCTGAGGGAGCTGACCGGTGAGGTGAGAGTGCGCTCCTCCGCGTCTGAGCTGATGCTGAACGGCAGATTCCTGCGGCGCAGCATTTCCGCGCACATCGCAGGCAGACTTCTCAGCTTTGCGGCGATCGCACCTGCGGCTGCGCTCGGGGCGTATGCGTTTACGCTCGTTTCCGACGGCGGAGGCAGCGGCGAGCTTTTCGCGGCTTCAAATGCGGCTGTTTTGGCGGCTGTATTCGCGGCACTGTGGCTTTCGGTAAGACTGAGCCTGACCGCTGTGCCGTTCCTGCTTGCGGAATTTCCCGACAAAAGCGCACTGAGCTGCGTTTTTATGTCGCTGGGATTTATGCGCGGAAGAAAGCGGATACCGCTCGCACTCACGGTGATTTCATTCATACCGGTATTTCTCCCCGGAGCTGCTGCGGCTTTTGCGACGGGGACAGCTATTTTCATAAAAGAGGACGAATACGCCCGTTCAGCTGCGTGGGCGGGAGTCCGGCGAGCGAGGTGAACTTAATGGCGGAGCTGAGATTTGTTGTGGATACCGAGCAGCCTGTGCAGCTCAAGAGCTTCCTGCGCGGAAGGAACGGCGTTTCTGCGCGGCTCCTTGTAAAGCTCAAGCACCGCGAGGGCGGCATAACCTGCAACGGCGAGCCTGTGCGGACCATCGACACCGTAGCTCCCGGGGACGTGATAGTGCTCGACGTGGGTGAGAGCCGCACGGCTGATCCGAATCCGGAGCTGTTCGCGCGTGTCGTTTTCGAGAACGAGAGCCTTGCCGTGTTCGACAAGCCTGCCGGAATGCCGGTGCATGAGTCGTACTGGCACCACGGCGACACCCTCGCCAACTATTTCGCCTGCCTCTATCCGGAGCTCTCGTTCCGCCCTGTACACAGGCTCGACAGGTATACGTCCGGGCTCTGCCTTGTCGCAAAGGACCCGTGGTCCGCGAGCCTTTTGCAGGGGAGCTTCGAGAAGGTCTATTACGCCGTTGTGTCCGGTGTTACCGACGAGTGCGGCACTATAGACGCTCCGATAGCGCGAAAGCCCGACAGCGTTATCCTGCGCTGCGTGAGCGAAGAGGGCAGACCTTCTGTGACGCATTTCCGGCGTATCGCCTGCGACGGGAAATATTCGCTGCTCGAGGTAAGGCTCGAGACCGGACGCACTCATCAGATACGTGTGCATATGGCGTATATCGGACATCCGCTCGCCGGAGACGAGATGTACGGCGGTCCGACAGATGACATCACGCGACAGGCTCTCCACTGCGGACGGCTGATATTCCGGCTGCCGCTCACGGGCGAGGAGGTCACGGCAGAGGCGGAGCTTCCGGCTGATATACGCGCTCTGATGCGGACTGAGGCGGTTTTGTACTGACAATTCCTGCCCCCGCGCACACGATAAAAACACCGTTCCCTCTGCGGCAGGATTTTTGTGCAGACATACAAAAATCCTGCCGGGAGATTTTTTTCGCCGCCTTTCCGGTTGTATTCCGGGCGGAAATCGCGTATAATATAACAGTATAGGCAGCATTTTGTGAGAGGAGTATCGCGTTTGGGCGTTTTTCATAAAGCAGCAGACGGTCTGTCCGGACTATTCGTCCGTGCCGCGCTGTGTACATTCAAATTCATAGCGGCGATACTGCTCGCTGTGATAAAAGCCGCGAAGTTCATCGCAGCCGAGATATGGGACATCATCAAGGCTGCCGGCGAGGGGATAATGTGGCTGTGGAGGGAGCTCACCGAGTCCTTCCGGAGCCGTGTGAAGCTCTCGAATGAGCTGACGCGCAATATACGAAAGGCTAAAAAAGAGGGCAAAAAGGAATACATCACCGCCATCGTCACCTTTATCGGTTCGTTTTTCCTCGGCGAGGGGGGCGTTGTGTATACAGCCTTCAACTATGTCCTGCCTATGGCTTGTATCGCCTTCCTTGTGGGGATAGTGCGGTTCGGCTCGGGACTTGAATACGGCATCTCGGTCGAGTACAACGGACACGAGATAGGCATAATCTCTGCCGAGGCTGACTTTGATTCGGCTGTGAGAGAGGTGCAGCAGCGTATCGCATACGCCGCCGACGAAGAGGCTGTGGATATGTCGGCAAAGCTCTCGCTCCGCGTCATTTCGGACAGCGACAAGTTCGTCACGTCCGGACAGCTTGCGGACAAGATGCTCGAAGCATCGGACGAGGACCTCACCGAGGCTTACGGCATTTACATCGACGGCACCTTCGTGGGAGCTGTGAACAACAAGAAAAAGGTCGAGGACGCGCTTGAGGACAGGCTCCTGAATTACGATGTAAAGGGAACTGTCAGCGACGTGTCATACGTAAACAAGATAGAGTACACAAAGGGCATCTACCTCCGCAACAGCCTCAAGAGCGAGGACGATACCATTGCCGAGCTCACCTCGTCGAAGGAAAAGGCTCGTGTTTACGTCGCGCAGGCAGGCGATAATATCGTCACTGTCGCTCAGAAGTACGGTATGGAGCTCGACCGGCTCAACGAGCTGAATCCGGGCATCGGTACGAACCTCAAGGACGGTCAGATGGTGAACGTTATGCAGACCGAAAGCTATCTGCCGATACAGTATGTCCGCGAAATGGATACGCTCCAGTTCCTTGACTACGAGACAGTTGAGGTCGAGACGAGCGCACTGAACGTCGGAATGGTCGCAGTGCTGACCAAGGGCGAGCGCGGAGAGAAGGAGAGCAAGATAGAGATAACCTACGTTGACGGCATAGAGGCGTCACGAAAGGTCATCAGCAGCAATATCACGAAAAATCCTGTTGTCGAGACTATCGGTATCGGAACCTATTCGGCTATGCCCGATGATCCGGACACCTGTTTCTTCGGGCAGCCGCTCACGGGCACCGGTCAGTTCGGCTGGCCGCTCGATGGCGGCTGGGTAAGCGATACCTTCATCAGCGACAGAAACCACAAGGGACTCGATATAGCTGCTCCCGAGGGCACTGAGATATACGCTGCCGCGGAGGGACTCGTAGTCTCTGCCGGCTGGAACTCCGGCGGCTACGGAAATGTCGTTATGATCGAGCATCCCGACGGCTATGCTACGGTATACGGTCATATGATCTCCGTCTACGCGATAGAGGGAGAGTACGTTCAGAAGGGACAGCTGATCGGATATGTCGGAAATACCGGAAACTCCTTCGGCGACCACTGCCACTTTGAGGTGCGGTATCAGGGCATATGCTACGATCCTGCCACCTTCCTCAATACCGTCGGTATGAGCAAGGACAAGGAAGAGCGCGACAAGAAGGAAAACTGAGCTTTAAAGCGGCTGAGGCACGTGCTTCAGCCGCTTTATCGTATTTTTGGGGCGGTTTTGTGAATGTGCAACAAAAAAACTGCGGCAAGCGTCTGAAAGTTCTACAGGCAAAAATCTGCCAAAGCTTGCATTTTTCCTAAGAATATGGTATAATTTCTATTGTTGAGCGCCCCACTGAATCGGGCGCGACTGCAAAAGATATGCGAGGAAGCGGAAGGTTGCTGCCGGTATGGCAGGGAATTTCCGTGGAGTATGTCCGATTTTAAACCGGGCGAATGGGATAATGAACACAGTCTGTGTAAAGTGTAGAGCGCAGCTTGCGTATGCGCCGACTATGCTCACTTTGTGTCTCAATATGTCTGAACGCTGTCCGGAAAATAACGATTTTTCGGGCTTTTTTAATACGGTCAAGCATGAAACACACGGAAACGTGTGTGTCCCAAGAAGCGTCCCCAAAATTTTTCAAGGAGGCGAAATCATGGCAGTCAACGAAAAGATCAGATTCAAGATCAAGGGCTACGATCACGCTACAGTAGACATCGCTGCAGCTAAGATCGTTGAGGCGGCTAAGAGAAGCGGTGCGAGAGTTTCGGGTCCTATCCCGCTCCCCACAGATAAGGAAGTTGTTACTATCCTTCGCGCAGTTCACAAGTACAAGGACAGCCGCGAGCAGTTTGAAATGAGAACTCACAAGAGACTTATCGATGTTCTCCGTCCTACAGACAAGACAACTGCTGCTTTTGAGAAGCTCGAGATCCCCGCAGGCGTAGACGTTGTTATGGAAGTCAAGTAATTGACTGAAATTACGCCCGAAACCACCGCTCGGGAAGCGGAATGGCGGTAGTCCGCCGGTCATGTTGACGACCCTCGTCAACCAATAACCTAACAGGAGGAAAATGATATGCAGAAAGGCATTATCGGCAAGAAGATCGGTATGACTCAGATCTTCGACGAAGCAGGAAGAGTTATTCCTGTAACAGTAGTAGAAGCCGGTCCCTGTGTTGTAGTTCAGAAGAAGACCGTTGAGAACGACGGCTACGCTGCACTTCAGCTCGGCTACGGCGACGTAAAGGTCCAGAGAGTAAACAAGCCTATGAAGGGTCACTTCGACAAGGCTGACGTTGCTTGCAAGAAGAACCTCAAGGAATTCAGACTCGACGATTGCGACGCTCTCAATGTCGGCGACATCGTTAAGGCTGATACATTTGCAGTCGGCGACGCTATCGACGTTATCGGCACAAGCAAAGGTAAGGGCTTCGCAGGCGCTATAAAGCGTCACAACCAGCACAGACTCAAGGAAACTCACGGTACAGGCCCTGTTCACAGACAGGCTGGATCAATGGGTGCCTGCTCATCCCCTTCAAGGATCTATAAGGGCAAGGGCATGGCTGGTCACATGGGCGCAGAGCAGGTAACTGTTCAGAACCTCGAGATCGTCAAGATAGACGCAGAAAACAATCTCATCGCTATCAAGGGTGCAGTTCCCGGTCCTAAGGGCGGAATCGTATATATCGTTGACAGCGTTAAGGCTTAAGGAAGGAGGAAGCGTTAATGTCTACAATTTCAGTATTTGATATGGCTGGCAAGCAGGTATCCGAGACAGAGCTCAACGACGAGATCTTCGGTATCACTCCCAACGAAGCAGTAATGCACGCTATGGTAGTCAACTACCTCGCAAACCAGAGACAGGGCACACAGTCCACACTTACAAGAACAGAAGTAAGCGGCGGCGGCAGAAAGCCCTGGAGACAGAAGGGTACAGGTCATGCAAGACAGGGCTCGACACGTGCTCCTCAGTGGTACCACGGCGGCGTTGCTCTTGGTCCCAAGCCCAGAGATTACAGATATGCACTCAACAAGAAGGTAAGAAGACTTGCTATGAAGTCTGCTCTTTCCACAAAGGTGCTCGATAACAATATGATCGTTCTCGATGCTCTTACTCTTGACAGCTTCAAGACAAAGACCATCGCAGAGATGCTCAAGGCTCTCGGCGTTGAGGGCAAGGCTCTCATCGTTACTGCTGAGGCAGACGCTAAGGTAGTAAAGAGCGCAGCAAACATCCCCGGCGTAAAGACAGCCGCTGTAAACACTCTTAACGTATACGACATCCTCAACTATGACAAGTTCATCGTTGTTAAGAATGCCGTAGGAAAGATCGAGGAGGTGTACGCATAATGAAAGCAGCTCAGGATATCATCCTCACGCCTGTCATCACAGAAAAGGCAAACGACGGCCTTCAGGAAGGCAAGTACACCTTTAAGGTAGCTAAGGACGCTACTAAGCCTGAGATCAAGAAAGCTGTAGAGAAGCTCTTCGGCGTAGAGGTGGACAAGGTCACCACAATGAACGTAAGAGGCAAGATGAAGCGCCTCGGCAGATACCAGGGCATGACTGCTTCCTGGAAGAAGGCTATCGTAACTCTTACTGAGGATTCAAAGGCTATCGAATTCTTCGAGGGTATGTATTGATCCCCTTTAAATAGGAAGAAAAGTATGGGAGTAATGCTCCCGCGAAAACGCATTTAAGGAGAAATTGAAATGGCTATCAAAACCTATAAGCCTACTACTCCTTCCAGACGTCAGATGACAGTTACCGATTATTCGGTACTCTCAAAGGTAGAGCCCGAGAAGAGCCTTCTCGAGCCTATGAAGAAGAAGTCAGGAAGAAATAGCTACGGCAGAATCACAGTTCGCCACAGAGGCGGCGGTAACAGAAGAAAGTACCGTGTAATAGATTTCAAGCGCGATAAGGACAATATGATCGCAGTCGTTCAGACTCTTGAGTACGATCCTAACAGAAGCGCATTCATCGCTCTCGTTCAGTACGAGGACGGCGAGAAGAGATACATCCTCGCTCCCAACGGCCTTAAGGTCGGCGACAAGATCGAGTCCGGTTCCGAGGCTGACATCAAGCCCGGCAACGCTCTCAAGCTCGAGGATATCCCGGTAGGTACATTCATCCACGCTATCGAGCTTTACCCCGGCAAGGGCGCTCAGCTCGTAAGAAGCGCAGGCAACCAGGCTCAGCTCATGGGCAAGGAAGCAGGATATGCTCTTATCAGACTTCCCTCCGGCGAGATGAGAAAGGTTCCGATCGCTTGCAAGGCTGCAATCGGTCAGGTTTCCAACATCGATCACGAGAACGTAAACTACGGTAAGGCTGGCAGAGTCCGCAATATGGGCTGGAGACCTACAGTTCGCGGTTCTGTAATGAACCCCTGCGATCACCCCCACGGCGGTGGTGAAGGTAAGTCACCTGTCGGAAGACCCGGTCCCTGCACACCCTGGGGCAAGCCTGCTCTTGGCTACAAGACTCGTAAGAAGCACCACAGAACTGATAAGTTCATCGTAAAGCGCCGCAACGGCAAGTAATCTGAAAGGAGGAACTTGATAAATGAGTAGAAGTATCAAAAAGGGACCTTATGTCCAGGAAGTTCTCCTGAAGAGGGTCGTTGCAATGAATGAGGCAGGCGAGAAGAAGGTCCTCAAGACATGGAGCCGTTCTTCCACAATATTCCCTGACTTCGTTGGTCACACATTCGCTGTTCATGACGGTCGCAAGCACGTTCCGGTATATGTTACAGAGGATATGGTAGGTCACAAGCTCGGTGAGTTCGCACCTACAAGAACATACAAGGGCCACGCAGGCTCCAAGACATCCAATAACGGTAAGAAGTAAGAGGAAGGAGGAGCTGAAATGGAAGCAAGAGCTTATTTAAGAAATGCTCGTATATCACCCAGAAAGGTGCAGATCGTTCTCGATCTTATCAGAAACAAGCCCGTTGACATCGCACTGGCTACTTTAGATCTTACTCCTAAGGCTGCAAGCCCTATCGTTTCAAAGCTTGTAAAGTCTGCTCAGGCAAATGCTGTTAACAACTTCAGCATGGACAATGATAACCTCTACGTTGCTGAGTGCTTCGTAACACCCGGCCCGATAATGAAGAGGATCATGCCCAGAGCACAGGGTAGAGCATTCAGAATATTAAAGAGAACATCACATATAACAGTTGTTCTTAAAGAAAAAGAATAATCCCAAGGAGGTCTGATTATGGGACAGAAAGTTAATCCGCACGGACTCCGTGTCGGCGTTATTAAGGATTGGGATTCACGCTGGTACGCTGATAAGGCACACTTCGGCGACACCCTCGTTGAGGACTACAACGTTCGTAATTTCATTAAGAAGAGCTTATATGCTGCTGGTGTTCCCAGAATTGAGATCGAGCGCTTCAACGATAAGGTTAGAATCCACATCCACTGCGCTAAGCCCGGTATCGTAATCGGCAGACAGGGCGCAGAGATAGAGAAGCTCAGAGTACAGCTCGAGAAGATGATGAAGAAGCAGGTATTCGTAAACATCATCGAAGTAAAGCAGCCCGATATGGACGCTCAGCTCGTTGCTGAGAAGATCGCTCTCGACCTCGAGAACCGCGTATCCTTCAGAAGAGCTATGAAGCAGTCTATCGGCAGAACAATGCGTCTCGGCGCAAAGGGTATCAAGGTTAAGGTCTCCGGTCGTCTTGCCGGTGCTGAGATCGCAAGAAGCGAGAGCTACCACGAGGGTACTATCCCGCTCCAGACGATCCGTGCTGACATCGACTACGGTTTCGCTGAGGCTGATACAACTTACGGCAAGATCGGCGTAAAGGTTTGGATATACAAGGGCGAAGTTCTCAAGGGCGATGCTGCTAAGGCTGCTGCTCAGAGAGAAAAGGTCGAGAGAAAGAACGACCGCGGAAACGACAGACGTCGCCGTGACGACAGACGCGACGGCAACAGACGCGGCGGCAACGGCAGAAACTTCAACCGCGACGCCAAGAGAGAAGGAGGTAATCAGTAATGCTGCTTCCAAAGAGAGTTAAGTACCGCAGAGTCCACAGAGGACGTCTGAAGGGTAAGGCATACAGAGGAAACAAGGTAACTTACGGTGATTACGGTCTTCAGGCACTCGAGCCCGCTTGGATCACATCCAACCAGATCGAGGCTGCCCGTATCGCTATGACACGTTACATCAAGCGTGGCGGTCAGGTATGGATCAAGATCTTCCCTGACAAGCCCATCACAGAAAAGCCCGCAGAAACACGAATGGGTTCCGGTAAGGGTTCACCCGAGTACTGGGTAGCCGTTGTTAAGCCCGGCAGAGTTCTCTTCGAGATCAAGGGCGTTGATGAGGAAGTTGCAAGAGAGGCTATGCGTCTGGCAATGCACAAGCTCCCCATCAAGTGTAAATTCGTTGCTAAAGAGCAGGAGGTTGAGCAGTAATGAAGGCATCAGAGATCAGAGAAATGTCAGTAGATGAGCTCAACGAGAAGCTCGCAAGCCTGAAAGAAGAGCTTTTTGCACTCCGCTTTCAGAACGCTGTAAATCAGCTTGACAATACAGCTCGTCTTAACGCTGTAAAGAAGGATATTGCTCGCATTAAGACCACTCTGCGTGCAGCAGAGCTCGCGCAGCAGTAAGAAAGGGAGGATTTAGCTAATGTCTACTGAGAGAAACCTTAGAAAAACAAGAGTAGGTAAGGTTGTAAGCGATAAGATGGATAAGACCGTCGTAGTTGCTATCGTTGATAACGTTAAACACCCGCTTTATAAGAAGATCATCAAGCGTACCGTAAAGCTCAAGGCTCACGACGAAAAGAATGAGTGCAGGATCGGCGACCGCGTTGAGGTCATGGAGACACGCCCGCTTTCCAAGGATAAGAGATGGCGCGTTACCAATATCATCGAAAAGGCTAAGTAATTTTGATATAAGCGTTATGCTTGAAAGGAGGAACTCGCTGTGATACAGATGCAGACTTATTTAAAGGTCGCTGATAACACAGGCGCTAAGGAGCTTATGTGTATCAGAGTTCTGGGTGGTACACGCCGCAGATATGCAAATATCGGTGACGTAGTGGTTGCTTCCGTTAAGAAAGCAACACCCGGAGGCGTTGTAAAGAAGGGCGACGTTGTAAAGGCAGTTATCGTTCGTTCAGCAAAGGGTCTCAGAAGAGAGGACGGAACTTACATCCGCTTCGATGAGAACGCTGCTGTTATAATCAAGGAAGACAAGAACCCCAAGGGTACACGTATTTTCGGACCTGTTGCTAAGGAGCTCCGTGAAAAGGAATACACGAAGATCCTCAGCCTTGCTCCCGAGGTTCTTTAATGGAGGTGTCATTCGATTATGAGTAAAGTTCACGTAAAAACCGGTGACACTGTTATCCTTCTCACAGGTAAGTACGAGGATAAGTACGAGAAGAACGGCGACAGAAAGACCGGAAAGGTTGCACAGGTAAGCCCCAAGGAGGGCAAGGTCATCGTTGAGGGAATCAACGTGATCACAAAGCACGTAAAGCCCACAAGAGTTGGTCAGCAGGGCGGCATCGTAAAGACAGAGGCTCCTGTTTACGCAAGCAAGGTACAGCTCGTTTGCCCCAAGTGCGGCAAGCCCACAAGAGTTGGTCATGTTATCGAGGGCGACAAGAAGCTCCGCGTTTGCAAGAAGTGCGGCAAGTCTTTTGAATAATAAAGGAGAAACGACATGGCAAGATTAAAGGATTATTATGTTAGCGACGTTGCTCCTGCACTGATGAAGAAGTTCGGTTACAAGAGCGTAATGCAGATCCCGAAGCTCGACAAGGTTGTTATCAATGTCGGCGCCGGCGAAGCTAAGGAGAACGCAAAGGTCATCGACGCTATTATGACAGATCTCGCAGCGATCACAGGTCAGAAGCCTATCGTGTGCAGAGCTAAGAAGTCAGTTGCTAACTTCAAGCTTCGTGAGGGTATGCCCATCGGTGTTAAGGTAACACTCAGATCCGAGAAGATGTATGAGTTCGTTGATAAGCTCTTCAACGTTGCGTTCCCCCGTGTACGTGACTTCAGAGGCATCAGCGCTAACAGCTTCGACGGCAAGGGCAACTATTCAACAGGTATCAAGGAACAGCTTATCTTCCCCGAGATCGAGTATGACAAGATCGACAAGGTAAGAGGTATGGATATCAACTTCATCACTACAGCTAATACAGATGAAGAGGCAAGAGAGCTCCTGTCTCTCCTCGGCGCTCCGTTCATCAAGTAATCAGGGAGGAAGAAAAATGGCTAAAAAGGCAATGATCAATAAGCAGCAGAGCACTCCCAAGTATTCAACAAGAGCATATAACAGATGCAAGATCTGCGGCAGACCGCACGCATATCTCAGAAAGTTCGGCATCTGCCGTATATGCTTCAGAGAGCTTGCACACGACGGACAGATCCCCGGCGTTAAGAAGGCAAGCTGGTAAAAATACGAAAAGGAGGTCATCTGCATGCAAATCACTGATACAATCGCTGATCTTTTAACAAGAATCCGCAATGCGAATACTGCTAAGCACGCCACAGTTGACGTTCCCGCTTCCAATGTTAAGAAGGCTATCACACAGATCCTCGTTGATGAGGGTTACGTAAAGAGCTTTCAGGTAATAGAGGACGGAAAGCAGGGTGTTATAAGGATCACGCTCAAATACGGCGACAACAAGTCTTCCGTTATAACCGGTCTTAAGAGAGTATCTAAGCCCGGTCTGCGTATCTATTCAAGCTGCGCAGATATGCCCAAGGTTCGCAAGGGCCTCGGCATCGCAATCGTTTCAACTTCAAAGGGTATCGTAACTGACAAGAAGGCAAGAGAGCTCAATGTCGGCGGCGAGGTACTCGCATACATCTGGTAAGGAGGAGCTATAATGTCAAGAATAGGAAGAATGCCTATCACAGTTCCCGCAGGTGTAGAGGTCAAGAACGAGAATAACTGCCTCACAGTCAAGGGACCTAAGGGCGAGATCACAAGACAGTTCAACAACGAGCTCACTATCGAGATCGAGGACGGAACTATCACAGTAAAGAGACCCAGCGACGACAAGCGTCACCGCTCTATCCACGGTCTTACAAGAACACTCATCGCTAATATGGTCGAGGGCGTAACAAACGGATATTCAAAGACTCTTGAGATCGAGGGCGTCGGCTACCGTGCTACAAAGAGCGGTAAGCAGGTAAACCTCAACCTCGGATTCTCACATCCCGTTGTTCTCGAGGAAACAGACGCTATCAAGCTCGATGTTCCTCAGCCTAACAAGATCATCATCAGCGGTATCGATAAGCAGGCTGTAGGTCAGTTTGCAGCTGAAGTACGCGCAAAGCGTCCGCCTGAGCCGTATAAGGGCAAGGGCATCAGATATGCCGGCGAGCACATCATCCGCAAGGAAGGTAAGGCCGGTAAGGGCAAGAAGTAATTAGGAGGAGCAGATTGCTATGGTAAAAAAGTTTGACAGCAATAAGGCAAGATTAAAGAGACACAGCAGAGTACGTGCAAAGATCTCCGGAACTGCTGAGCGTCCCCGCCTTAACGTATTCCGTTCAACAAAGCACATCTATGCACAGCTCATCGACGATGTAAACGGCGTTACTCTTGCTTCTGCATCAAGCATGGATAAGGGCTTTGAGGGCAACGGCGGCAATGTTGACGGTGCACGCAAGGTCGGCGAGCTCATCGCTAAGAACGCAGCTGATAAGGGCATCAGCGAGGTCGTTTTCGACAGAGGCGGTTACCTCTACCACGGTAGAGTACAGGCTCTCGCAGAGAGTGCTCGCGAAAACGGATTAAAGTTCTAAGAGGGAGGTAAAACAATGGCTAATATAGAAACACAGGCTCCCGAGCTCATGGAAAGAGTTGTTGCTATTAACAGAGTTTCAAAGACTGTTAAGGGCGGCCGTATCATGAAGTTCGCAGCACTCGTTGTTGTCGGCGACGGCAACGGCACAGTAGGCTTTGGTCTCGGTAAGTCAGGAGAAGTTCCGGACGCTATCCGCAAGGGTATCGAGGACGCTAAGAAGAACCTCTGCAAAGTTGCTCTCAAGGGCACAACTATCCCCCACGAAGTTATCGGTGCTTTCGGCGCAGGCAGAGTTCTTATGAAGCCCGCTGCACCCGGTACCGGCGTTATCTCAGGCGGTCCTGTCCGTGCAGTCATCGAGGTAGCAGGTATCAAGGATATCAGAACAAAGTCACTTCGTTCCAATAACCCCTGCAACGTTGTAAGAGCAACGATAGAGGGCCTCAAGGCTTGCACTTCTGCTAAGGAAGTTGCAGAGAAGAGAGGCAAGTCCGTCAAGGAAATTTTAGGTTAAGGAGGACTGACAAATGGCAAAGAATATCAAGCTCGTAAAGAGCCTCATCGGCAGAAAAAAGGATCAGATCGCTACTGCTCAGTCACTCGGCCTTCGTAAAGTCGGCGACGTAACAACACAGCCCGACAACGCTCAGACACAGGGCAAGATCAACAAGATCTCACACCTCATCGAGGTTACAGAAGCGTAAGCAAGGAGGTGCACAAGAATGAAAATTCACGAATTAACTCCCGCAGCTGATTCCAACAAGGCTGTAAAGCGTATCGGAAGAGGTCACGGTTCAGGCAACGGCAAGACAGCCGGCAAGGGCCATAAGGGTCAGAACGCAAGAAGCGGCGGCGGCGTAAGGATCGGCTTTGAAGGCGGTCAGATGCCCCTCGCAAGACGTATCCCCAAGAGAGGCTTCAACAACATCTTCGCTGCAAAGTATGCTATCGTAAATGTATCCGACCTTAACAAGTTCAAGGACGGTACAGAAGTTGACGCAGAGCTCCTCAAGGCAGCAGGCCTTATCAAGAAGGAGTATGACGGCGTAAAAGTCCTCGGAAACGGAGAGCTTACCGCTAAGCTGACAGTTAAAGCTGCAAAATTCTCACAGAGTGCTGTTGAGAAGATAGAAAAGGCAGGCGGAAAGACTGAGGTGATGTAATGTGTTTCAGACACTGAAACGTGCTTGGAGTGTTCCGGAGATCCGGAAGAAGCTTTTATACACATTACTCATGGTAGTCATTTTCAGACTGGGAAGTGCTATCGCAGTTCCCTACCTTAATACAGATGTAGTAAACGCCTGGATGGACCAGAACGCTATTGACGGTAACTTCCTTGAGTACCTCAACACCATCACCGGTGGTGCGCTCTCTCAGGCAACTATATTCTCACTTTCGATCACGCCTTATATCAATGCGTCGATCATTATGCAGCTGCTCACCTACGCACTTCCGCCCCTGGAAAGACTCAGGGACGAGGGCGAGGAAGGCAGGAAGAAGCTCAATAAGATCACTGCCGCAGTTGCACTCGTGCTTTCTGTCGTTCTCGGTACAGGATATTATATGATCCTCAGAAAGATGGAAGGCGTTACAGACAAGGACAACAATGTCCTCGGCGACGCTCTGAAGTATTCGGACGGTTGGGAGGGTTGGTTCTCCGCGATCGTCATAGTTGCTCTCTTCGTTGCCGGTGCTTCATTCGTAGTATGGATGGGCAACCGTATCAGCGACAAGGGTATCGGAAACGGTGTTTCCATGCTCCTCTTCGCAGGTATCGCAGCCCGCTTCCCCGTTGATGCCGGTAAGCTTATCGGATACACTATCGACGAGCCTTCAAAGTACCTCTGGGTAACTCTCGGCTACCTCGTATTCATCATCTTTGAGTTCGCGTTCATCGTATTTATGAACGAGGCTGAAAGACGTATCCCGATACAGTACGCTAAGCGCGTAGTAGGCAGAAAGCAGTACGGCGGTCAGAAGACACATATCCCGATGAAGGTAATGATGAGCGGCGTTATGCCTATCATCTTCGCTATGTCGTTCATGGCTCTGCCGCAGACGATACAGCTCTTCAAGCCCAATCCCCACGATGATAGCTTCTATTCAAAGTTCTGCGACTTCTTCTCAACAAGAAGCCTCGGATACGCTGCTATCTATTTCGTACTCATAATCGCGTTCAACTACTTCTACGTTTCGATCCAGTACAACCCCGTTGAGATCGCTAACAACCTCCGTCAGTCAAACGGCGGTATCCCCGGTATCAGACCCGGTAAGCCCACAGCTGACTACATCCAGAGAGTTCTCTCAAAGATCTCTCTCGTTGGTGCGGTATTCCTCGGAATCATCGCTGTTATCCCGATCTTCTTCTCAATGGCTGACGAAAAGCTCAACCATATGTCAATGGGCGGTACAACGATCCTTATCGCAGTAAGCGTTGCGCTTGAGACCACACGTACACTCGAATCACAGCTTATGATGAGACACCACAAGGGATTCCTTTCATAAGCCCTGACAATGGAGGATAAAAAGTATGAATCTTATATTCTTGGGCGCTCCCGGCGCCGGCAAGGGCACACAGGCTGAGGTAGTTTCCGATGCTCTGAATATCCCTCAGATCTCTACAGGCAATATTCTTCGCGAGGCTGCCAAGAACGGCACTGAGTACGGTCTCAAGGCCAAGGCTGCTATGGACGCAGGCGCTCTCGTTTCCGATGACATCGTTATCGGTATCCTCAAGGAGCGTATCGCTGAGGACGACTGCAAGGACGGTTTCATCCTTGACGGTTTCCCCAGAACAGTTCCCCAGGCTGAGGCTCTCGACGCTATGGGTATCAAGATCGACAAGGTCATCGAGATCGACGTTGCAGACGAGACTATCAAGCAGAGAGTTTCAGGCAGACGTGTCTGCCAGGGCTGCGGCGCTTCTTACCACATCGAATACAAGCCCACAAAGGTTGAGGGCGTTTGCGATAAGTGCGGCGACAAGACTATCATCCGCAAGGACGATCAGCCGGAAGTCGTTCTCGACAGACTCGCTACTTATCACGAAAAGACAGCTCCCCTCAAGGACTATTACGAGAAGCAGGGCAAGCTTGTTTCTGTAAAGGGTCAGGAGGAAGTTGCTGAAACATCTAAGCTCACACTTGCTGCTGTAGGAGTCAAGTAAATGAGCATTACCATAAAATCAAAGTCCGAATTAGCCATAATGCGTGAAGCAGGCAGACTGACCTGCGGCGCAATATGGTATGCGGGCGAAAAATTAAAGCCGGGTATGTCGACCCTCGACGTAGATAAACTGGTCGGCGAGTTTTACGCAAGACATGGCGTGAAGTCCTGCTTTAAAGGTCTTTACGGGTTCCCGGGGAACGCCTGTATCTCCGTAAATGAGGAGGTCATCCACGGTATCCCGAAGGCAAGCCGAAGGTTAAAGGAAGGCGATATAGTAAGCATCGACACAGGAGCCGCTTATAACGGCTTCAACGGCGACAGCTGCTGGACCTTCCCGGTAGGCAAAATTTCTGATGAAGCCAAAGCATTGCTTGAGGTCACGGAGAAAAGCCTGTTTGAAGGCATCTCAAAGGCTCAGGCGGGCGCAAGAGTCGGAGATATTTCTCATGCTGTAGAAGAGTACTGCGCTTCACGAGGCTACGGGATCGTAAGAAATTACTGCGGCCACGGTATCGGCAGAGAGGTACACGAATCACCGGAAGTCCCGAACTGGGGACGTGAAGGTCACGGTCCCAGACTGGTATCCGGTATGACGATATGTATAGAGCCCATGATAAACGTCAAGGGCGATGATGTAAGAACTCTCAAGGACGGTTGGACCGTGGTTACCAAAAATGGTTCACTGTCAGCTCACTTTGAGCACATGATCGCAATAACTCCTGATGGTCCCGTCATTCTGACACAGCCCTGACGGAGGGAATTATTGTGAAGCTAACGATAGGTACGGTCGTGAAGGCGAAAGCCGGGCGCGACAGCGGAGGTCTCTTCGCAGTCGTCGGACTCGGCAGCGGCTGCTGTTTTATCGCGGACGGAAAGAGCAGAAAGCTCGCAAGCCCGAAGCGGAAGAACATTAAACACCTAAGCGCGACCGGAAGCATGATAAGTATTAACGATATAACTGATAAAAGGCTCAGGACAGAGCTCAGGGATCTGAGCAGAGCTGAGCTGTAAGGAGGTTGTTCAAGTGTCCAAAGAAGATGTGATCGAGGTTGAGGGCGTTGTAACAGATGCGCTCCCGAATGCAATGTTTAAGGTACAGCTGGAGAACGGTCATGAGGTTCTTTCCCACGTTTCCGGCAAGCTCAGAATGAATTATATCAGAATCGTTCCAGGCGACAAGGTGAAGCTTGAAATGTCACCGTATGATCTTTCAAAGGGTCGTATCACCTGGCGCGTAAAGTAAAAACGGACAAAATGTCCCCTACCCGCTAAAGGAGGTATTTTCAATGAAAGTCAGACCTTCAGTAAAACCTATTTGCGAAAAGTGCAAGGTTATCAAACGTAAAGGCAGAATCATGGTGATCTGCGAAAATCCTAAGCATAAGCAGCGTCAGGGCTGATCCCCGGCTGCAATAATGGAGGTAAGTACAATATGGCAAGAATAGCTGGTGTTGACCTTCCCAAGAATAAGAGAGTCGAGATCGGTCTCACTTATATCTACGGAATCGGTCGTCAGACTGCAACAAATATCCTCGCTGCCACAGGCGTTGATCCTGACGTAAGAGTTAAGGACCTCGCAGAAGAGGACGTAGCTAAGCTTCGTGACTATATCGATGCAAACTACACAGTTGAGGGCGATCTCCGCCGTGAGACAGCTCTTAACATCAAGAGACTTGTTGAAATAGGCTGCTACAGAGGCGTTCGTCACAGAAAGGGTCTGCCTGTAAGAGGTCAGAGAACTAAGACAAACGCAAGAACCCGCAAGGGCCCTGTAAAGACTATCGCTAACAAGAAGAAGTAAGGAGGTCATGAGCTTTGGCACAGCAGAAAGGTAAAAAGGTCTCTACCATCAGAAGACGTAGAGAGCGTAAGAATATCGAAAGCGGCGCAGTTCATATCCAGTCCACTTTCAATAACACAATCGTAACTATCACAGATACTCAGGGCAACGCTATCTCATGGGCAAGCGCAGGCGAGCTCGGATTCAGAGGCTCTAAGAAGTCAACTCCTTTCGCAGCACAGACAGCTGCTGAAACAGCTGCTAAGGCAGCAATGGAGCACGGTCTCAAGTTCGTAGACGTTTACGTAAAGGGACCCGGCGCAGGCCGTGAGGCTGCAATCAGAGCTCTCCAGGCCGTTGGTCTTGAGGTCAAGATGATCAAGGATGTAACTCCCATACCGCACAATGGATGCCGTCCGCCTAAGAGACGTCGTGTCTGATGAAAGAGGAGGTAAATTGAAATGGCAGTACAGAAGGAACCAATTCTTAAGAGATGCAGATACCTGGGTATCAGCCCTGCTGTAATGGGCGTTTCCAAGAAGGAATCCATCCGCTTCAAGAATGCAAATAACAGAAAGAAGATCTCTGAATACGGCATGCAGCTCAAGGAGAAGCAGAAGCTCAAGTTCATCTATGGCGTACTTGAGAAGCCTTTCAGACATTATTTCACTATCGCTGAGAAGATGGAGGGCAAGACCGGTGATAACCTTATCACAGTTCTCGAATCCAGACTCGACAGCGTTGTTTACAGAATGGGTCTCGCTCTCACAAGACGTGAGGCAAGACAGCTCGTTGTTCACAGCCACTATACTGTAAACGGTCAGAAGGTAAATATCCCTTCCTACAGAGTTAAGGTCGGAGACGTTATCGCTCTCAAGGAGAAGGACAGAACTTCAGATAAGTTCAAGGCTACAGTTGAAGAGACCAAGGACAGGATCGTTCCCACATGGCTCGATGCCAAGAAGGACGATTTCTCCGCTACAGTAACACGTATGCCCTCAGCTGAGGATATTGATTATGAGGTAGCAACACACCTCATCGTCGAGCTGTACTCCAAGTAATCGTAAGATCGCTTGATATATCAGAACTCGAAATTAACAATTATTGCGAAACAGGAGGGTCATTATGCTGGAAAAGATCAATAAGCCTGATATCGACATCGTCGAGCTTAAAAGTGACGGCAAATACGGCAAATTCGTTTTAGCACCGCTTGAGCGCGGTTACGGTATTACACTGGGCAACAGCCTCAGACGTGTGCTGCTCTCCTCACTTCCGGGTGTGGCTGTGACTTCCGTAAAGCTCTCGGGCAAGGACGGTACCGTTCATCACGAACTGTCCACTATCCCGGGCGTTAAAGAGGACGTCACAGAGATCATCCTCAGCATCAAGGGTCTTACAGCAAAGCTTTACGGCGACGGTCCCAAGACTGTCTATGTAGAGGCTGAAGGCGAGTGCGAGATCACAGCCGGCGACATAAAGACCGACTCTGAGGTCAATATCCTCGACCCCGGTATGCATATCGCTACACTGGGCAAGGACGCAAAGCTGTATATGGAGATCACTATCGACAGAGGAAGAGGCTATGTTTCTGCCGAAAGGAACAAGAAGCAGACTAACCTCCCCGTTGATGTCATCGCTGTTGACAGCATCTATACACCTGTTCTGAAGGTAAACTATACCGTAGAGGATACACGTCTCGGACAGGTTACCGACTATGATAAGCTTACAATGGAGGTATGGACCGATGGTACTATCTCCGCCAAGGAAGCATTATCACAGGCAGCCAATCTCCTCAACGAGCATCTGAAGCTGTTCATCGACCTCTCCGAAGAGGCAGGACTTGCTGAGGTCCTTGTTGAAAAGGACGAAAAGGGTAAAGAAAAAATCCTTGAGATGACCATTGAGGATCTTGACTTATCGGTGCGCTCCTTTAATTGTCTGAAGCGAGCCGGGATCAATACTGTAGATGACCTCATCAATAAGTCTGAGGAAGAAATGATGAAGGTTAGAAACCTTGGAAAGAAATCCTTCGACGAGGTTAAGGAAAAGCTCCAGTCACTGGGCTTTGACCTCTCCTCAGAGGAAGAATAACAAAACTATCTCTTAAAATATAGTAAAGGAGTGAAATACATGCCGGGTACAAGAAAGCTGGGCAGAACATCTGACCACAGAAAGGCAATGCTCAGAGGCATGGTAACTTTCCTTCTTGAGAACGGTCAGATCGAAACGACTGTTACAAGAGCAAAGGAAGTTCGTGCAGTTGCAGAGAAGATGATTACTATCGGTAAGAACAATGATCTGCACTCCAAGCGTCAGGTAATGGCTTACGTAACTAAGGAAGACGTCGCAAAGAAGCTTTTCGACGAGATCTCACCTAAGTATGCAGACAGAAACGGTGGTTATACACAGATCGTCAAGATCGGTCCCCGCCGCGGTGATGCTGCTGAAATGGCTATCATCAAGCTTGTAGACTAAGCATATATTATACGTCTTACAGATACAGCTGCCGGAAGCTCTCCGGCAGCTGTTTTTTGTGAGAAGTTCCGAAAAATCGGAAAAAACGCTTGCATTATCACGAAGGATATGGTATAATTATCCTTGTATTCAATATTTACGGATAGAAGGAGATATATTTATGAAAAGGAAATTGGCTGTAATGTTCACAACAGCAGTTGCTACAGCTATGTCAGCAATGTGCTTCGCTATGAACACCTTCGCAACTGAGGCTGCCGCAGACGGCGCAGCAGGTGACGCCCAGAAAGCCGCGAACCCGCTTCTCACACTTGGCGTGCCGCTCATATTCTTCTTTGTTCTTCTCTATTTTATGCTCATCAGACCGCAGAAAAAGAGAGAGCAGGAGCAGAAGGACCTCCAGAGCAGCATTCAGGTCGGCGATGAGATAGTAACTACCGGCGGTATCGTCGGACTTGTTGTCCGCGTTGCTGAGGATACTATCGTTATCGAGACAGGCGGCGAGAGAACAAAGCTCAGAGTCAAGAGCTGGGCTGTTGCCGAGAACGTCAGCGCAGCAGAGCGCGCAAAGGCTGCTGCTCCGAAGAAGAAGACCGGTCTTGCACAGGCTGGACTTGTCGAGGAAAAGAAGCCCGAGAAGAAGGAGCCTGAGAAAAAGTCCAAGAAGAAAAAGGATTCAGAGGAATAAAAATAAATGCCTCCGCATAAGATCTAATGAACGATCTTATGAAGGAGGCATTTTTATGCGCCGGCACAGCCGCAGTATCTGGTCAAACGTTTATCTGAGCTTCGCAGCAGCAGTCCTGCTCGGCGGAGCGATAATGCTGACCGGAGCAGCAGCTCTGTCGGCGCTGTCATACTATGTGCTGAAAACAGCGCAGTTCACGGAGCTTTTTGCGGGAGTATCAGCCGTCATCGGAGCGTTCTGCGCCGGATATGTCTGCGGAAGATACCGCCGCCGCAGAGGTCTCATCGACGGCATCATCTGCGGAGCCTTATTGTATGCGTCTCTCTCAGCCGCAGGAATGATAGCTGCCGGTGCCCCGGCAGAAGCAAAAAAGCTCCTCCTGCTCACTGTTGCCGGAGCCGCAGGAGGAGTTATGGGTGTGAACACAAAACGCCCGGACTCTCTGATGTGATGCCGCCGGCGGCTGGTACGTAACTATCGGGGCAAACCTTTCTGAAGAAAGGTTCTTCCCCGAACCCCTTTCCAAAGACTTCCAGCTTTGTTTTTCCCCTCCTATGGGGTCACGTCAGCGAATTGAGACAGGACATTGAATCTGTCAGCGTGACCCCATAGGAGGGGAAAAACGGAGTTAAAAGTTTTAGGAAGGGAGTTTGAGGGAGAACCCTTTTTCAAAAGGGTTTCCCTCAATAAATACGTACCGGCTGCCGGCAGCATCAGATCAGAAGTTGCCGGATGTGTCGGGCATGAGTTTGAATTCGATGTTGTAGTAGTCGATAGTGCCGTCCTTATCGACGTGAGCGCAGGTGGCAGGCACCTTGTCTCCGGGACCGTATGAGGCGCTTATCGTGTCGTAGAGGTCATCGTAGGTCTTGACGGATTTTCCGTTGATAGCGGTGATGAAATCGCCGGATTTCAGCGCCGTATTGGCGATGTCACAGTCCTCGCTTATAGAGTCGATGTAGATGCCCTCGAAGTCATCGGGAAGGTCATAGCCGAGCTTTTCCCTGATAGTTGCAAGCTTGCTCTCGTTCGACATATCAATGAGGGTGATACCTATGCGGAAGCGTCCGCCGATGAAGCCATTGCTGATGAGCTCTTCGATAATTGGCTTAGCCTCGTTGATAGTGATAGCGAAGCCGAGTCCCTCATACGAGCTGCTGACATATTTTGATGACGTGATACCGATGACCTGACCATACATATTTACGAGTGCTCCGCCGGAGTTTCCGGGGCTTATATCGGCATTTGTCTGGATACAGTTCATCTCGAAGCCGGTGGAGTCGCTGCGTATCTTTCTGCCTGTTGCGGAAACGATACCGTCAGTTACCGTATTCGACAGACCGGCGGGGTTGCCGACAGCGATCACCTGCTCACCGACCATAACCTCGTCGGAATCGCCGAGCACAGCCGGCTTGAGCTTGACGTTGTTTACCTTTATAACGGCAATGTCCGTCTTTGCGTCTCTGCCGATGACCTTTGCATTGTATACTTTATCGTCTGCGGTGTGGATGTCGTGATAGCCGTCCGCAAGGAGCACGTGTGCATTTGTTACAATGTAGCCGTCCTCTGTGAGGACAACGCCGGAGCCTGTGCCCTTGAGGTTTTTGCGGAACATATCACTGTAGGTGTATATCTCAACGATAGACTCCTTAACGGAGGCAGCTGCGCCCTCTGTGGTGTATCTGCCGGTCTCATCGATGAAATTGGCAAGGTCGTTCGCACCCTCGGGCTTTGAATTCTGATACAGCACGACACTCGGGGCGCCGATAGCCTTGATGTGGTCCTTGCTGCGGATAATATCAGCGATTATCCCGGCAGTTGCGAGCATGAGCGTGAGTGAAACGAGCAGGAAGAACAGCACGACTATCGCGCGCTCACGGGCAGTGCGCTGCTTTTTCTCCTTCTGTTCCTGTTCAGCCTTTATCTCAGCGGCGCTGAGCCTGTCATACTCATCGAAGCCTATCGGCTCATACATAAACGCATCGTAAACGGGACGGCGCTGCTGCTGAGGCTGCGGCGGAGGAGGAGCCGACTGCTGCTGAGGTGCCGGCTCGGGAGCTTTTTCGTGTTTGGGGATATACTGTCCCTCGCCTGTACCGGAAGATGTATCGCTTGAAGGCGGAACGAGATTTCCGCCTGTGTAGATGTTGTTGTTATCCATATGTGCTCCTTTGGCAGAGCTCCTTGTCAGGAGGGCTGCTTTTCTTTTTTCTCTAAATCGGTTTTGTTCTCTTTGTCTCTCGGGTCAACGGGTATCTGTATCTGGAATTCGGTATATTCGCCCTCGACGCTCTTCACAACGATGTGACCGTGGTGGAGGTGAACTATCTTGCGTGAAATGGAAAGACCGATACCGAGCCCTGTGGTATCCTTACCGCGTGACGAATCTGTCTTGTAGAAGCGGTCGAAGACCTGACGTATCTCAGAATCCTTCAGACCCTCGCCGGTATTCCTGATACCGATAATGCATATGTCGTCCTTCTTGTCAAAGCGGAAGGAGAGCGTACCGCCGTCGTTCACGAATTTAACAGCGTTTTCGACGAGGTTGTAGATCACCTGCTGCATAAGGTCGGCATCGACAACCGCGGTAAGGCGGTGGCTGTCGAGTTCCTCGACCTGCAAATGCTTATCCTCTATCCTCTTCTCGAACATCAGGACAACCTGAATGACGAGGTCGGTGAGGTTGGTCTCGCGGAAGTTAGGACGCATAGTACCCGACTCGAACTTGGTCATATTCAGCATCGAGGTTATGAGCATACGAAGGCGCTTTATCTCCTTTGATACGAGTATCAGGTATTCCTGCTGGCGGTTCTTGGGGATAGTGCCGTCGAGGATACCGTCAACGAAGCCGCCGATAGTAGTGATAGGCGTGCGCAGCTCGTGCGAGACGTTGGCAATGAAGGTCTTGCTGGTATCGTCGCTCTTTTCGACGTTGGCTGCAAGTGCGTTGACACATTCGGAAATATCCTTGAGATTTCCGGGCAGGTCAGTCGGGAGCTTCTCGGAAAAGTCGCCTTTTGAATATTTTTCACTGATCTGTAGGAAGTGCTGCTCGAAGTCGATATGCTTCTTCACGCTCTTCTTCAGCAGGAGATAGCAGAGCGCTAAGCCTATCACGCCGAAGACAACGTACAAGACTATCACTTTCAGCGTGAAGAGGTTGAGGTCATCAGTGCTTCCGTAAGCGAGAACGTAAATGGGAACGTATTTCATCGTCGACTGCTTCAGATAGACCTTTGAGCCGTAGATGAGGAAGGGCTTGTTCTGCGAGATGGCGTCCGAGCTGAGGTCGAGGTAATCGTCGTCGTCGAGGGATTCCCTCATAGGCACAGACAGGGGAGCGGTCTCGGCAACAGCGACGCTGTCACCCGTGAGGACGCACGTACCGTTTTCGTTATAGATGTACAGTCTCACATCGTAATTGCCCATAAACATTTCCTGAAGGCGTTCAGCCTGAACGATATATCCGTCGCCGGTGTGTCGGTATTCGTCGGTAATGCAGTTGATATACAGCTCGCCGACGGACTGGACCTCTCTCAGCTTTGACTTCTTGTAGATAGCGGAGCAGAGGCTTATCATAAGTGCGCCGATAAATACGAGCACGAGCACAACGATGATCAGAGCGAGCCTGAAAAGCTTATAGTAAGAGCTGTTCTTGGTATTCAAAACGTATCACCTCGCAAAAAAGCAGGGGACAGCCTGTCCCCTGCGATGCTGACAAGCTTCGGACTGAGCTTATTCCTCTTCCTCTGCTTCAAATTTATAGCCTACGCCCCATACGGTCTTGAGAGCCCACTTGTCGGAAACTCCCTCGAGTTTCTCACGGAGTCTCTTGATGTGGACGTCGATAGTACGTGAATCGCCGTAATATTCAAATCCCCACACCTCGTCGAGGAGCTGGTCACGTGTATAAACTCTGTTGGGGTTGGAAGCGAGATAGTAGAGCAGCTCGAGCTCCTTCGGGGGAGTGTCGATGTTCTTGCCGTTGACCTTCAGCTCATAGCGTGTCATATTGACCGAGAGCTTATCATAGCGGACTTCCTTTATCTCGGGCTCAACGTTCACATTGCCGACTCTGCGCGTAACAGCGTTGATACGTGCGATTACCTCCTTCGCATCGAAGGGCTTTACGATGTAATCATCAGCGCCGAGCTCAAGACCGATGACCTTGTCGATAGTCTCGCCCTTGGCTGTTATCATTATTATCGGAACGTTGGATTTCTTGCGTATCTCGCGGCAGACCTGCCAGCCGTCCATACCGGGCAGCATTATATCAAGGAGCACCATATCGGGCTTGAGTGCATTGAATTTGACAACAGCTTCCTCGCCGTCGTGCGAGAGGATAACGCTGTAGCCGTCCTTTTCGAGGTAGAGTCTGAGGAGGTCACAGATATTCTTGTCGTCGTCTACGATAAGGACCTTCAGACTTTTTTCGTTTGCCATAATATGACCCTCTTCCTGTGAAATTTTGAATAAATTATTCCTTTATATTATAACGCAGATTTAATAAATTGTCAACAAATTTCCGCAAAATAACGTTGTAAAATTATTGTACAATGTAAAAACGGAGTAGTCTGCTTATTCCCGGGTCCGGAAATAAAAAGCCGAGCCCTCGGTTCCGGGCTCGGCGTATCACCGTATTTATGGGGGAAAGCCGTCAGCGGCTGTTCCCTGTGTCAGGATTTCGGAGTATCCTGCGGCTCGAATTCGAGCTGAGAAGCGTCCTTCGGGCGGAGCATCTGAGCATTGGGGTCGAGCTTGATGATGAGGTTCTTGATGTCCTCGTCGAGTGTGAGATTATAGGTTATCTTCATAGCCTGCAGAGCGTTCTCACGGTCACCGATGCCCATATAGTGCGATGCGAGCTGAGCCGATACCTCGATAACGTTCTTGCTCGGACCATATTCGATGTCATACTTCTTCATAACAGCGACCATTTCCTCAATGGAGGGCTTCCTGATAGGTGAGCCCTTGAGATCGGCGAGGTGCTGCATCTCGTAGGGAACAGCCGGGTTCGGAGCGAACATAACGCTTGCAACATAGAATGCGGCAGCGTCCTCATAGTCGCCGGAATCGGTCAGTGCATACGCGATGTTGGAGTAGCAGCGTGCGATAGAAAGGGGAGAATACGCGATCTTGAGAGTCTCGCGTGAAACATCGAGCACCATTTTCTTGTTGCGTATGAGCTTGTATATCTCAGCAAGCTCGAAGCGCGGTGCAACGTCAATGGGATTGAATGCGATAGCCTTTTCGAGAACGGGGATAGCGTCGATATTCGCGCCTGTTTCGATGAGGATATAAGCATACGTCGTCAGGTACATCGTGAAGTTGAAGGGTGTACGGTTGAGCACCTTGTCGTCCTTGAAAAGGAACTGGCAGAGGTTGTCCTCGAAGGGATTGCGGAGCGATACGAACTTGCTCTTCTCAGTCTCGGCAAATTCGAGGCAGATCTTCTTGTAGAGCTTTTCTGCCATCGGGAGAGCATCAAGATACTTTTTCTCCTTTACGAGAGCCTCTATATCGGCGTATACCTCGTTGAGACGCTTGCCGTCGATGTAGGTGAGGCGGTTGAGCTCCTCGCGCTGTGCCTCGGGCATATTCTCTATAATAAGCTCGCCGACAGCCTTCAGTCCTTCAAAATCGCCTTCCTTAGCGAATTTTTCGCCCTCAGTCCTGAGTATCTTCTCGTTCTCTTCGCGGGAATCTCCGAGCTTTGCGCGGAGCTCCTCAAGTATATCATTGTATGCCATTGGCATTACCTCATTTCATTATATTATCAACGCCGGACCGAAGTCCGGCGTTTTGTGCAGTTATTATCAGCCGCCTCTCTTAGCCATTTCCTTTCTGAACTTGGCATCGATCTTTTCCTGCTTCTTGAGAGCCTTGAGCTCAGCCTTTGTGAGCGGTCTGTCATCTATGGGAGCAGGCTTGGGTGCGGAAGTT
>Ga0326512_10000707_pt1 | contig 28203 bp, 33 predicted proteins | sample 1_2617_0518_D_FD_203652 | JGI IMG/M metagenome (GOLD analysis project Ga0326512, IMG submission 203652) | Bovine rumen microbial communities from UC Davis, California, United States - 1_2617_0518 | ecosystem: Host-associated > Mammals > Digestive system > Stomach > Rumen | place: USA...
AGAGTCTTCGCCCTTTTATGTGCGGCGTGATGGGGTGCAAAAAGCGAAAGCTCGTGACCATATCGGGCGACGGGGGCATTGAGCAGGAACCAGACATCGACCCAATTGAAAACAGCGTGCTATGATTTGGACAAGCAAATACTTCACCCTTGAGGAGATGGTGGCGAGTGCCACCGCCAAGCGCAAGGGCATCAGCAACAAGCCAACCGAGGGAGTGGCCATCAACCTGCAAAGGCTGGTGAAGAACGTCCTCGACCCTCTGCGCGAGGCATACGGACACCCCATCATCGTGACCAGTGGCTACCGCTCACCACGTCTCAACGCAGCCGTGGGAGGCGCGCCAAGGAGCCAGCACTGCCTCGGTGAGGCAGCCGACATCAGGACAGTGAGCGACCGCCCTGAGGACAACAAGAAACTGCGCGACCTTCTCATCAAATTGAACTTGCCATACGACCAACTCATCGACGAGTATGGATGCGACTGGATTCATGTGAGCCACAAAGCGGCAGGCAACCGTGGCCAGTTGTTGAGCGCAAAGAGACAAGGCGGCAAGACCGTCTACATAGCAGGCATAAAATGACAGGACTATGACAAGGCAGCAGGAGACAGGCATGGTGGTGATAGTGGGCGCGATTATTCTCGCCTTCCTCTTCCTCACCTCATGCTCGACGAAGAAGACCATCACGGAGTATATTGCAGTGCATGACACGCTGATCGTGACGCACACCGACACGCTCATGACGACGAAGGTGCAGACGGTGAGAGACACAGTAACGAACACCGAGGTGCACACCTACACGCTCAACAACGTGGGCGACACCGTGAAGGAGATACACCATTATCACAACAGTGAGCGCACCATCGTAGTGGACTCCACCGACCGATACAAGGCCGTGGTGGACTCGCTACGGGCCGCCCTGAGGGCGCAGGAGAGCGTGAAGGAGGTGAAGGTGACCAACCGCCCACGATGGTGGGAATACATCGTCCTCGTCGCTTTCTGCGTGGCATGGATATTCGGCATCTCCATCGCCGTGAAGATATGGAGGAACAAGAAGTGAGTGTATGTGTTTTTCATAGATAGATAGTAATTGTTTTAGGTTGGCCTCGGAGGAGGCGTTGATTTTTAGTTTTTCTCATTACGCTAAGAATTTTGAGTTTGGTTTCGCCTGCCCGTGAGGGTGGGCGTTTTTTCTCAGGTTTACCTTTTTGCACCTCTCGATAAAGATAAAATGACACTACAAGACCACCTCCCGACCTCATCCGCCCGCGTTGACGCGCTCATGGCGGACTTCAAGGGCCTCGACAAGTTGGATGACATTGTCACGAAGGTCCTCGAGAGACTTGTGGCCAAGGACAGCACCCAACGGCAGGCGCAGACCGTGCGGCAGGGTGGCATGTCCGTGCAGGAGTTCGACGGGTGGTTCTCGGAGCTCATACGCGTGGAGCTTGGCAGGACCCTCGGCATCGTCCGCAACAAGGCCATCCAGAAAGCCGCAGCGGCTGGAGCAGGCAGCGCCGCCTCCGCAGTCTACCGCAGACTGTACAAGAACAGCCTCGGCGGCAACATCAACATCTGCGGCAACCGCGGACGCATCTCAAGCAAGCGCCGTGTGGACATGAGGCCCGTGGGTGGCAAGTCGGGCATCATCCGTGAGCGCAGCATCCGCAAGCGCACCGAGGACATCAACGAGTACTATGGCCCAGACCGACACTTTATTCTTCGATTCCTCAACGAGGGCACCGACGTGCGTGTGGCCACTCCTGAGGGACCTACGGGCAGAGGCTCACGCGCCACCTACGGCAACCGCAGCAACATCACGGCCAAGGGATTCTTCCACACTCTGAGGACGGACATGGAGCAGGCAGCGCAGCAGCTGGGCGAGACTCTCATCGGCAGAGTGGAGAAATGGGCCGACCAACAATTCACCGACATAGACAACGCATCGTAATATGGCATCAATACTTGAACTTGGAGTCAACACGGGGAAATGGGACTCCGGCCTAAAGAAGGCCAAGAGTGCCCTCGACAACTTCATACAAGCCAACGGAGGACTGTCCCAGGCTCTCGAGAAGGAGAGCGGGAAGATGAGCAAGTTCGTGGGCATGATGGGCAACATGGAGTCCAAGGCGAAGACCGCAAAGGGTCAGATGAACGAATACAAGTCGGCCATCGAGCAGCTCACCATACAGTACAACCGCATGACGGACGCCCAGAAGAAGGCCATTGGGCAGGAGTACCTGCAGGCCATCGACAAGATGAAGCAGAAGTACCATGCCGTGAACGAGGAACTGCAGGCCATGAACCGCTCACTCGCTTCAGGCAAGGAGTCCGGCGGCGGTGGCGGCGGCATGGGCAAGTTCGGTGGGATGCTTTCCGTCTTCGGCGGCAACATGCTCACCAAGGCCGCGGGATGGGCCATGAACTTCGCATCGGAGATTGGTGACTGCGTGGCGCAGGGCATCGAGCTCGCAAGGGCAGGCGAGGGTGTCCGTCTCGCTTTCGAGAGGCTGAACCGCCCCGACCTCCTCGACAAGCTCCGCGAGGCCACCCATGGCACCGTCACCGACCTCGAGCTGATGAAGCAGGCGGTGAAGTTCAACGACTTCAACCTCTCCCTCGATGAGATGGGCACGCTGCTCGCATTCGCACAGCAGAAGGCCAAGGACACTGGCGAGTCCGTCGACTACATGGTAGACTCCATCGTGACGGGCCTCGGACGGCAGTCGCTCATGATACTCGACAACCTCGGCATCTCCGCCAACGAGGTGAAGGAGAAAATGAAGGGCACGGGCGACATGACCAAGGCCGTGGCCGAGATTATCAGGCAGCAGATGTCGGACGCTGGCGACTACATCGAGACGGCAGCCGACCGGGCAGCCAAGGCCGACGCGGAGGTGCAGAATGCCATGGAGGAACTTGGCCGCACCTTCCAGCCTATCTCCGACGCCGGAGCAGCACTCTGGCATAACCTGAAGGTCGGTGCGCTCGACCTGCTGAACAGTGCAATCAAGCCGCTCATCGACAACTTCACCACCCTCGGAAGACTCCGTCGTGAGTATGAGTCCGCAGGCGGCGGCACGAGGGTCGGAGGCGACCTCGGCAAATTGGGGGAGCATAAGAGCCAGCAGAACTACAGGATTTTGCTTGCCCAATATGACCGTGAGATTCAGAAGAGGGAGCGTGCCATCGGCGCGTGGGAGGCCTGGAGACGCGGAGACCGCAGCGCAGGAGCAGAGAGTGAGATGATGTGGGCGAAATCGAACTACGGCACCGACACTGCAGACATGCGCGCCCAACTGAATGCCTGGAAGCAGATGCGCTCTGAGTTTATGTCGGGTGCGCAGGACATCTTCAACCCTAAAGCCACACCGGCAGCCACGGGTGGAGGCGGTGGTGGCACCACCACACCGAGGACTGGCAGAGTTGGCGGCGGCAGAGTTGGCGGCGGCAGGGTAGGCGGTGGCACCACCCACCAGAAGACCGACGCGGAGAAGGCAGCGGAGGCAGTGACTGCCGCAGAGAAGAACTACAAGGACGCCATCGCCACCGCCACCATGCGCTTCGAGGCAGGCATGGACAACAGCGAGGACCTGCAGAAGAGGGAGCTTGCCGCCCGTGAGCGCCTCACCATGGCCTACGTTGACGCATACAACCTTGTGGGTAACCAGGCCTACAAGGAGTCCTTCGAGAAGAGCGCCGTAGAGTTCAACAATCTCGCCGACGTGGTGAAGGGCAAGCGCGAGGAGTTCGAGGCGTCAACCACCGCCCTCACGAAGATGTCCATCACGCCCATGGACGACATCCTCAAGGGACTCCTGGGCGAGGACATGCAGACCTTCGCTAAGCGCAAGGGCATCAACCTCGACACGGGGGACGGAGGAACGAGGAAGGAAACTGCGGCGGATGTACTTGCTAAGACAGCCGGGAAAATAGACAAGCATTTGGCGCCTTTCAGTACCATCAGCAGCGGTCTACAGGAGATGGGCATCAAAGTACCAGAAGGCATTGAGCGCATGATAGCCATCACGCAGGGCGTGTCGACGATACTCATGGGAATATCTGCTCTGCTCACTCTCATACAAGTCGACACCAAGGTTACAGCGGCAGCGTCGGTGAGCGACGCTCTCATCCCGTTTGCCGGGGGTGGTATCACGAAGGCAGCGGGCGGCATGTTCGCCGGGCACCGCTATTCGGGTGACAACATCCCCGTGATGGTGAACTCGGGCGAGTTGATTCTCAACCGAGCGCAGCAGGGCAACCTCGCCTCCCAGCTGACGAACGGAGGCCTGCAAGGTCTCGCACTCGAGGCCTACATCGAGGGCGAGGACATCAGGCTGGCGGTAAGAAACGCCAACCGAAGGAGAGGCCGCGGAGAGTATGTAACAACCAAAACGAGATAAGCATGGCAAGAGGAATCAAATGGAGGATGCAGTTCAAGTCGCAGAACGGGACGGGCTGCCTCGTGAACATCTGGGAGGAGGACTACACCAGCAGCGCAGTCACCTCGAAGACTGGCGCCGACGTGCCATTCAACACCGAGAATGGCGTGATAGCATTGACTGGAGGGGCGAACCCGTTCACCTTCCAGGAGGACGACAGTGAGAGCCTCACCGACGTCTTCCGCTACAAGACGGGATATATCAGGGCGGTGGAAACGAGCTACGGACAGCTCACCGACCTCTACCCCGAGACCAACACGCAGCACTATGTGGAGATGTACTACGGCAGCGCCCTCGCCTTCGTGGGATACATGCAGGCGCAGTCGTTCGACAACAACTGGGTGCCGTCGCCCCGTGGCCTCGGCTTCCCTGTCATGTCGCCGCTCGGACTGGCGGACGGCATCCGCCTTAACGCCATCACCACACCGCAACGAGTGAGCCTCGCCTCGCTTCTCCACGAGGCCATCGTAGGCCTTAACGGGGCATACGACAAGGTCATCATCCCCGATGTGGCGCACAGCATCGAGGGCGTGGTCAATTCGCTCGTGGTGTCGCCATACAATGGGAATTTCTCGTCGAGTGCATACAGCAGCGACCCCGTCTTCGAGCCTATCACCTACGCAGACCTCATCGAGGGCATCTGCAACGCTTTCGGATGGATAGTCCACGACATCCCCGACGCGCTCGTCTTCACCATGTTCGACCACTTCGGCGACTATGCGCAGTACACCCTCGCCAACCTCCCCACCATGTCGGGCAAGACCATCGTGGCCGACGGTTCCGCAGTGGTGGCGCTCGGCACCATCAGCCAAGTGGCGGGGAACGACGGCAAGGAGTCGACCATCCTCCCCTACAAGTCCATCAACATCAACTTCGGCGGTGACTTCAACACCTCGGCATCGTTCGGCTTCGACAAGATGAAGTTCGTCTACGACAGCCACTACAGCAACGAGCACGCCGCATGGTTCCAGCCTCTCGACGGCTGCCTGCGCTCCGACCATCTGCAGGTGGGCAACCTCTTCAACACCTCCAACGGCCATGTCAGCATCGCCGGGGTGATGCCTACGGAGTGCGGTGCCATCGGCGACATGATGCAGTGCATCCTCGTGAAGGTTGACCCCTCGTGGGGATACTCGTCGGCAGTCTTCACCGCCGTCTTCAACTCTCCGCCCGCGAAAGGTTTCATGCTGAAGTTCGACAAGAGGTTCGGAAACCTCGTGAACGAGATGAAGGCAGAGGGAGACGAGGACGTGCTCACCCACTACGACCTCGCCGTCAAGGTGAAGTCGGGCAGCCAGTACTACCAGGGTAATGGCCTGTGGGGAAGTTCCGCAGCAGAGTCGCCGACGACATCATGGGAGGTGACCAGCGTGCCGACACACGCACCCATCGAGGTGGAGTTCTGGCTCGCCTACTACTCGGGCACTCCTCAGGCAGAGCTCATCAGCGTGGAGAACCTCGAGCTTGCGGAGCTGGAGTCGCTCTTCTCCAAGTATAAGGCCGTCACCGCCTCTCAAGGCAAGATAAACGGCAGCGCAGGCTCCGACGAGGATGTGAGCATATCGATGCTTTTCTCCTACACGAGGGAAGGCTCGAACATGATAGGCGACGAGGTCTATCCGCTACCCACATCCTACCCCTATCTGCGCAAGGCACAGCTGCGCCTCAAGGCCCCGTTCAAACTGTCGGTGCCCTCCTATCCCTACTGCAAGCTCATCGACTACTGGCTCGCCAACAAGCGCTGGAGGCTCATCGCCATGGACTTCGACCCGTGGGACGACAAGCATGTCCTCACGCTGCACCGCAGCCCATGCCTCGACGACAATGCCTCGTCCTTCAGCATCACCGTGGCGGGCAACGTGACGAGCGACGCGCCATCCTATGTGCAGGCAGGCGCCTATGTGCAGATTAACATCTTCCCCGACGACGGCTACGACATCGACTACATCGACGTGTACATGGGCGGCGTGAACATCTCCGCCGACGCATGGCCGGGATACGGCAACGTGATCAGCATCGAGGAGGTGACAGGCGTGGTGAGCATCGAGGTGCATACGGTGCAGGTTCTTGTCCAAGAGGAAATCCCTCTTACATGGTACAACAAGGCTCTCACATCAACTGGATACTCCAGTAATACGACTAACCAAGTGACGCAGGAGATTGATTTCGGCAGCGACGCTATAAAGGCTAAAGTCCATATTCCCAATGGGAAAACGGAATACACAATATACCCAATTCCAGTTGGCGCACCGATTTGCAACACTGACCCACGGCTTGTAAATGGTTTCTTGCAATATCCGAATGATTATGAATGGATACCCGAACAAGGAAAAAAGTATGTAGTGCGTATTAGGCCATATCCTACGAATACCACAGCAGCACGCAATGCGTTAACGGAAGCAGACCACCCAATAGTTTATAAATACTCTTTACCATGAACGGAAACAATATCCTCATCTATAAGGACGGCACGGCCATCGCTGGCATGAAGTCCTGCGAGATAAGCACAAGCGTGGACACCATCGAGGTGGCGAGCGCCATGACGGGAACATGGCGGGCACGCATCACAGGCCGCAAGGAATGGTCGCTCTCGTGCGGCTATCTCATCACCGCCAACAGCGGAGTGCGTGACCTTCTGAGCGTCGGCACATCCTACACCATTAAGGTGAAAGCGAGAGACGCAGCCGACAACACTGGAGTCTCAGGAACCGCCATCCTCACGCAGTGCAAGATTACCGCAACGCGTGGAAACCTCGTGCAAGGCTCGTTTCAGTTCCAGGGCACGGGGGCACTGAGTTAACCCACGGCGGCATCTCAACGAATGAAAAACGATATGACATGGACAACTTCTTCCGTAATTGGTTCCAGCATCGGGAGGTGACGACCACCGACCCGAACGCGCCCGAGAACCAGGAGACAAAATCAGCCAACTGGCAGGCCAACATCGTCACCCCGAGGGGGAAGACAAGCCTCTGCGTGCCCACATGGAACCGCTGCGTGACGCTCATCATGCAGACCATGGGGCAGATGGTCATCCAGTACCAGAAGCTCAATGGCGATGGCGGCAACTATGTCGAGGACGGATGGGGACCGGGCAGGAACCTCAACTACCTGCTGCAGGTGTCCCCGAACCCCCTCATGACGGCATCGCAGCTGCAGGAGCAAATCGAGTTCCGCAAGATATACGACGGCAATGCCTACGTCTTCATCGAGCGTGACCCGTTCGGAGACCCATCCGCGCTGTGGCTCTGCACGAGCGGAAGCTACAACCCGTTGGCCGACACCTACACCATCAACTACAACTACAACGGCGGCAGCGTGTCGAGGGTGGGAGTGAGCCCACATGACGTGCTGCACTTCAAGTCGCCCATCCTCTCCGATGACATGTACCATGGCGTGGCGCTCATCACCTATGCGCTGCGCACGCTCTCCATCTCCGCCACTGGCGACGACCAGAGCCTTCAGGACATGGCGAAGGGAGGCAAGCACAAGATCATCGTTCAAGAGGATAAGGCGCCCACCTTCGGAACCCGTGGCCGCGCAGACCGCAACCAGCTGAAGGGCATGACGCAGAAGTTCGCCGAGGACTGGGCAAGCAACGACGTGGTGCTGCTCGACAACATCGCCGACGTGAAGATCATCTCGCAGACCGCCCAACAACTGCAGCTCCTCGAGCAGAGAGGCTACAGCGACGAGGCCATCTGCCGCCTCCTCGGTGTGCCCAAGGTCATGGCCATGATAGGCGAGGGCGGCTCCTACAAGATGCCCGAGCACGCCACCCAGGAGTTCATGCTGCGCACCATCCAGCCCCGCATCCGCGAGTGGGAGGACGAACTCACCCGCAAGCTGCTCACCCGTGAGGACTTCAAAAAGCGCCGCATCCATGTGTGCGAGCTCGCTCTCCGCAGGCTCGACGCCAAGGGACAGGCAGAGATTGACAAGATACACCTCGAGACGGGCTGGAGTCCCAACGACATTTTGAAGCAGTACGACCTTCCCAGCATTCCAGGAGGCGATGCCCACTATGTCTCCACCAACCTCGCAGAGGTGGGCAGTGAGAAGCTACGCAGCAACGGCGGCGGCAGGCCGACCGAGCCACAACCAAAGAAAGAGGAAGAATGAAGCAAGTCGCCATCGTTCACTACAACACACCCGAGTTGGCAGAGGCATGCATCCTAAGCATCCGCAAGAACGGAGGGGATGACTACCGCATCACCGTCCTCGACAACTCTGACAAGCGTCCTTTCAGGAAGCGCATGAAGGGCGTGAAAAGGATAGACAACACGAAGGGCCAGGCCATCGACTTCGAGGCAGAACTGGCCAAGTACCCCGACCGCGCCACCTACCACGCTACGATGTCGAACTACGGCAGCATGAAGCACTGCATGAGCGTGCAGTACTTATGGGAGGCCCTGAAGGAGCCGTTCCTTCTCGTCGAGAGCGACGTGATCGTCAAGGCAGACGTGTCGTGGATGTGGCAGCCAGAATACGCAGCCGTAGGCAGGATACAATGGACACAACCCGGCAACATCCACCGCATACCGAGGCTCCTGCCCCTGCTCTGCTGGATGAACGTGCCGCTGCTTGTTGCCAACGGCGCAAGGTACTACGACCCCATGCGCTGCTGGGCCATGCAGCCGGGGAAGAATACCCGCGGCAACTGGTACGACACAGGAGCCGCCCTCCTCGAGGACATCATCAACACGAAGCCGCAACTCGTTGCGAGGAACATGAAACTCGTCCCCTACATCGAGCATCTCGGCAGAGGGTCATGGAACCGTGACCTACTCGGCCAGCTGAAATGGCTTGACGACAACAAGGATATATGGAAATGAGATACACAGTGTTGACATACATTATTTCAGAGACGTATTGGTAAACCCTTACATGATTGACGAACAATAAAAAAACGCGATATGGATGCAAAACAAGAAATCAGAACCCTGGAGTGCCAGCTGTCCATCAGAGAAGCTGCACCCGATGAGAAGGGCGAGTCTCGCACCATCACAGGCACAGCCATCGTGTTTAATGCTGAAAGCGAGATACTCGACGACTGGGGAATGCGATTCCGAGAAGTCATCGCCCCAGAGGCATGCACCATGGAGTTCCTCGAGACCCAAGACATCAAGATGAACATGCTGCACGACCGCCAGCTCACCATCGCACGCTGCAACAAGGGACAAGGCTCCCTGCGTCTCTCCGTCGACGAGAACGGCGTGAACTTCGAGTTCGATGCGCCCAAGTGCGACATCGGCGACCGTTGTCTTGAGATGGTCCGCAGAGGCGACTACAGCGGCTGCTCCTTTGAGTTCTGGCCACAAGACTACGACGTGGAGGAGAGCGGCAACGAGGTGAAGATCACCCACCGCAAGTTCTCCGCCATCGGGGCCCTTACCATCGGCCTCGACCCCGCATACAAGCAGACCTCCGTCAATGCCCGCGAACTGTGGGACACCACCGAGACCGGGAAGGCAGAGAAGGAGGCCGAGGAGGCCGCCAAGCGTGAGGCAGAGGAGAAGCAGCGGCAGGAGGAAGAGGCAAGGGCCGAGGCCTTCCGCCGTGAGCAACTGCGCAGGCTCGGCATCATGCGCAGGGCAAATGAGATTGAGTTCTAAAATAAGTATAACCCAAAATCCTGAAAAGATGAAACAGACTTTTGAGCAGCTTCGTGAGCGCTACAAGAACGCGAACGAGAAGCTGGGCGACCTCTACATCAAGGCCGCCAACCGTGAACTGACTCCCGAGGAGAAGATGGAGGAGATTAACCTCTCCCGTGAAATCAACCAGTGCAAGGAGAGTATGCAGGGCATCAACCTCGAGCTCGAGAATGCCAAGGCAAACGCAAGCCGCAGCAAGGCCATGCGTGGCGAGTCCTTCCGCGAGTACCTCAAGAACGTGCGCAAGGGCAGCGCAGAGCGTGAGATTCTTCTCAACGCCTACAGCTCCGGCAAGAACTCCATCGAGGAGTCCGGCGCAATCAACCTGACCATCCACGACATCATCCCCACACTGAACGAGGGCCTCGGACTCCCCGCTGGTCTGAAGGTCGTGACTGGTGTCATCGGCAACGAGCTGTGGCCCGTGAGCGTCGACGACGTGGAGATGGAGGAAGTCGGCGAGGTGTCAAACCTCAACGACCAGGTGCTCCACTTCGAGAAGATCGCGCCTACATCACGTCGCGTGGGCCTCACCGTTCCCGTGAGCAACCGCGCAATCGACAACGCAGCCTTCGACGTCATGCTGTTCGTGCAGACCAAGTTCGAGCTCGCCACCAAGAAGTACCTCGCAAGCAAGATCTACTCGCTCGCTGCCTACACCGGTAACAAGGGCCCCTTCGCCAACAAGAAGGCTTCCGCCACCAACCTCACCATCGACGCCAACGCCTACAAGAACATCCTCACCGCCATCGCTGGCCTGAAGAACGTGGGCTTCATGGACGGTGACATCTGCCTCTCCATGGACGCTGTGACCGAGGCCGAGCTGAAGGCCACACCGAAGGCAGCTGGCCAGGGCGGCTTCATCATCGAGAACGGCAAGTGCGCTGGCTACGACTACACCGTGAGCCACTTCGTGAACACCGAGTTCAAGGGCGGCGAAGGCGACGACAAGTACGACCTCGTGCCCACCGCCGACCGATACATCGAAATCGGCTGCTGGAACTACTTCGCTCTTCAGCAGCATGATGAGGTGAGACTGACTGTAGACGCAACATCACAGGGCGTCGCCAAGAAAAACATCACCGCCATCACGCTGAACACCGCATGGTCGATGACAGACCTCTCGGTCTACATCAACAACAGCAACAACGCCAGCACGGCATTCAAGCTGTACAAGGTGGTGGAATCAGAGCCTGAGACCGCCTAAACTCTAAAGCAGACACCATGAAAGGATATTCAGCAGGACTTCGGAAGGACTTGATCGTTGTGCAGAACCGCAAGGAGGCCACCGTGGGCGACTGGGGTGTTGACTCTGGCGGCGTGCAATGGGAGGAGTCGTTCCGCTGCTGGGCGGCGGTTGACTGGCAGAAGGGCAAGTATGCCCTCCGCGAGGGTGCCGTCGACGCCTATGGTGTCGTCATGGTGAGGATGCTATGGTCCCCCTGCATCAACATGCGCTCGCGCATCGTCCATGAGGGGATGACCTACCAGATACTGCCCGAGACCTTCCACTCCGACAGGCAGGCCAACACGGTGCAGTTCCTCGCCCAAGCAATTATCGAATAGCCTGCCCTCTTCCCCGCGCGTCATGCGTCCCCCGTCGTGGAGTTGAAAGCCCATGGCGGGGGTGAGGAGGCAAAAACCACAAGCAATGAGCCTGCACACCGACAGCACATTCATCAAGGCCATCCGAAGCAACTCCGACCTCATGGAGGACATCGGCAACCGTCTCTACTCGACGGCCATCCCGCTGCCCGACGAGGAGCTCGCCAACACTCCCTGCCCGTTCATCATCGTCACCTTCGACGGACTCAACAACGACTCCATCACGAAGGACGACATGGAGGGCGACACCGACAACGTGAGTATCGGCATCAACATCACGGGCAACGACCCCGAGCAGCTGCACACGCTCACGGAGACGGTGAGGGAGACGGTGAGGGAGTACATGGGCGACGAGGAGACTGACGTCATCGACTACCAGTTCTCCGCTGGAGCCATACAGTACGATGACCTGAGGAAATGCTACTGGCAGGTGCTAAGGTATCAATGTGAAACTGAAAGGTAAAATATTATGAGCAAAATCAAAGGCCAGAACTTTCGACTCCTGGTTTCCGGGGCAGTCATCCCGGAGGCCACGTCGTGCAGTGTGACGCTCACGGGCAACACCGAGGACAGTTCGACGAAGGACACGGTCGTGGCATGGAATGAGGAGACCGTCGTCTCCACTTCATGGTCCGCACAGGTGGACAGCTACGACGCAGAGGTCGCCGACCTCATCGCCCTCGTCAACACCTTCGTGGCATCGCAGCCCGTCCCCGTTGGATGGGACCAGACGGCAGGCTCCGGCAACGGAGTCGCCCAGGAGGCATCCTTCGCCCGCAGCGGAAACGCCATTCTCAACGACCTCTCTCTGCAGTTCAACGACCGCACCACGGTCACCGTCACTTCACAATATCAGGGTACAGGAGCCCTTTCGTAAGCCATGAAAAGAGGACAATACACCCGACTATTGCTTTCCACCGCAGCCAATCCCACCAAGGTGATTGCAGCTGCCAAGGACATGACCCTGCATTTGTCAGCCCAGACTGAGGAGTCGAGCTCCAAAGACACCACGGGCGACGCCCTGGAATATGAGGTCACAGGTTTGTCATATGACATCAGCGGCAGCGCTCTTGTCATCACCGACAACGACACTCTCGGCGGCAACTCCGCCAACACACTAAACGATATGATGTCAGCCATCGGCGACACGCTGCTCTACTGGAAGATCGTCACGGTGAAGGGAACCAACAACCGCACCGTCGACGCCACCCTCTTCAGCGGCACCGCCAAGCTGACCAATCTGCAGGTTAACGCCGACAACAGGCAGAACACCACCTACTCCTACACCCTCACCGGGCAGGGAGCGATGACGGTGAACCCTGCCCCGCAGCCTGCGAACAGCACACCGTAAACTCATGCAGCCCGCCACACCGACGGGCTGCTTAATCTTTTAATCGCATGACAAGCAAGGAAATCACCATCGCGGGGAAGGCGGTGAGCGTGGCCTACTGCTACGCCACGGAGATAGGCTTCCACCGCTACACGGGCAAGAACCTCGACGAGTTCGACGCCACCGACCCAGAACACGTCACCTACCTCATCATCTCAGCCATCCTCTCCTACTACCAAGGCCGTGACGAGGAGCCTCCCGTCAAGGACGAGGACCTCATGTATCAGGCCAAGCCGAAGGAGCTCATCGAGGCCATGGCAGCCATCTTCAAGCTGCGTGCGGAGTGGTATGAGCTGCCAGTGGGAGAGCCGAAGGACGAGGCGAAGGGAGAGCCGTCAAAAAACGACTGACAGCCAACGACCTCTATGAGTTGTTCGTTGGCGAGATAGGAGTCAGCCGCCACGAGTTCCTCTACGACATCCAGTTTTGGGAGGCACGCCGCCTCCTCCGCGGATACTACAAGCGCCACCGTGACCTCTGGTCGGCCATCCGCTGGCACGCATACAACGTGATGAGCGCCATGCCCTACACCGACCTGCAGAAGGCTGGCATACGCTCTCCCCATGACCTGCTGCCCCTCGACTGGGACAAGGAGGACCGGGGAGACCTGCCGAGCGAGGAGGAGGTGAACGACCTCGTAGGGATGATCAACGGACTGAACGAGCGCGGGGAGTGATTACTCCTCGCGTTTTTCGTTGACCTTCCTGAAGGCATCCACAACGGTGGTGTCGAGAATCTTGGCGTAGGCACGCTGCGTGACTTGGATGGACTGATGGCCCAGGCACTTCGCCACCACGTCGATGGGGATGCCCATATTCAGCCATATCGAGCCTGCCGTTCGTCTTCCCATGTGCGATGTGATGGGCTTGTCGATGCCCGCAGCGTCGGCCATGATTTTGAGGTGCGCATTGTATTTCTGATTGCTGAGCTGTGGAACCTTGAACTTGTACCGCTCAAGGATGGCCCTCGCCTTGTCCGTCACCACGAAGACGAACTCCACGCCAGTCTTGTGTCGGGTGCCACGGCACACCTGCTCGCTGTCATCACGCACCTTCCTGAAGTCGTAGGTCATCAGGTCGATGTATGCCATGCCCGTGTAGCACTGGAGCAGGAACAGGTCGCGCGATTTCTCCACTGCTTGTGTCGGCATCCTCGCACTCTCAATCTGCTCCACCTCCTCAGGCGTGAGATATTGGTCTATCCTGGTTCCTCCCTTGTCCTCGTTCAGCCTCTTCGAGACGTACGGGTTCTCAGTCAGGTAGCCATCCACCACGGCATCCGAGATGAAGAGCGAGAGGTTGGAGGTGAGCTTGTAAATGGTGGCCTGCGAGTATTTCTTGCCACCGGGCATCTTGTAGGCATGCAGCCATTCACCGAATGCACGGATGTTGGCAGGAGTGATGTCAGCGAAGAACTTGATTTTCCCGAACTCCACTACCTTTTTATATGTTGTCACATGCGAGCGGTGGGTGTTCTCCACCACGTTCTTCTTCTCCATGCGCTGACACATGTACTCCAGGAACGTGATAGAGGCCGTCTGCGAGCGTAAGAGGGTGGGGATGGCAGAGATGTCCACCCGACCGCTTTCGGCCATTCCTGAGATGATTCTGAGCGTCTTGCGCTCCATGTCGGAGAGAATCTCGTTATACTCCAGAGCACCAGGCGCACCGACGATGCGCTGCGTCTTCTCGTTCCAGTGGCGGGGGTAGACGGAGATACCAGTGCTCATATATTTCTGCTTGAAGTCATAGGTGATGCGCATCTCCACGCTTCCCTTTTTGTCTTTACCGCTCACCTTCTTGCGGTCGAACACGAATTTTATCTTTGGAATTTTCATGGGTAATAAATTTGTCTGCTTTAGGTAATAAATTAATAATAGAAAACTGTTCACAACGCAACACTTTGCAATACTTTGCAACACATTTGTGCAGAAGGTGCAATCTTTATAAGTGCTTGATAGATAGGGGTTTTGTTTACTAAACGTTTGATTTTCAGCGCAATAAAAAAGGGGCTGTGTAGCCCCTTTCGTAGTGGATAGGGGAATCGTAACGGATGGTGATTATCAGCGAGTTACGGCTTGTTTTTGTTGATTTGGTAATAAATTTGTATTACTTTTTGCTTTTTCTGATGGCTCTTTTCAGGTCTATGAACTCATCTTTCCCCACCTTTGTCTCGGTGTAGTCAGCCTTGCTGATTCTGATGTAGTGGATGATGTTGGCGTCGTCGTGCGGCTTGTTCTCCCATCGATAGACGGGGGAGAACCAATACTCGTCGGTCTCGAGGTCTATCTCCCATTTTGTCACTTTGCTGCCAGCCATGACAGTGGCAAACCTAACGGTCGTGCTCTGCGGGTCACTGATACGCATATTTGACACCTCGGGGTTGTTCAGTTTAAGCCTCATGGTTTGTCGTGGCTGTATCCACCATGTCAGTCCTCGTTCCATGTCGCACACCATCAGCTCATGATCTGATGTGTTGTCCACAAACATGACAATCTCAAGAATCTGCTTTTCTTTTGCGTTCGCCCGATAGAAATCAGCGAGTTCTGCGACCATACGGGTGTTCTCTCTCCTGACAATGTACTGAAGCGTGTTGTCGCTGAAAACCGTGGAGATGCCCGACATGATGGCGGAGAATGTAGCCCACCCCGCTGCTCTTTTCGCCCGCTTGATGGCCTTCACCTTCTCCTTGGTCACATCCTCATGGTCGAGCCTGAGCGCGAACATGCCCCCAGGTTCCGCAAGTTCCAGCGTGTCGAGGTTGTTGGCCACCGATATGGTATCATTGCCCGTGACGATGTGCAGGTAGCTTCTATATGTCGGGATGTATGTCGTCTGGGCCGATGCCGCCACGGAGGCCAGCAATAGAATGGCGGTTAAATAGATTGTCCTCATAATATATTATTGTTATACGCCAAAATTGACCTCCTTCGGCACCTTCTTCACCACGTTGAACAGGCGCTGCACATCGTCGAGGTTGAGGGTGAAGTCGGTGTACTCTGGCGAGGGGTTGATGGAGTGCAGCGTGATGGTCGGGCCGTCATGGGCGACCACCTCCTTCAGGCGCACGTTGTTGCCGAAGCACACCACCCAGTACGGCCAGTCCTTGTAGTGGAGTTTGGGCAGCCACTTGTCTCTGCCCAGCTCACGCACCACCACGATGTCACCTCTCTCGAAGCTCTTGCGCGTGCCGTCATCCATCGAGTCACCCTCGACGCGGAAGGCGTAGTAGCTGCCGTGGTGCACCTCCGTCACCTCGATGGTGATAGTGTCGGCCTCCGTCTTGTCCAGCTCCGCGAACTCGTCGGCAGGTGAGCCGAGGGCTGAGAAGGGGACGAGGGGCACACGCATGAGCAGCTTGCCGTCGTTCCGCCTGTCGAACCTCGTGCCGTTCTTTGTGATGGTGAACTCATCCGAGGTCGCTGGTCCCAATGGGGTGACATTGCTGGCCAACATCTCGCCCTCACCAGTGAGGAGCCACACCTTGTCGAGGTCGGGTGCGGCATTTAAGATTTTCAATAAATGGGATGCTCCAGGGGCGTGGCGGAGGTTGGAAATGTAGCCAGTGGAGATTCCTGCGCTCTTTTCAAATCGATTTTGACCGATACCTTTGTAACGAAGGTATTCTATAAGTCGTTGTTTCACAGTCTTTTCCATAGTTGTAAGTAATTTTTACGCAAATTTGCGTAGATTTATTGAAACATTTTCAATGTGAAATTTGGATTATTGAAGAATACTAAATAACTTTGCAAGCGAATTACAATACTTTTGCAAATATAGAAGAATATTTTCAATAAAGCAAGAAAATGAGCAATAAAATTTTATCAATGACCGAACAGCGTGCAGAACGCGACAATGCCATCCGCGAGGAATGGATGAACGAGAAGGGCAAAGGCATGCCTGACAGCGTGCTCATCACCCAAATTGCCGCCCGTCACGGAGTGGCCCATCAAACCGCATACAACGCAATCAAACAAGCAGGTCTAATCTAAACACCAACCATCATGAAGAAGAACAGCAACGACCCATTACTCCAGTATTGTGCCTGGATGGACAAGAGAGTGTCAACCGAAGTGCTCATCGGCATCTTCTGCGTGTGCCTCCTTTTAGCAGCTTTCGTGGTATGACGGACTACGAGGTGAGGAAACTGGCCAAGGCCATCTGCGAGGAACTGGTCACCAATGACAAGTTCATGGCGAAGGTGGCGAGGATGGCGAGGCGTGACAAGCTGCTCACCACCCAGCAGGCCGCGGAGGTCCTCGGCATCCCCCAGTTCACCGTCCGCAGGAAGGCGGCGGCGCTCGGCGGCATCCTCATGCCCAACGGGCGCTGGATGTTCCACGAGGAGGGCCTCATCGACCGATATGTAGACTCATAGCCGCCCCGACGCGCAGCGGGCAATCGCTGCCATAGTGCCCGGACTGTGCGGGCGGCTTCCCTATAGCGTACAATTTCCAATCAATCAATTATTTTTTCCGACATCTGATTTTCCATAGTGAAGTTTTTTGGCCACGGCGGTGGCGTAATGCTGAATTAATGAATTACAATTCTTTTCAATGTGACCACAGGGTCAGCCTCATGTGAATGCCGCTACCTGCTTTTCTGATTCACTCATATCATAATCTAAGATATTAGGTGTCCCCCAAGCCTCTCGTGAGAGCCGCTTGGTTTTACACGCCCATGAGAGCCGCACGACGGAGCAAGGCGGCAAGGTTTTTTGAAATTTTACCTTTCCATTGAGCGGTGGTTCGACTCCACCCATGGGCGCAAATTATTAACCTAATTTATATAATTGAATATGAACTATAGAGAAAAACTATTAGACCCACGCTGGCAGAAGAAGAAAAGCGAGATAATGACTCGCGACAACTTCACATGCCAACAATGCGGTGCAAAATATAAGACACTCCATGTCCATCACTTAGCATATAAGCGGTGTCATGGTGACCCATGGGGCTGCCCTGACAGCGACCTCATCACACTCTGCGAGGACTGCCATCAATCATTACATTACCAAAAAATAATAGAAGAAGATATAGCAAAGGCAGAAAGAGAGCTAGCGGCATTAAAGTATAGGTTTGAAATAGTAAAACGCAGGCTTGAAGGAACGGAGATTGGATGGCAATATGTCATTAAAGAAGTAAATTATATATACCTTGAAGAAGGAGACTGGATTTTTGACATTTTTATGACAACAACAGAAGAACCTTTTTTAAAAATTCAAGCTACTATTATAGTATGGGAGGAAATAATAAAAAAAGGCGCCCCAAAAATAGTTCAGTTTCTCAAAGAGCAGATATCATTAATTTATTGTAAATATGGAAATCAAAGTAACATTCAGATTTGACGTCAGCGAGAATTTACTCGCATGCGTCGACAACTTCAGGAAGGCAGCGGAGGCCATGGCGCAGAGCGGCATACTGTCACAGCTGCCTGAGAACAAGACCGCCGGAATCGTGAAGGCCGTAGCCACCGAAGACGGTGTGACCATGAACAAGAAGGAGCAGATCTGGCCACCGAAGGAAGAAACACCAGAACCCGAGGCCCAGGAACCCGAAGAACCTCAGCCAACCATTCCCACCGTCGCAGACATGCGCGCAGCAGTGGCAAGATGCCGTGAGCGCATCGAGGGAACCGACTGGGAGGAGAAGACGGGAGAAGGATACAAGCTCTACCACAAGAAGGTAACCGCCGCCATCAAGAGCATCGTGACCTTCTGCGAGGCGGAGAAGATTCCCGACATCGCAGAGGACCGCAGACTGTCATTCATCACACAGGTAGACAACCTCGTTCTCGAGGGTGATGCCGTAATCTCTCAACCTCCTTTCTGATATGGCAGCACACGCACTACTCAGTCCAAGTTCCGCACATCGGTGGCTCAACTGCACTCCATCGGCAAGACTGGAGGAGCATGAAGAGGACAAAGGCAGCGCGTTCGCACGCGAAGGAACTCTCGCCCACGCCTATTGCGCCATGAGCCTGAAGACGCTGCTTGGACTTCCCACCACTTCGGAGAGCGAGGAGATAGAAGAACTCCGCGACCAATATTACTCAGCCGCCATGGGAGAGTATGCGGAGGAATATGTGACCTATGTCTGGACTAAATTCGAGAGCCTGAAGAAGAGCACACCTGATGCAAGACTGCTTGTGGAGACAAGGCTCGACTTCGGAGAATGGGTGCCTGAGTCCTTCGGAACCGCAGACGCCGTAATCATAGCCGACAACACCATCGAGGTGATTGACTTCAAGTATGGAAAGGGCGTGAAGGTGGACGCGGAGAACAACCCGCAGATGATGATCTACGCACTCGGAGCGTGGAAGCTGTTCGACCTGGAGTATGACATCCGAAAAGTGAGAATGACCATCTTCCAGCCGAGACTCAACAACATCAGCGAATGGAGTATCGACATAAAGCAACTGCTCGACTGGGCTAGCAACACGCTCAAGCCGAAAGCGGATGAAGCATGGCAAGGAAAAGGCCATCAGAACGTAGGAGACTGGTGCCGATTCTGCAAGGTCAGAGCAAGGTGCAAGAGTCTCGCGACAATGTGCCAGCATACGCATATCAACTTTGAGGACCCCAGGCTGCTCACTGACCAGGAAATAGCCAAATGGATACTGCCCACACTCGCCACTATCAAGACATGGGTGTCGACGATGGAGGAGTTCACACTAAACAAAGCACTCGAGGGAGTGAGGTTCGATGGATGGAAGCTGGTGGAGGGGCGCAGCGTGCGAAGGATAGCCAACCCCGAGGCCGTGGCCGATGCACTGCAAGAAGCAGGTTACTCCTTTGACTCGTTCATGAAGCCCCAGGAACTGCGAACCATCACCGACCTTGAGAAGACAATCGGCAAGAAGAAGTTCAACGAGCTCTGCTCGAAGTTCATCGAGAAACCGCAAGGAAAACCAACTCTTGTACCCGACAGCGACAAACGACCGCCAATCAATTCAGCAGAAGACGATTTCAAAGATTATTAATTATCAAAATTCAAAATCATGAAAGAACCAAAAGTAAAAAACCGCAAGGTGATTTTCGGCCCGGTAAGACTGAGCTATGTTCACCTGCTTGAGAAGCACTCCTTTGAGGGTGACAGTGAGAACGGAAAGTACAGCACCAGCATCCTTGTGCCGAAGAAGGAGAAGAAGACCGTAGAGGCCATCAAGGAAGCCATTGAGAACGCCCAGAAGGAGTACGCAGAGGCCAAATGGGGAGGCAAGACGCCGAAGAAAATCACCCTCCCTCTGAGCGACGGAGACGAACGTGACGACGAGACCTACGCAGGCCACTGGTACATCAACGCCAAGAGCAACACCAAGCCTGGAGTGGTGGACCGCGACCGCAGTCCTATCACCGACGAGGAGGAAGTCTACAGCGGCATGTGGGCCATGGTGTCGGTATCGTTCTACGGATACGACAAAGGCGTGAACAAGGGAATCGCAGCAGCCATCGACAACGTGATGAAGTGGAAGGACGACGACCGTCTTGGCGGCGGCAAGGAATCCGCGGAATCCGATTTCGAGGGTTATGAGGACGACGACGAAGATGATGACCTCTAATGATTGAACTGGGCATTGACATAGAGACCTACAGCAGCGTTGACCTCGCGGCATGCGGAGTCTACCGCTATGCGGAGTCACCCGACTTTGCCATCCTGCTCTTCGCCTACTGCGAGGATCATGGAGAGGTGCGCTGCGTAGACCTCGCCCGGGGAGAGGAACTGCCCGACAACATCAAGGCCGCTCTCACCGATGCCAGTGTCCTCAAGACCGCTTTCAATGCCAACTTCGAGCGGGTGTGCCTGAGCCGATGGCTCGGCATGCCCACCGGGCGGTATCTCGACCCGGCACAGTGGCGGTGCACCATGGTAGCCGCGGCCCGCATGGGGCTGCCTCTCAGCCTCGGTGAATGCGCCAAAGTGCTCCAGCTGACGGAGGGAAAGATGGAAGAGGGCCGCGCCCTCATCCGATACTTCTCGAAGCCCGACAAGGACGGGAAGAGGAAGATGCCGAACGACAGCTGGGACCGATGGGAGACCTTCAAGGCCTACAACATCAGAGATGTGGAAGTAGAGCAAGGTGTGCTGGCGAGAGTCGGCAGGCTGGAGGAGACCACCTTCGACCGTGAGCTGTGGGAGGCAGACGCGCTGATCAATGACCGTGGCGTGATGGTAGACCGTGAGTTCGTGCTCGCCGCCGCAAGGATGGATGAGGAATACAAGGCCGAACTCCTGGAGGAAGCCAAGCGCATCACGGGCATGGACAACCCGAACAGCCCATCTCAAATCAAAGACTACCTGCACAAGGTGACAGGCTTCCCGGTGTCGAAGATAGACAAAGCATCACTCGACGAGTGGGAGAGCAGACTGGAATACTGGCCGAACGCGAAAAGGCTCATAGGAATAAGACGCGAACTCGGCAAGACATCCAACAAGAAGTACACCGCCATGCTGCAGTGCATGTGCTCTGATGACCGCGTGCGAGGCCTGCTCCAATACTATGGCGCGGCACGCACCGGGAGATGGGCGGGGAGGCTGGTGCAGGTGCAGAATCTGCCGCAGAACCACATCGACGACCTCGACGGAGCGAGGGAGATGGTGAGGCAAGGAGACACGGATGACGTTGAACTCTGCTACGGCGGAGTGACAAGAACACTGTCCGAGCTCATCCGCACCGCCTTCATCGCTCCTGAGGGAAAGGTGTTCCATGTGTGCGACTTCTCTGCCATAGAGGCGAGAGTCATCGCATGGCTCGCTGGAGAGAAATGGGTACTCGATGTGTTCCGTGACGGTGGTGATGTGTACTGCGCCACTGCCTCCCAGATGTTCGGTGTGCCCGTCGAGAAGCATGGCCGCAACGCCCATCTCAGGCAGAAGGGAAAGATAGCCGTGCTCGCCTTAGGATACGGTGGAGGCGTAGCCGCACTGGAAGCCATGGGAGGTGCCCGTCTTGGACTCACGAAGGAAGAGGAAAGCGAAATCGTGGGGAAATGGAGGGACAGCAACCCGAGAATTGTCCGTATGTGGAGGAACGCTGAAAACGCAGCCATCACTGCCGTGAAATCGGGCAGAAAGATGGGATTCAACCGGGGCATCGTCTTCGACCGCCAATGGGGCTGTCTGACTGTCGCCCTGCCATCGGGGAGGACAATAGTCTATCCAAGAGCCAAGGTGGGCATAGAGCGTGATGACAGCTGGCGTGGAGACCACGAGAGTCTTGAGTATGAAGGAGTGAACCAAACGACAAGGAAATGGACTTCAGTACGGACATACGGAGGCAAGATAGTAGAGAACATCGTGCAGGCCATTGCGAGGGACATCCTTGGCGAAGTGATTCTCAAGGCGAAGAGATGGAACCTCGATGTGGTGTTCCATGTGCATGACGAGATCATCGTCGAGGCCGACAAGGACACTCCTCTCTCGCTCGTCGAATCACTGTTCGATGAAGAGATAGAATGGGCAAGAGGCCTGCCACTCAAGGGGGCCGGATACACAACTAAATATTATATGAAAGACTAATGGTAGAAATCAACGCATGCTGCGCCAACTGCGCGGCCTATACCAACGGATATTGCTTACTAACCGACATAGACAAGGACGAGGAGGACAGTTGCCCGGACTTCCGGCTATGCTCCGCTCCAAACGTAAGAGGATGCCATGAATAGAAAACTGCAAATCGCGACAGCCCATTCACGCAAGGCCGTGACCTGGAAGAACAAAAGGGTGTCATGGGAAAAACTCATGGACAAGTGCTCGCGGGTGACCTACACCTCGGAGACACAGGGTGAGTACATGCACATGTCGAAGGACGAGCAAAGCAACATCAAGGATGTCGGCGGCTTCGTCGGTGGGTATCTCAACGGAGGAAAGAGGAAAAGGGACAGCGTGCGACTGCGCAGCGTCCTCACACTCGACCTCGACAATCATGCCTCCGGGGCGTGGGATGCCTTCAGGAGACACTACAAGTGCGAGGCGCTCATATACAGCACCCACAAGCACACCAGCAGCTCGCCGAGATACCGACTCGTCGTACCACTGTCGAGAGACGTGACACCCGAGGAGTATGAGCCCATCGGAAGGAGAGTGGCCGACAGCGTAGGCATTGAGATGTTCGACCCGACGACATACGAGGCCAGCAGACTGATGTACTGGCCAAGCGCGAGCGATGGCGCGGAGTTCTTCTTCGACAACCAGGAGGGCGATTGGCTCGACCCAGACGGGGTGCTCGGCACCTATGTGGACTGGCACGATGTGTCGGAGTGGCCACGATCTGAACACGAAGGTGACATCCGGGAAGCATCGAGGAAGAAGATGGGAGACCCGACGGCAAAGCCGGGACTCATCGGAGCCTTCTGCCGTGCGTACACCATAGAGGATGCTATCGAGACATTCCTTAGCGATGTCTACGAGCCGACGACGACTCCGGGAAGGTACACCTTCAAGAAGGGAACAATGGCCAACGGCCTCGTCTGCTATGAGGGTAAGTTCGCCCAGTCATTCCATGCGACGGACCCTGCAGGAGGGCACGAGTGGAACGCATTCGACCTCGTGCGGGTGCATCTCTTCGGAGATAAGGACACGCAGACATACAGCGATGTGACCAAGGCCCCCAGCTACAAGGCCATGACCGACTTCGTGCTGAAGGACAAGAAGGTGACCAAACTGGCCATCGAGGAGAGGGTGAAAAGCGCTCAAGATGACTTTGACTCGCTAGATGATACCGACGACGAGGACTACGACTGGATGGGTGACCTGACCACCGACAAGTCGGGGAAACCTAAAAGCACCATCAAGAACGCCACCATCATCCTTGAGAACGACAAACTGTTGAAAGGGCACCTATGGCGCGATGAGTTCAGATGCGTGGACATGATAGAGGGAGGCCTGCCATGGAGGAAAGACGCGACGAAGTGGAGCAATGTGGACGACGCCAACCTAAGGGCATACCTTGAGAACATCTACGGCATGGAGGGCAAGGACAAGATACGGGATGCCGTGACCGCAGTCTTCACCAAGCACGGGCGCAACCCGCTGAAAGAATACCTCAAGTCGCTGCGATGGGACGGCACTGAGCGACTCGACACGCTGCTCATTGACCTGCTCGGGGCAGAGGACAATCCGCTCAACAGGGCTGTCACACGGATGCACTTCACCGCTGCAGTGGCACGGGCCATGAAACCGGGATGCAAGTATGACATCTGCCTCATCCTCGCCGGACCTGAGGGAATCGGGAAAAGCACACTGCTGAGAATCATGGGCGGCGAGTGGTACAACGACACACTGTCGCTCGCTGGGATGGATGGCAAGCAGGCCATGGAGCAGGTGAAAGAGGATTGGATATTCGAGCTGTCAGAACTCTCGGGACTGAAGAAGTCGGAAGTGGAACCCATCAAGGCATTCATCACCAAGCAAGAGGACAAGTTCAGACCTGCATACGGAGTCGTGACTGAGAGCTTCCCTCGCCATTGCGTGTTCTGCGGCACGACCAACGAGACAGCCTTCCTCAAAGGTGACACAGGCAACCGCAGGTTCATCGTGGTGGACTGTCACGGCACCGGGAGACCTGTGGCTGAGGTGTTCCAAAAACTTGAAGAAGAACGCGACCAGATATGGGCCGAGGCTGTCAAAAGATGGCGGGAAGGCGAGAGACTGTTCCTCAACGAGGAGATGGAAGCGGCGGCAAGAGTCACTCAGGAGACACACCATGAGAGCGTGGACGACCCGATGGTGGGCATGGTGGAGGAGTTCATCTCCCGGCCAATACCGCCCAGCTGGGGAACGATGAGCCTGCAGCAGCGCAGATCATACGTCCACGACCCCGATGAGAACTCTGAAGCGGCCACCGACCAACGGCTTCAGGTATGCGCAGCGGAGTTCATCTGCGAGTATCTCAGACGGGACCTCGGAGACAAGGAGTTCAGGATGCTGGCGAAGAAGTTCAACTCTATCATGCGAGGCAACAGGCAGTGGGAAGAAGTGTCGACACTCAACCATGTCAGCTATCTCTACGGGAGGCAAAGAGGTTTTAGAAAGAAAATTCTTTACGAAGACGAGGACTTATAATGGACAAAAATGCAACAAACAAGGCAAAAATGCAACAAACACTTTGTTGCACGCCTAAAGAGAGGCGCAACAAGAGCAACAAATGCAACAAGAAAAAAGCGCTTCTTTGTTGCAGCCTAAATTCCAAAGATTCAAAGAGTTATAACTATATGCAACAAATGCAACAAAATATTTATAAAAAGTGTATCGGAATAAATATATGTATAGAAATAGCATAAATCACGCCCCTATACGCGCGCGCGTGAGAAATACTCCGCGTAAAAGTTTTCAGAAAACTTTGCTGCGTTTGTTGCATTGTTGCATGGCAGGTTTTTGCGAGTAAGAAGATTTTACAATGGACGGACGAAGCATAAAGAATCTAACCGAGCATGCCGATAGGAGTGAGAAATCCATAGAGGCATATCTCACAAGGAAGGTGAAAGCGATGGGAGGCCTCAGCCTGAAGTTCAGCAGCTTCACGGACATAGGATACCCAGACAGGCTGCTTCTATGGCCTGGAGGAAAAGCCACCTGGGTAGAGGTGAAGAGTCGAGGTGAGAAGCCGAGAAAGATACAAGAGTATCGCATGGCAAGACTGAGAAGCATGGGCTTCGAGGTGTATGTGGTAGACAGCAAGGACAAAGTTGACGAGATACTGAAATGATATACAAGGCATACGAATACCAGAGAAGAGCGCAGAGGTGGGTGATGGACAAGAACCGCTGCTGCCTGTTCCTCGACATGGGACTTGGTAAGAGCGTGATTACGCTGACGGCCATCCAAGACCTCATCGACAACTGTGAGGTGAGCAAGGTGCTTGTTGTGGCTCCCAAGAAGGTGGCCGAGACCACATGGACCCAGGAGGCAAGCAAATGGGACCACCTGACACTTCGCGTCATGCCTATCATGGGCACACCGAAGCAGCGCATGGCCGCCATCGACACCGATGCCGATGTATATGTGATAGGCCGTGATTCCTATGTATGGCTTGTGGGATATGTGAAGGGCAGGATGCCATGGGACATGCTGGTGATAGATGAGCTCACATCCTTCAAGTCGCCGAAGAGCAAAAGGTTCAAGGCCATGCGCATGACGACACCGCAGTTTGACCGTGTTGTCGGTCTGACGGGAACTCCGGCACCGAACGGCCTCATCGACCTCTGGGCGCAGATGTACTGCGTCGACATGGGCGAGCGTCTTGGGAAGTTCGTCGGCAGATACCGCGACACCTACTTCGACCTCTACCGCCGCAACAACATCATCGTGCGGCAGAACGTGAAGCCCGGATGTGAGAAGATCATTCGCGACAAGATAGCAGACATCTGCATGACCATGCAGGCGAAGGACTACATCACTCTTCCTGACATGATAATGAATACGGTGAGAGTGACGCTGCCTGAGAAGATACGGAAAGGCTATGAGGACTTTGAGCGGGAAAGCGTGCTGGAGATAGCCAAGGACAATGAGGAGATTGTCGCCGCATCGGCCCTTGGCCTCATGAACAAGTTGAGCCAGTATGCCAACGGAGCGATATACGACGAGGACCACCAAGTGCATACGATACACGACGAGAAACTGACAGCACTTGAGGAAATCGTGGAAGCCGCAGACGGAGGCGTGTTGGTGTTCTACCAGTTCAAGCACGACGCCTTCAGAATCAAGGACACTCTGAAAAGCCTCCGTGTGGAGCAATACGAAGGGGCCAAGCAGCTTGAGGACTGGAACGCCGGGAGAATAGATGTGCTTCTGGCGCATCCGGCATCGACGGCTTTTGGCCTGAACATGCAGCAGGGAGGGCATATCATCGTGTGGTACGGTACGGGATGGAATCTTGAACTATATCAGCAGGCGAACGCAAGGCTTCACCGAATGGGGCAGATGCACCCGGTGATGGTGTATCGACTCGTCGTACCTGGAACTGTAGACGAGCTGGCTGCTGCCGCCATCGACAAGAAGGACAAATCGCAGGACAACCTACTTCAAGGACTGTCCGAATTATTGAAAAAGTATAGGAAATGAGCAAGGACAAGTACGTCGTCATCGCCACGAAAGCACACCCCGACGTGGCAAGGCGAATCAAGCGACTCGCACACAAGAGAGGCATGAGCACCTACGAGCTCATCCAGATGGTACTCGACACCATCGTCCGCTACATGGACGACAGGCACAACCTATCCGAGGACATGGAGAAGGCCATGAGCATCTTCGAGCACCTGGAGGGATGGAAGGACACCATCAACCTCGCCGACCCATTCACCGACAAGGACATCGGGGAGGCACTGTACATCCTATTCGACCCGGCAGGGCACAAGAAGGGACGCAGGGCCATAATGGTGGAGCGCCCGCTGTTCGGACAGTGGCAGCAGACAGTCAACGTGATGGACATCTTCGACCGCATGGTGGAGGTGCTGCTGCCGGAGCACTACCGCAAGCTCAAGCGCATAGCCGAGGACCTGCAGTGCAACAACCTCGTGGAGCTCCTCACGCTGATGATCGACGCGCACACCATCACGCAGCTGGACGACGCAGCCATCCGCCAGGAGTTCGAGGACTGCAACCGCAGCGACTACGGCTTCACCTACAACTCCTCATGGTACGGACGCGAGACCATAGACTACGGCAACAAGCCGAAGAGGGGAAGGCAGAGAAACATGGACATGTTCGAGAAGGAGGCCAAGGATGCACAGTAAGCTATACGTCCAGATCATGAACAGCCGCGAGTGGCGAGAGCTGCGCAACAGGAAGATGGAAGCGAACCCACTGTGCGAGCGGTGCCAGGAGCAAGGGTATGTGCGGAGTGCACGCTGCGTCCACCACATCGTGCCAGTGGAGAGCGGAAGGACCGACGACGAGTGCAGGGCGCTGGCCTACCGATGGACGAACCTGCAGAGCCTCTGCTACGAATGCCATAAGGAGATACACCACCGCATGGGCAAGGACACCAAGGAGAACCACCAACAGCGTGAGCGAGACAAGGTGCAGGCATGGATGGAGAGACATCGGAGGAAGTGAAAAATATTTTACAAACCCCTGGGCGCCCATTTATTCGGCATCGGCCTCTGCTCCCAAAT
>Ga0326512_10000708_pt1 | contig 28193 bp, 41 predicted proteins | sample 1_2617_0518_D_FD_203652 | JGI IMG/M metagenome (GOLD analysis project Ga0326512, IMG submission 203652) | Bovine rumen microbial communities from UC Davis, California, United States - 1_2617_0518 | ecosystem: Host-associated > Mammals > Digestive system > Stomach > Rumen | place: USA...
CTTTTCTTTTCCTCTCTCAGGAAATTAAAAAGTTTTGGACAGCGGGAAACCAATATGGAGAGGTGCTGATATGAGAAAAACAAAAACTAAACTTGAATTAAAAGACCGGGTGCCTGAAATCTTAAAAGATGCTGAACGCTTAGGAATATCTGATAACTTCTTGTTTCAGACTACATTTAAGCGGTATCAAACTCAGCTTAAGATTTTAGATGATTTGGAAAAAGCTATAGAAGAATACGGCGCCACAGTTACAAAGGAATATGTGAAGGGGCGGCAGAACTTAACGGCGAATCCGGCAATAACCGAATACAACAAAACGTCAACGGCGGCAAATGGAACGGTAGCCACCTTGATAAACATTATAAAGTCTGCAAAGCCTACGGAAGAAAAGAATGATAGCCTAGCGGAGTTTATAGTGAATGAATAACTATATTTATTCCTATTATCAGAAAATCAAGGACGGATCCGAGACAGTGGGGAAGTGGGTGGCGCTGCTTTATGAGTTGATTATCAACCGTATCCAAGATGGGACGTATTGTTTTGATAATCAGAAAGCGAATAGGGCAATAAAGTTCGTTGAGACTTTTTGCCGACACAACAAAGGGAAGTTGGCGCCGAACGTCCTGAAGTTGTCATTATGGGAAAAGGCTTTTCTGTCGTGTCTTTATGGTATTGTGGACGAGAATGGAAAGCGACAATTCAAAGAAGTTGCACTTTTTGTAGGTCGGAAATGCGGGAAGACATTACTAGCGGCGGCAATCCTAACTTTTGAGGCTTTTGTGGATGGTGAATTTGGTTCTGAGATTTATTGTATAGCGCCAAAGCTGGATCAGTCAGAACTTGTTTTTTCCGCTTTTGAGTTTAACAAAGACAAGAATCCCGATCTTGTTAAGCGGACACGGAAACGGAAATATGACTATATAATCGACAGCACAAACACAGTTATAAAGAAGATAGCGTTTTCGGAAAAGAAAGCGGACGGATATAACCCTATGCTGACCGTGGCTGACGAAATGAGCTCGTGGCCAGCGGAAAGAGGATTGAAACAGTATGAGGTTATGACTTCCGGCACGGGCGCAAGAGTTGAGCCGATAACATTGTCAATTTCTTCCGGCGGCTATGTGTCTGATGGTATATATGATGAATTGTTTAAGCGTGGTACACGTTTCCTGATGGGTGAGAGCGAAGAAAAAAGGCTTTTGCCCATTTTTTATACCATAGACGATACGGATAAATGGGACGATATAAACGAACTCAGGAAGAGTTTACCGGGGTTGGGCGTATCAGTTCCCGTTCAATTCATCATTGATGAAATAGATATTGCAAGAAATTCACTCAGCAAAAAGACGGAATTTCTTACAAAATACTGCAACATAAAACAGAATAGTTCTCAGGCGTGGCTATCAGCGCAAGATATTAAATTGTGCATGGGTGAAGAACTGAAGCTAGAGGATTTCAAAAAATCCTATTGTGTGGGTGGCATCGACCTCTCAATGACTACAGACTTAACGTCCTGCTGTGTGCTGATAGAAAGAGACGGGGAATTATATGTCTTTTCAAAGTTTTTTCTGCCGTCTGAGAAAATAGACGAAGCCACCGAACGGGATCAGATACCCTACAGAACATATATACAACGGGGATTACTGCAACCGTCCGGGGAACACTTTGTTGATTATGATGACTGTTTCCAATGGTTCAAGGATTTAGTTGAGAAATATCAGATTTTACCGCTTCAGGTGGGATATGACCGCTATAACAGTCAGTATCTTGTTCAAGATATGACTGCCTACGGCTTTCACATGGATGACGTTTATCAGGGCACAAATTTAAGCCCCGTCCTCAGAGATATGGAAGGAAGTATTAAAGATGGACGTGTTCATATTGGAAATAACGACCTGTTAAAGATACATTTTCTCAATTCCGCTCTAAAATTGGACACAGAGAGCAATAAAATACGGCTTGTTAAGTTATCCCCCACCGCGCACATTGACGGGATGGCGGCGCTATCAGATGCGTTTTGCGTAAGGATGAAGTGGTTCAATGATATAGGTAATCAGCTGGCAAATAAAAGGTAATTATTATGGGATTGTTTGATTTTATTTTCAAAAAACCAAAGGAAAATCAAGCGTCATCGTTCTTTCAGACGCTCACAAGTTATACCCCTATGTTTTCAACATGGAGCGGTGAGATATATGAGAGTGAGCTTGTCCGGGCGGCTATTGACGCAAGGGCGCGGCATATCGGCAAGCTGGAAGTACAGACCATTGGAACGGCAAAAAGACCGCTACAGTTGCGACTAAAATCAGAGCCGAACGAATTTCAGAGCTGGTCACAGTTCCTTTATCGGTTGTCAACAATCCTTGACATACAATGCACCGCTTTTATTGTACCGGTCCTTGGAACAATGGGAGAGATTCAGGGGATTTTCCCGATTCTCCCCAGTAATACAAGCCTAGCGCAAGATGAAAACGGGAATCCGTGGATAAAATATAGATTTGTGACGGGTCAGATTGCTGCTCTCCCCTTAATGGAAGCGGGGATATTAACAAAGTTCCAGTACAAAGATGATTTCTTTGGAACGCCAAACACGGCGTTATCCGATACGATGAGCCTTATTGATTTACAAAATCAGGGGGTATCTGAAGCCGTAAAGAACTCAAACACCTTTAGATTCATGGCAAGGGTTAATAATTTCTCTTTTGCTGAAGATTTGAAGAAAGAACGTGAAAGATTTACTCGTGAAAACTTTAGCAAGGAAGCGGGCGGCGGTGGCCTACTCCTATTCCCAAATACCTATGATGATATAAAGCAGATTGATTATCATGCTTATTCGATAAACCCGAAAGAAAGAGAACTAATACAGACGAATGTTTTTAATTATTTCGGGGTGAATGAGGATGTATTGCAGAATAAATTATTAGGTGATTCATGGGGCGCATTTTATGAGGGCGCAATAGAACCTTTTGCAATACAGTTTTCGGATGTTCTGAGTCGGATGCTATTCACGAAACAGGAGCGAAACGCCGAAAATAGAGTGATTGCAACGGCTAACCGAATGCAGTACATGAGCAACAAAGACAAGTTGAACATGATCGCCGCTTTTATGGATCGAGGGATATTTACAATCAATGAATCAAGGGAAATCTTAAATCTTGACCCCGTAGAGGGCGGCGACATTAGAACTGTCAGAGGAGAATATAAAAACGCTGATGAGGTGAATGAGGATGAATCAGGAAATATTGCAGAGAATTGAAAAAGGGATCCAGTACAGAGACATGAGCATGACCGCTCTTGATGATAAAAAGGTGGTCAATGGTTATGCCACTACATTTAACAGTCCCTATGTACTTTACGAAGATGAAGAAATGAGGATACTGGAGCAAGTAGACTCAAAAGCCTTTGAAAAAGCGGATATGTCCGATGTGATAATGCAATATGACCACAGGGGGCACGTATTCGCAAGAATCAGAAATAATACCCTTGAAGTTCGGACGGATGACAAGGGATTATTTATAACCGCCGATTTAGGTGGTACGGAGATCGGGCGACAGCTCTATGAGGAGATCAGGGGCGGTTATACCGATAAAATGAGCTTTGCCTTTACCGTTACGGGCGAAAATGTTGACCGTAGAACGGAAGGGATGAAGCGAGTTGTAACCCGTACTATTACCGAAATCGGCAAATTATTTGATGTTTCTGCTGTGTCTATTCCGGCCAATAACGGGACGGAGATATCTGCCCGTTCTTTCTGTGATGGAATCATTCAGAAAGAGCATGAGGAAGCCATGAGAAAAGCCGAAGAGGAGCGGACACGGAAACTAATAACACTAAAATTGAAACTTTTGGAGGTGTGAGAATGACTTTAGAAGAGATCAAAGTCCTTGACGCTGATGGAATAACGGAGCGTAAGGCCGCAATAAGCGCAGAAATGAACGGAGAGGGCGCCGACCTTGACGCGCTCACAGCTGAAGTTGATGCACTTGAAGCTAGAAGCAACGAACTGAAGGAGGCCGCAGAAAAGAGGGCGGCACTTGCATCAAAGGTAATTGCAAGTAACAACATAGTAAAAGAAAAGATCGTGGAGGATAAGAAAGTGGAAGAGAAGAGAACTTTCGCCCCTGACTCCGTAGAGTATAGGGACGCATACTTAAAGAATCTTATGGGTAAGGATATTTCAGTTGAGGAGAGAAACGCACTTACAAGTGCCGCTGATGTAATCCCGACTGAGCTTGTAAATCAGATTTACGGAAAGCTTGAAGATAATCCCGTATATGCTGAGCTGAATGTTACAAGATTCCCCGGATATGTACAGATTCCCTATGCTAAGACTGTGAACGAAGCATCATGGACGGCTATAGGAACAGCTTCAACCGACTCAGCGGATGAAGTAGACAGCATCTCTCTGTCAATGTATAAGCTGATTAAAACCGTGGAAATTACCGCAGATATTCAGGCGGCATCAATCCCCGCTTTCCAGTCATGGCTTGTTGACACTCTCGCAAGAAAGATGATCGCTGCTATTGTAGCCGCAGTTCTTAACGGAAACGGAAGCGGAAAACCTACCGGAGTTATCCCCGGACTTACTGCAGTTGATACTTCGATCACTTATGACACAATTCTTGCGGCAATGGCGGCAGTTCCCGGACAGTATCACAGAGATGCGGTATTTGTAATGAGCTCTGACACATTCTTTAATAAGGTTATGACCCTTAAGGATGATCAGAAGCGTCCCCTTGTGGTTCAGGGTGTAGCGGGTGTAGATCGTGCGCCTGAGTATATGCTTTTAGGGCATAGGGTACTCCTTGAAAGCTCCACCGATACCGAGACAGCTAACAATCTCCTTTTCGGTAATTTCCGTGATGGTTATGCTTTCAATATTGCAAAGGATGTAGCCATTGAGTCAGATGGTTCGGTAGAGTTTAGAAAAGGTTCTGTAGTATACAGAGCTATGGCACTTGCAGACGGCAAGCCCGTTATTGATGATGCTTTCGCAGTTCTCTCAGTTGCAAAAGCTTAAATAAAGAGGTAGGCGCATTATGTCGGATACAATCTTAACAAAAGTAAAAACCGCTCTCAGAGTCAGCATAAATAGTTTTGATGATGAGATAACAGACCTCATAGAAGCCGCCAAGCTTGACCTTGGAATTGCGGGCGTGAGAAATGCGGATATTGAATCGGGGGTTGACCCGACAGATGCGCTTATTATCAGAGCTATCATCCTATACTGTAAGCTCTATTTTGGCGAACCCTCGACCGCTGATCATTGGAAGTCATTAAAGGACGCTTATAATGAGCAAAAAGCACAATTAAGTATGTCCACGGGATATACTGACTGGGGTGATGGTAATGAATAAGTGGAGTGATAAACTGACCCTCGTTATTGAGGGGACAGACGGGCAAGATGCGGACGGCTTTCCAATTCATACAGACCCGATAGAACGTGAGGTTTTCTGCAATATACAATCCGTAAAGGGCGTGGAGTTCTTTCAAGCGGCGGAGCATGGTGTAAATGCTGTGTATACCGCCGTTTTACATTCCTATGAGTACGATAATGAGCGTATTGCGGAGTATAACGGCAACCGTTACGCCGTGTACAGAGCCTATGAGAAGCAGGACAAAGAGACTGTTGAGCTGACACTTGCGGAGAATGTGTAATGGCTGACTTAGGTTTTAATATCCCGGATGACTACTTAAAAGAGTTACTTGATAACAATTTTGAAGAGTTAGCTCCTCAGATGATAGAAGAAACATTACCGATATTAGAAACATCGGTACAACGTCATTTGTCTAGTGTCGTACATGGTGGAACGGGTGAGCTAGTAAACAGCATAGCAGTCACAAAGCCTAAAAAGACCAAAACAGACGCATATATCGGGAATGTCTATATAAAGGGACAGAGTAAAAACCACTACTACGGCGGTTCTACTCATAAACGTCAATATGCCGTGAGCAACGCATTAAAAGCAATATGGCTGAATTATGGTAACGCACATCAAGCCGCTAGACCGTGGTTAGCTCCGGCGGTTAATTCTTGTCAAAGTGAAATTGAGGATAAACTTCAAAAGAAGTGGGAAGAGATAACGGGAAACAAATAAATGAACGTTAACAGCTTAATTGTTCAATTAAATAACATTACGGGTATTCCCGTAGCCCCTGACATCTATAAAGGGGAATCTGACAAGTGGATAACATTCACTTATCAGGACGAAAGACCCGCCTTTTTCGGAGACAACGAAATCCTTGACGATATCGCCTATGTATCCGTAAACCTATTCACTCCGGCTAATTTTAATTATATGGCTTTGAAAAAGACCATTAAACGATATTTGGAGAGTATAGGAGCCCTCACAAATAGTGAGAGTTATGTCTATACAGAAAATCAGATACCTATAAGACAAACAATCTTTGAAGTACAGATAACAAAAGAAAGAGAGGATTAAAGAAAATGGCATATTTCGGATTAAGAAAACCCGTTATAGCACAGTATAACAGCGGAACAGGCGCATATTCCAACGGCTTTATCTGCGGTAAAGCTGTCAATTTTGAAGTAACACCTAACTATTCAGAGGGGTCGCTTTTCGGTGATGATGAGCTTGCTGAATATGAAAAGAGTTTTACAGATGCGGATGTTTCCCTTGGGACTACAACGCTTCCGATCGAAGCCGCTTCGACTGTTTTCGGTCATACAGTGGACAGCTCTACCAACTCCGTGACAAAGAAAACAACGGACGTTGCTAACTATGTCGGTGTGGGTGTCATCATTGATGAGGTGGTGAACGGAACAAAGAAGTACTATGCTTATATACTTCCTTGCGTCCAGTTCTCAGAGAGTGCGGAGAGCTTCACAACTAAGGGTGATTCGATCACATTCAGCAATCCTACGATCGAGGGTAAGGCAAAGGGTAATAACTCTAGCGAATGGCAGATTAAACAGCCGTTTGACACAGATACAGAAGCCCTTGCATTCATCAAGACGACTTTTGGAATGGAATAATATCAATCAGAGGGGGCGCAAAAAGCGTCCCCTTTTTGGTGAATAAATGAGAGAAGTTGAATTAAACCATATCAACATAAATGGCATAGAATATCCGTTACATTGTGACCTTTTCGCATTAGAAGTTCTGCAGAATGAGTTTCAGTCTGTCAATAAATTTGAGCGGGATTTATTAGGATTAACCCCCCTAAGGGATGAAAACGGGGAAGTAAAGCGGAATGATGAGGGCGTTATCCTTAATGCACAAGGTGAACCCAAAATAGGCGCAATTATTAAGGGCTTATATGTGATGATTAAGGAAGGACAGAGAATAAACGCACGGCAGACCGGGAAAGAATATGAAGAAATAACCTATGAAGAGATAGGTGAAAACTGTTTTATCCCATTCACAGAATTAGCGGATATTTTGCATGATGAATTTAATCACAGTTTTAGTGTTAAAAAAAAATCGAGTACGAAAAGACCCCGGAAGAAGAGCATATCCTAATAGACTTTGATTATATCTACATGATGATGAGAATGGAATTTCTAATTCCTGACTCAGATATAGGTTTTTATACTTATGGTGAATATTTGGATATGTTTAGAGCATATAAGTATATTCATAATTTTCGTGTTAAGAATCTTCTTTATGAGGACGTAGAGAAAGAAATCAAAGAATATCAGCAAGCACATAGAAAAATAGATTCTATTTTTAGCATATAGGTGAGTTATGGCAACGAAGAATATCGGCGGCTCTATTACGCTAGAGGGTGCAAGTAAATATAATTCCGACCTAAAGCAGATTAAATCTAATCTGACAGAATTAAGGTCTGAAATGAAGTTGGCGAACGCTGCCAATCAGGAAAGTGCAAACACATACACGGCCTTATCTCAGAAGAATGAAATCCTTGGAAAGCAGATAGAGCAGACCTCTAAGAAATTAGAGATTTACAATAAGCTCTACGATCAGCAAGCGAAAGCCCAGCAGAAAGCCGAAGAGAAAATAACAACATACTCTTCTAAACTTCAGGAAGCACAAAAAGAGCTTGACCGAATGAAAGCATCCGGCACGGCGACAGATGCGGAGCTGAAGAATCAAGAAAAAGTTGTTGCTGATTTATCCAAAGAGTTAGAAAAAGCGCAGAATGGTTATAATTCTGCCACTCTTAAAATGAATCAGTATCAGACCGCTGCCAACAATACCAGCGCCGATCTTGCTAATCTCAATAGTTCGTTATCTGAAAACGAAAAGTATTTAGAAGAATGCCGTCACAGTACGGACGGAACGGCTACTTCTATTGATAAATTTGGAAAACTGACAGCACAGGCCGGAGAGGGCATAAAATCCACCGCTGACGCCGTTCAGATGCTTGCTAATTCGGAAGCGTTCAGAGCGATATCTGAAGGTGCTAAAGAGGTCACTAAAACCCTTTTAGAGTGCGTTGAAGCGTCTACAAAATGGGGCACCTCAATGGCAAAGGTGCAGAGCATAGCGCAAGTTTCTGATACTCAGTTAGCTGGAATGGGTAAAAACATTCAGGAACTTTCCAAAGAATATGGCGTAGGTGCTAATGAAATAGCGGAAGCCACTTATCAGGCTATTTCTGCAAGCGTGGAAGCCGGAGAAGCGACCGAATTTGTTGAGGATAGCATTAAACTAGCCCGTGGCGGTTTTACGGACGTAACAAGTGCCGTTGACGTGATGACCACGATAACAAACGCCTATGGCAAGGAAGCCAATACCACGGCGCATATCATGGATACCCTTATTCAGACTCAGAATTTAGGTAAAACAACCGTTAATGAATTGGCTGAGTCTATGGGTATGGTTATCCCCACGGCGGCGGCATATAGCGTGAACCTTGATAATATAGCGTCCGCTTATATCCAGTTAACAAAGAACGGCGTAAATACTGCAAACGCTACCACTATGATAAACGGTATGCTGTCCGAGTTAGCGGATAGTGGTTCTGATGTCGCGGAGATCCTACAGAAAAAGACGGGCAAATCATTCGGACAGTTGATGAAATCCGGCGCAAATCTCGGGCAAGTCATTCAGATATTAGGCGAATATGTGGACGGTGATTCTGAAGCATTCGCTAATTTGTGGGGGAATGTCCGTGCGGGGCGTGGTGCTGTTACGCTTTTCAACAACGGAGCTGACGCTTTCACAGATTCCATGAAATCAATAGCAGAATCCACGGGAGCGGCAGATAAGGCCTTTGAAACAATGGCAGACACCGCAGAAATGACAGATATGCGGTTACAAGCCGCAACGGATAATTTGAAAGTCGCTATCGGTGAAGCCTTAGAGCCTACATTAAACGATCTCAAAGAATCCGGCATAGAAATGCTAGAGCCGTTCACTAAATTTGTTGAAGATAATCCTATTTTAGTACAGACTTTAGCCGGAACTGTTACGGCGGTTGCTGGAGTCGCCACGGCTGTCACAGCGTGCGCGGCGGCGGTAGCAATCCTTAAAGCGGCGTTCGGTGATTTAAGTGGCGCGGCGGCTGTCCTTGGAACGGCGGCGGTTCTCGGCGGAGTTACTGCATTCACAGCCGGGGTAAACGAAGCAAATGATAAGGTTGGAAACCTTACAAAAGAAGCCCGAAACCTTAACAAGGAACTGACAGACGGACAGAGCGCAAGAAAGGCAAGCGGGGAAGAGTTAGCAAGCAACGCCGTAAACGCGAAGAAACTAGCGAATGAACTCACGGCCTTACAGAATAAAACAAAACTCACAAAAGACGAACAGCAAAGGCAGAAAGAGATTGTTGCGGAACTTAATGCTATAGTTCCTAATTTGAGCCTTGCGATAGACGACCAAACAGGAAAACTAAATATGTCAACGGATGCCTTAAAGGCAAACATTGACGAACTAATGAACCTTGCAAAAGTACAAGCGGCACAAGAGGATTTGACTGCTATCGGAAATGATATGTATGAAGCCGAAAAGCAGTTGAATGAGCTTGAAAAAGAAATGCTTGAAACCTATGGGCTAAAGGTTCAGAGCATTGAGGACGTTAAGAACGCCTATGACGATATGACCGCTTCATATATTGACGCAAGCGGGAACGTCTCAAATGGCAATATTGCAGAAGCGGACAGCATGAAAGCGCTGGGAGAGCAGATTCTTGAAACTCAGAACAATCTCTCAGGATTAAAGGATGAATTTCAGACCACGTCCGAATACATAGAAGCGAATAGCGAACTTGTAACGGCTAACGTAGAAGCACAAAACGCCGGAACTGAAGCGGCTAATAATTTCAGCGTGGCAAATGCTGAAATGGCTAAAAAGATAGAAGAAGCCAACGACAAGTTGCGTGAATCGGTAGCGTCCACCGTTCAGAATGTCAACCCGCTCTTTGATGAATTAGCGGATAAATCAAAAGTGACCTTAGAGGACTTATCCACAAATCTAGCGGAGAACGCTAAGAAAGCGGATGAGTTCGCTAAAGCATTGAATGAAGCCACCGGGCTGGCTCAATATGGTACCGATCAGAGCTTGACCGAGATAGTTAATACTTTGGGCTCAAAAGGCCCGGAAGCCACGGGGCTCCTTGAAGAGTTAGTCGAAGGGGCTAGGGGGAATACAGAAGAATTTAACAGCCTTTTAGAGAACATGAAAACCTATCTAACGGGTGAGGATTCTGTATCTATGGCGGTTTCTCAGTTGTCCGTGGAAGTTACGGAGGGATTGACGGCAACTAAGGAAGCTGCCACAACTGCAGAGAGCGAACTGACAACGGTATTTCAAGAGGAAGGGACAAAGCAAAAAAAGGCCGTACAACAAACGGCTGATGACATTGAGGATGTAGCCGTTAATGGTGTAAAGAGCACCGCCAACGCTGTTTCAGATAACGCGGCGCAAGTTACGACAGCAACGAGAGAAGCCGCCGATAACGCTGTTAAAGAAGCACAGTCCGCCCTTGGAATGAGCGGAGACACTTCTTCTACTTTTAAGAAGCTGGGAAGCTCCACCATGAAATCATTCGCAGACGGGATAAAAGCTGAGGGCGGAGTGGTCAGGACGGCACTACAGACTACTATTCAGAATGCCATTGACAGCATGGATCTGAGTGGGTTATCGGCACGAATTAACAAAGCCCTTGGGAGTGCTCTGAATGGTTAAGAGGACAATATGAGACAATTCACGTTAAAAAATGCAATAGGTGAGGTATATCGGCTGAATTCATCGGATAACTTCTTTCATGATCCTGAAGGTTTAGGGTTCCAGCGTGATACTACATTTAAGAAAATCGGATCACGCTATGAACTCTTAAAGGATGGATTCAGTCAAAACCCCGTAAGGGGCTCTATCATGTTCAAGTCCACCAATACCGCGAGCGCCTATAAATCATATTTGAAGTTTTCGTACTTTCTGCAAGAGATACCGCTCACGATCGTCTATCGGATTCCCGGCGGCGAGTTTCTGATGGAATGTATACCGGGTACGATAGATAAGACAGAAATTAACTCCGCTTTTGGTATGGATGTGGGGATTGAATTGATCCCGATATCCATGTGGTTCAACGAAATCCGCCATACCACAAGCGGCGGATACACGCAGGACGATGTTACGTGGTCTGTTGTCAGTGTAAACTCCGACAGCCTTATTGAATCCCCGTGTCATATATGGGCTTCGGTTCCGCAAGGTCAGACGCTCACAGAAGTAGAATGGCGATACTTCCATAATCCGGCAGACACACATAGCGATGATTACGATATCAACGGAGTATTGACCGACATAACGCTGGAATCCGGCGATACCTTGCACATCAGAACGGACACGAACCCCTATCGGATATATAAGACGGATTCGAACAGCGTTGAAACTGATTTATATGCAAAATCAGACTTTTCGACCAAGAGATTTATCAATTTGCAAAAGGGCACAAACCTTGTTAAGTTCCGCGGGAACTTCCTTAGTCAAGGCATAGAGGGCAGAATCTTACATGAAACCGTATAATGTGGAGATTTTTGACAGACAATTTAATTTCCGGGCAAATGCGCTTGTTGACAGAAATGATTTTGATTACAAGTATGACGCCCTATCCCCTGAAAAGAACACGATAAAACTCCCGAAAGATATTACAGTAAGAATCACGTCACAGGAAGGAACGCCCGGGGATATGTCCGTATGTACGTCCGATTATGTGAGGATAGCGGACGAAGAAACAGAATATACGGGCGTGGTTATCAAGGTTGAAAAGGATGAGAATTATACCTATGTCACATATACGGACGTTCTTCACCTTTTCGATCATGAGGTTTATGTCAAGGTTGATGATGTCCAGTTGACCTATGTGGAGGACTATCTGTATTCCCTTTTGGGACAGGAATTCATTGCGACAGACGATCTTTCACAGAAAATCTATGGTCTAAATATCATAAAAACCTCTCAAACGGAGGGAATTTTTGATTATTGCTACACGGAAAATACATACACAATAATCAACCTCTTAAAAGACTACATCAATCCCGCTTTTCGTGATTTCATCATAGCCACGACAGCCGTGGTTAATATTCCGAATAAGACCGTGGATGTAACCATCGGAAAAGTGGACGAGACAGATAAAAAGGATATCGAGGGTGATTTACCGAATATCACAAGCGGCGACTATGTTATCAGACAGAGTAATGACAATCATAACAAACTAGAATTGATTGATACGTTTGATGATAACTATGACCGCTATATGTTCTATCTTCATGCAAGTGATTACTCATTTAATCAGATAGACGCCGACAGAATAACCCCGGTTATAAATGACATTAAAGAGTTTAACAGTTCCATCATAACAGAAGAAGCGTTTTGGCGTCCTTTTAATGAAGCACTAAAAGTTATCGAGCGATACAATGAATCACATGACGCATTAACACCGGGGGAGCTGAATCTTTTATTGTCAGCGTTTCAAGAAGTATTCCCGGCTTTTTTAGTTTATGCAAGGAGTAATTATAAAGACAGTTGGATTGCGGACGAGATGTGGGGCGGCATTGCATCAGAAGCAGGAAGCGGAAGGCTGTCAAATGATCCGAAAATATTCAACAATAGCTATACGGCGTATAAATACGGATGGGGAGACCAAGAAATGTTGGATTGGTGGTTATCGTCCCTCACTCAGCGCCCGTGGACTATTCGAAACGCACGACTGCACTCCCCTTATGATTTTTCGTGGGAATCTGTTAGTTGCCGCAATAGCGAAGATCGCCGATGGCTTTTGACAGATCACGGATATAGTCCTATGGGAACGTTCCTATACAACATAGACGGCGGAAGTGTCGGATACGCATATCCTCATCTGCGCATAGAAATGCCTGTCTATTTTGACATTGCCGCCGTATATCAAAGCGGATGGGAAGACACAGATAGTAGTTCAAGAGCAATATATAACGTTGCCCCGTGCATAGATTTGGAATCTACAATAAATCACCGCATAGGGACAGCGGAAATACAAGCGGCACTAAATGAGTACAAGCAAAGCCCGGAATATGAAGAAGCGTATGAGCGATACAAAGAGGAAAAGTTCGACTACCTCTTACAAGCATACGCAAATAAAGTCTTTAAGGCTTCCAAATACTCAAACAATATTGAACTCACCGTCAAAGCAGACGATCCCATGATAAGTCCCTTAACCATGCCGATCGGGCAAGTGGTGAATATCATCCATGAGGGTGTTTCATATAATTCCATTCTTACGGGACGCGAGGTAAAGGGCGGACTTGTTAAGCTGATATTCGGAACGATACGGCTTGAATTAACCAAGATACTAAACATGAAAGGAGCATAAAATGTTTCTGCAGAACACGGACTTAAATATCGTGCCGGGCGGAATAATCCCCGTGATGCACGTATCGCAGTATGATGTTGGGCGTGAATTAAAATTCGTACTTTATGACGGATACGACACGGCGGATATCACCACGGGAACGACCGTCACCATTGAGGGGACAAAGCCCGATGGTCACGGGTTTCAGTATTCGGGCGTATTAGATCAGAACGCTCACACGGCTACCTTTGTCACCACGGAGCAAATGACCGTGCTGGCTGGAGCGATTGAGTGCAAACTCACGCTTTATCTTAATTCTCAGAGGATAGGAACAGCGCTCTTTATCCTTGACGTGGAAAAAGCGGGGATAAACGACAGTACCATCATATCTGATACGGAACTTCCTTTAATTATCACACAGGCCACGGAGCAGATGGAAAGGGCAGAAGCGGCGGCAGATGCGGCGGCCTTATCCGAAACCAACGCCGCAACGAGCGAGACTAATGCGGCGACAAGCGAAACCAACGCCGCAAATTCTGAAATAGTATGCGGCTCTTTTATGAGAATGGCGGGGGCGAGCGCCGCAAGCGCTGAGCAATCCGCTATCATATCGGGTTCATTCATGCGGACGGCGGGAAATTATGCAGATGAAGCAGAAGCAAGCGCCGCAAGTGCAAACGTGAACGCTCTGAAGTCTGAGGGTCATGCTATCGGAAAACAGAACGGCGTTCCCGTTACACCGGAAAGTCCGTATTATCACAACAATGCGGAGTATTGGGCTGGCATTGCGGAACAATATGCTCAGGGCGGTCTAATTTACAAAGGTTCGATACTCTTTGCAAATATCCCTGTTTCGGGAATGCGCACGGGCGACCTTTACAATATCGAGGATGATTTCACGACAGACGGCCGTTTTGAAGAGGGCGCCGGTGTATTCGTAAAAGCTGGCGCTGATATCGCGTGGAACGGCTCAAAGTGGGATGTTCTTGCAACAGGCGGCGGATCCGTTACCGGCGTAAAAGGAAACGCCGAGTCCGCCTACAGAACGGGGGACGTAAATATGACCCCGGCAGATATAGGGCTTGGGAACGTAAATAACACCGCTGATGCAGATAAGCCCGTTTCCACGGCAACACAGGCTGCATTAAACAGAAAAGTCAGTACAGACGGAGCGTCAACAAATACCACAGTTGCTTTCACGTCAAACGACCTTGCAGCGAATACCACGGCAAAAACAAGCGACACCACTAATCAGCCATCTACGGTAGCAAAGTTAGCGAGCGGTGAAACCCTTGCATCAATGTTTGGGAAGATAAGCTCTATGTTCGCAAGTATAAGAAAGTTGTGGAATACTGTTGGCTTCGAAACCGCCCAAATAAGCAAGGTAGTAGGGGATACCTCTGTCACATTCACTAATTCAGCGATAAAGACAACAAGCGAATTAACGCTACTAAGTGAGAATAGTAGTAATACCCCGATTTTCTATACAGCCGTAACAGTATCGAACGGAAGTGCAACATATACTTTTCCGGCTTTGACAGTAGCAACAAATTTTTCTCTGAAGGTGAGGTGATGGTATGAAACAGGAATGTAATCCGGGTGGTTCGGGTGGTACGCAGGTTTTGTTATGGGAAAACCCAAATATTGATAATGATTTCGCAGCACAGACAATCAATATAACAAATATGCTTGATTATGACCGTATAGATATATGGTATACACCTAACTACTATGTACATAATTATCAGTTGGCATCATTTTTTCCTAGTTTGTTGCCCTCTGGAGAAGTAGAAATTGACCTCGCATTTTTTAGATTGAGTGGTGGTAATAATGTCGCAATGATGCCTTGGAGAAGAGTGTTCCCAAATAAGACAAATAAGACTATTAGATTTGATGACGCACATTTATTACAGGCGGGTTCATCAAGTTCATCCACTGATAATTCACTAGAAAAGCCATATAGGATATATGGCGTAAACGTATAGAAAGGAGCAACACCATGAAACAAGTATGTATGCCCGGAAATGGGGGGGTACAACGTATAGCACAACTGAAACCTTAACGGGGGATACGTGGATAGATGGAAAGTCTATTTATAGAAAGACTTTCATTGTAAACAATCCTGTTTCGGGGACTACGGTTGATGTTACTCAAATTGGCACTCTTATAAATGGGTATGGGGTAGTTAAAAGATCAGATGATTATATTATCCCGACTAGTTACTGTTATACGAATGGTTATGCTTTTCAATGGGTACTAAGAGCCGACCTAAACAAGTTATGGTTTTATATTGATAAAATGACGGTTGCACAAGTAAGACTAACTCTTGAATACACTAAGAACTAAACGAAAGGAGCAACAATGCAATACTTAACTTTAAGATTACAGCAGAAAACAGACGGAACAACGTTCCATAGTCTGTCAGCTTTTCACGATACCGAACAGGACGCAAACGTTCAGTATTGGAACATGGTATCAAACGATATCGCAAAAGCGGAAGTATCAGAGTTTTCTGATATGACCCTTGATGAACTTGGTAACTTTGGAAAACTCCGTCAGTATACCCGTGAGGGATCGCAGGAAATGACAAAGTTTTACTATGTGAAAATAGAGAAGTACACCGAAGAAAGTGCAAAAAACCCCGTGAGAACAACGGCAGAGTATAACGACAGAGATTCAGCGGAGATTGCTTTCTGCCGTGACAACGCATCAGCGGAAAAGGATGATACCATTCTTACAGCGGCGCACTTTGTCGTTAATCATCACGGTGGACGGGAGTTATACGAACTCTACGACAATAGACCTATTCCCGAACCTGAACCCGAACCCGAACCTGAAACAGTAGGAGAGTAATCACACGGGTGACGTGCGCTATAAGCGAGGGTTAAGAGGGTAAAGGTAAAACAATGAGTAGTTATGAGATTATGGGGATTCTGAACGCAATACCCCCGTCAGTAAAGGATTTAGGGATTATGGTAGTTGTGCTGTCGTTGGTAGAGATTGCGCCCGTAAAGGTGAACCCGTGGAAGTGGCTTAAATCTTTTGCTGAGTTGCCTGCCAGATTTGCCAAATTGGAACACGAAGTTAATGATGATCGTGCTTTCCGGTGGCGACAGATGATAAAAAGCTATTCCAGAGGGCTTGAACGGGGCGAAAAACTAAGGGACAGTGAGTGGATGGAGCTGCTTGATACGGTTAAGCGATATGAACGTTATTGTGAAACACATCCTGACTTTAGAAATGGGTATATCGCAGATTGTATCGAGTACACCAAGGAAATGCACCGATATGTTATGAGGACGGGTGACTATGCCCCCGAGTTAAAGAGGGCAGAGGCATGAGAAGAAAAAAGACATTCAAGACATTCACCAAAGAAGCCGTGAAAGCACTTCTCATAATCGGCGTGATAGACGCAAATATTCCCTTTTTACTAGCCTTTCTGGAGAAAGACCCATGCCGGGAGATAGGGCTTGCGTTCATCACGGAGATAGTAGCGGTTATCTTAGGGTATATGCTCAAATCTTATTTTGAGACGAAACAGGAAAAACGACAAGAGTTAGCGGAATATACCGCAGGAATGAGAGGAGAAGAATGAGAGTAGACTTACAAACTTTAGCCATAATCAGCACCCTCACCACTCTCTGTACGGAGTGCGTGAAGAACGTAGCAAAAAACCTTGAAAGAAAGTGCGAACCAAACATTGTATCAATGGTGATAGCGGTTTTTCTATCTGCCGTGATCGAGATAGTAAAGCCCGTATTTGTGGACGGCATCCCCTTTGATACAACCATAGCGTATAACTTCGCTGTTATGGCTTTCTTTGGGATGCTTGCGGCTAATCTGTCTTTTGACAAAGTAAAGGAACTTATACTTGCTTTCATGCCGGAGGCTCATTAAATGACAGAAGAATGGAAAGATATAAAAGGATACGAGGGCTATTATCAAGCGTCAAGCCTTGGAAGAATCCGAAGCCTTGACAGGATAGACACATCCGGGAAAAGAAGAAAAGGGAAAGTGCTGAAATACAAGCATGATGGTGGCGGCTATCCGTCTGTTATTTTAGCAAGAGGATGCAAAGGCCACACTATACACGTTCATAGGCTCATAGCAGAGACTTTTATACCTAACCCGGACAATAAGCCTACTGTCAATCATATTGATGAAAATAAGGAAAATAACGCTGTTAGTAACCTTGAATGGATGACATACAGGGAAAATGCTCATCATGGTACGAGAATGAAAAGGTGTTACTCCGGGCGTGATTATAAGGCGATAGGAAAGAAAATATCGGCAGGGATAAGGTCTAAATGGATTAACAGACCGATTATCCAATATGACCTTGATATGAATTATGTTGCTGAATATTCGAATGTCTATGAGGCGGCAGAGATAAACTGTATTGATAGAGCCCCGATACGCAGAGTATTAAACGGGGACAGGAAATTTCCTCATTATAAAGGATACATTTGGAAATATAAGGAGGCGGTATAATGTCTAATACTTGGTTTATACCGGAAATCGCCCCTCTGATGGTGAAAGAAGCCCGAAAGAGGGGATACAAAATAGTTTCCACGGCTATTGCACAGGCTGTTATAGAGTCAAATTGGGGAAACTCGGGGCTTGCTAAGTACCATAACTATTTTGGGCTTAAGTGCGGCTCAAAATGGGCGGGAAAGAGCGTCAACATGAAAACCAAGGAAGAGTATTCCGTTGGCACTCTGACCACCATAAACGACAATTTCCGTGTATATGACAGCATGGTGGACGGGGTTAAGGGATACTATGATTTTATATCCACTTCCCGGTACTTCAATCTAAAGATCGCAAGCACTCCGAAGCAGTACGCAGAATACTTAAAGGCAGACGGATACGCCACCTCTTCAACCTATGTGAATACTTTGGTTAATACGGTGAATAAGTGCAATCTGGCCGTATATGACAAGGAATTAGGCGGAAATGACGATCCGAACCGAAACCCCTATACCGAACCCACAAAGAATGTCAAACTAAACACCCGTGGAAATGATGCCCGGTGGGTACAGTATGCCTTAAACAAAAAGGGAGCGCACCTCATTGTTGACGGAATTTTCGGGACTAAATCCGTGGATGCTCTGAAACAGTTCCAGTTCAGTCATGGGCTTGTGTCTGATGGAATTTGCGGGGAAAAGACACGGGCGGCCTTAAAGAAGTAAATCCATTTATATCCTTTCATATTTGGCGCAACTGGTATCGATTAGGTATCAGCTGCGCCGTTTTTTAATTTATATCGTTTAATATCAGATTTTTAATGTAGCCTTGAATATTGCCAGCGCTTTCCAGCTTTTCGATGATGGCCTTGTCCGTTTCCTTGTTGAGCTTCAGGTGCACCATGCGCCATTTGCCTTTATTTGCTTCATCATATCGCTTTTGCGCTTTCTTCTGTGCTTCACTTGTCATTTAATTGCCTCCTTTTATTGGCTACCTTTTGCCCGGTAGCCGGGGCGGTTCAATTACTTTTCCTCAAAAATGGGCATTGTTTCGGGGTCAACCCCGTATTTCTTTGCTATATCATCCCTTAAGTTAATAATAAAATCCTTATTGTATGCCGCTTCCTTATAGCTTATGTCGTTTAAGATATAGATAAAATAATAAATAGTCATATCCGTTACCTTTCTACCCTCGTAACCTCCGGGGCGGGTGTGTGGTTTAGGCTATCTGTTCAACCTGTGACCATGTAAAACCGTAATTACGCACGAGGTCGCATTGAGCGGAATGTATGTAGTCTATAAACGCCTCCTTTTCACCGAGGTTATCGGATTCAGCATATAGCCGAGAAAACCGTTTGATGGTGTTGATATTGAAATCAATATTTTCCTGAGTGGTCATAACCTGTGCTGATGTCATGTGGATACCTCCCATATGGTTAAACTGTGGTTAGTGGGTTTCTTCTTTCCGTTGGCGTTGCCCCGGAAGTATTCAGCCGCTTACGGTCGCTGTTGCTAAACTCTACGCCCTAGCAACCGGGCGGGTATTTTGTTGTCGTTTCCTTAACTTTGATATAAGTATATACCTGTATTATATATATGTCAACACCTATTTAATAGATTTTTGAAATAAATTAAAAAACAGTCTGAATCTTGATGGGATATGCGAGCTATTGACAAGGGAAAAGTTGAGTTTTTAGCAAGTAAAGACTTTATCCTGACTGTTGGGCCGCTCTCTTTTAATTAGTTGCCACGAAAGTTGACACGGGATTTAGAAAAGTGCGTAAATACGGGGGATATCGGTGGTGGAAAGTGGGTTCGATTCCCATCACCTGCTTTTTTATTTTGCCTAGAAAAATCAAGGGTTTCCGCCGTTTTTGCCCCTAAAAATCGGGCTTTTTTCTCCCGAAAATGATAACGTATTATCAACGATTGACAACCCATTATCAAAAAAGTTGCCACGAAAGTTGCCACGAAATTGCATTATAAAAGACCGTTAAAATGGTCTGCCATTTTCCGGTTATATTCATTTTCCAATTCTTCTGTAGTGCCTTGATACACCCTTTGCATGGTGTTACTTCCTTTGGCCCATCCTCCCATTTTTTCAAGGAATGATTGCGGAACGCCTAAAACCGCTCCTATAGTGGCGTAATAGTGTCGTAAATCGTGGAAACATATATTTATGCCTAATCTATCCCGGATCCGTGTAAAAACCCGTGTAACACTTGTGGGATTTTTGTAGTTAATGATATTTTCCTCTTTTTCCCCCGTACCGATAAGATCAAGGACCTTTTTAGGAACATAGCAGTCCCGGCATGAATCCTCTGTTTTTGGCATATCCTTTAAGTGCCACTTATTATCTGAACCCTGTACTATATCTTTTGTAACGTGGATAATATTCCCTTTTATATCCCCAAAGGTAAGAGCGCAGATTTCCCCTCTACGCATCCCGGTAAATGCGCCTATAGCAATGCACTTTTTCAATTCTGGGGGAGCAGAGTTATATAATGCCTGTACTTCCTTGTCAGAGGGGGCAAATTTCCTTGATTTTGTCTTTTTCGGGAGGGTAACGTTAAATTGTGTATTAGGCATATAAAACCTTAAGGATGAGGATAATAACCCGTATATATTAGATACAGATTTAGATGATACTGAATCCGTAAGAGAAGAAACAAAAATCTGTAATCTTTCCGTGTCTAGTTTCTTAATGGGTATGTTCTCTATGGATTTATAGTTATTTCTTAATTGCGTCCGGTAAGCTCTAATGGTAGACGGGGATAATACACCTTCTTTTGCGTCAATATACCCTTTTATGGCCTCATATACAGTTAAATCTGTTTTATTTTTGCGGTCTTTCCTGTTGGCAAATTCAGCAGCTTTTAATTCCGCTTCCCGTTTTGTTGGAGCGGTGAAACTTTCGCATACCTTTTTCCCGTTTTTGTCAGTATGAGAGTATACCCGAACACGCCATGATCCGGACGGGAGTTTTTTAGCGGTTGGCATAGTAAATCCTCATTTTATGCGTCTAAAGCGTCTTTTTTAACTTCAATTTCTACGTTAAGTAAATCAAGAATAGCCTGCTTTTTATATTCAGGAGCTTCCCGATAAGCAACAATAATCATGTATTCTATGTCAGTTACGTTATATTCTGCGTTATGTCCAGTAATTAAGTATTCAATAGAAACATTTAAATATTTTGCAATTTTATAGATTTTATCTGTGGAAGGTAAGTGTGAGTTATATTTTGCGATTGATGAACGTGGAAATCCTAATTCTTTTTCTATTTGATTAACAGATTTGTGTTGATTATCGGCAGCATTTTTAATGTTTTCATATAATCCCATGATTATACCTCAAAATTTTACGCAAAAAGATATTGACAAGCGTAATATTTTGCGTATAATAAAAATCGTTGGGGCGCAAAATTTTACGAATGTCTATAATTCTTGGTCGCACTTGAATATTAGCATATTTTACGTAATCGAACAACGCTATATGTAGAATTTTGCGCACAACATATTGTGATTATTGAGGGAAGGAGGTCAAAAATGTATCAGAGAATACAGGAAATCTGCAAAGAACGAAGCATTTCAATTTCTAAGGTAGAAGCAGATTTAGGGTTTCCAAGAGGAAGTATCTATAAATGGAATGAACATAGTCCAAGTGTGGATAAGGTAAAAAAACTTGCTGAATATTTAGGAGTAGCAATGGAAGAACTTCTGAAAGGAGAAGCATGAACGAATTACAGATTTTTAACAATGAAGAATTTGGAAGTGTCAGGACGGTAGAGATTGACGGAAAACCTTATTTCTCCGCTTCAGACGTGGCGGCGGCTTTGGGTTATAGCAATCCCCGTAAGGCAATTATCGACCATTGTAAGGGAGTAACGAAACGTGACACCCCCACAACAAGCGGCATTCAGACCATCAATTTTATTCCAGAGGGTGATATTTACCGACTGATTGTTTCGAGCAAATTACCATCAGCCGAGAAGTTTGAAACATGGGTATTTGATGAGGTCATTCCGTCAATCCGCAAAACAGGCGGTTATCAGATGCCTAAAACCTACATCGAAGCACTTGAAGCCTTAATTGTATCGGAAAAGGAAAAAGAACGTCTGGCAATCGAAAACGATGAAATGAAACCCAAGGCAGATTTTTTCGATGCCGTTGCCGACAGCAAAGATGCAATCGAGATCGGACAAGTCGCAAAGGTGCTAGAAATCCCCGGAGTTGGACGCAACAAATTATTCAGTATTTTGCGAGAAAAACAGTTTCTAATGGGAAATAACATTCCATATCAGAAATATATCGACAACGGCTATTTTAGGACGATTGAACAAAAATACTCAATGCCTGACGGGGAAACAAGGATCAGCATAAAAACACTTGTATATCAGAAAGGCGTGGATGCTATTCGGCGGTTATTAGAGGTCACAGCATGAAATCCAAAACCATAACCAACATTATCAAGGGCGCAGTAAAGAGAGCGGAGTTAACCTCTAAAGCCCTTGCAAAGAAAACGGGGATCCCGTATCAGACCTTACGTTACAGATACAAGAACCCTACTTCATGGAAGTTTTACGAATGGGGAGCGGTATTAAATGTCGTTCCGTTCATGGATGAAGAACTGTTGAAGATAAGAAAGGAGTTGATGAAGTGAAGAGAGTGTTATTGGGGGTGATGCTTTCAATCTTCCTTACGGTTCCTGCCTATGGGGTAACGTGCCACGAGCTGGCAATGTCATATATCTTAGCCGATCAGGACAAACCGAAAGAGGCCGGGGACAAGTTTTACATGGGAGAGGATAACAATCCGATCTTAATGGAAACCACGGGATATTGTCACGGAACACACGGCTCCCACGGTGACAAAATGAAAGAAGGCTACTGTGCCGCAAGTCCGGAAATGTACGGGGACGTAGTGATGTTGTATGAAGCAATTCCCCAAAAAGACGGGACATTCCGAATAGGGGAATATCTGGACACCCTAGAGATAAAGGATACCGGGTACGGATACTCCACCGGACAGGGAGAAAGCACAGTAAGGACAGATAAACGCTATGAAGGGACCATAGAAGGGGGAATACACATAGACGTTTACAAAGAAAATCTTCAAGGCTGCCGGGAATGGATGCAGAGAACAAACGGAAAAGTGTTCGCCGTGGTAATAGAGGGCAAAGGCTAAGAAAGGAGAAAATATGCTTTACAAAATCGAGATAGTAGCCGCAACGGGATCCGTGGCGTTAAGGTTCAATAGCTTCAAGGATATGACTGAAGCGTTGGGAATCATCACGGAGACAGTTGATGGCTTCGAAGAGGGAACGACAAAAGTCTATGTATCCCGTGAAGTAGAAAAAGAATGAACCCCACAGCGTAAACTTGGGATTTTTCTGTGAGGTTCGTGTGAGGGGGTACTCACGCTTTTAATTTTAACAAAAGGAAGGAAACAAAGCAAATGCACGGAGAATATGAACACGCCTACGAAGAATATGAGCAGGAGCGCGACAGGCTGGAAGTGCTAAGGAAGTGGCAAGAATATCAGGATACTTTAGCTGATAAAGACGTAGAAAGGAAGAAAGAGGATGAAAGAGGAATTTATTGAAGACCTGAGAAACACACAGAAAGAGGGCATAAACAAGCTGATTGAGCACATGGAGATAAGCGGCTTTTTCACTTCTCCATGTTCGGGAGCCCACCACTTAGCGAAAGAGGGCGGATTATTGGAGCACTCTCTGAATGTGCTGGAGTGCATCAGGAAACTTAACGCGGCCTTAGACGCTGGCATACCCGACAGCACACTTATAATCGTGGCACTTCTCCATGATCTCGGGAAGATGGGAGATCACGGGAAAGAAAACTACACGGAGAACATTCTGAAGGACGGCAAGAAATCCGAAGCGAAGCCCTACACTACTAATCCGGCGCTGCTATACGTGCCGCATGAAGTGAGAAGCGTGGCGATCGCTGAGAGGTTTATCAAACTCACGGAAGAAGAGGAGTTCGCCATCCTCTATCACAACGGCCTTTATGGTGATTTTAAGTACACCATCAAAGATAAAGAAACACCGCTCTATTTGCTCTTACATACCGCTGATATGTGGGCTTCAAGAGTGGTGGAAGTTTAAGGAAAGGAGGGAAATATGGGATATCCAGTTTTAGTTGAGGGTGAGTCAGGAAGTGGGAAAACGTATTCTATCAAGAATTTTAACCCCGAAGAGGTCGGCATTTTCGCTGTGGAAAAGGCTTTCCTGCCATTCAAAAACAGCAAGGGCTTTAAGATCATGAAGAATGCTGGTTATGGCGGTATCATGAGCATCTTCCAAGAGCCGAAACTTAAGGCCTATATCATTGATGATTCTCAGTATTTACTTGTCAATGAATTGTTCGACAAGGCAAAAGATACGGGATACGGCAAATTCACGGATATTGCGTTGCACTTCCGCAATCTTATCCACTACATCAACCATAATATCCCCGATGATGTGATCGTGTATTTTCTGCATCATACAGAGACAGACAGCACCACCGGGAAGATAAAGGCCAAAACAGTCGGAAAGATGCTTGATAATCAGTTGACGGTTGAGGGGTGCTTTTCTCTTGTATTGCTGACGCAAGTGGAAGGAACAGAGCACTTCTTTATCACGCAGAGTGATGGATATACCACCGCAAAGAGCCCGGAGGGAATGTTTGAGGATGTAAGGATCCCGAACGATCTGAAAGCGGTTGATACGGCAATTAGGGAATATTACGGAATGAATAATGGAGGTGAAGAATGAAGGATAAAAAAATCATTATACAGAAAAAGGCTTCTATGAATCAGAACAATCAGGTTACTTTGACGCAGGAAGCCGCCGACTGCCTGATTGGCATTATGCAGAAAACAGGATTGAGCGCAAAGATGGCGGCTTCTACCATCATCACACAGGCTATACACAACGACATGATCGAATTCACAGAGGAGGATTGAATTATAATATGGCTTTTTGTACATACGATGAAATAAAGCCCGAATTACGATTTATCGCTGAAGCTTTGGAAAATGCTGATATATGGTACAGAGCATATAATCGCGGCGTTCAATATAATGCCAAAGATTTAGAAGGGATTATTCACTCTTACTATCCGACAACCGGCACGATTCTTTTAAGAGCATCAAATGACAAAAAAGACCATAGAACAAAGACGATCCGTAATAAAACTGTTGAACAATTCATAAAAGGGCTGAAATTCAGAAACTTAACATCATTTTATTTTAAGGAGGATTAAAAATATGAAATCAGTTGACTTAACAAACGTACAGGAAAGCGGAGATTATAGCAGGCCGGCGCCGGGTGCCTATATTTGCACCATAACATCCGTTGAGGATATCAGCGCCAAAGAATATCTGAAGGTTTCTTACGATATCACAGAAGGTGATTATAAGGGCTACTACGGCGAAATGAGAAAGAATAACCCCGACTGGGCTTGGGCTGGTGCCTATGTAAAGTCATATAAGCCCGCTGCCCTCCCGATGTTTAAGAGGTTTTGCACCGCAGTAAGCCGCAGTAACGGCGCCTATGTCTTTGACGGCGGAAAGATTAACAAAGACGAGCAGACGCTTGTAGGAAAGAAGATCGGGCTTCTCTTCCGTGAAGAGGAGTATTACGGCAATGATGGAGAGAAAAAGACCCGTCTGAGTATTTCCGGGGAGTTTCCCGTTGATAAGCTGGCAGAACAGAAAGTTCCCAAGATTAAGCTGTTAAAGGATGATAATGCCGATATCTCTTCAACTCCGTCTAGTACCGCCTATGATGATTTTGTAAACGTGCCCGATAATACTCCGACCGAAGCGCCTTTTGATTGATTATGCACATTATTGAAGATACACGACAAAAGGCAGACAAACACAACCTGAAGCATGAGAGCTTCGCCGCGCTGGGCGTTGAGTTGGTGCGGTGTAAGCTCCCCTTTGGGGATTATGCACCGGTTCCGCCGATAAGCATTGACACAAAAGAAAATATGGACGAAATCGCGGCTAATATATGCGGCAAAGAGCATAAACGCTTCATTGCGGAGTGTAAGGCCGCGAAAGCTGCAGGGTGCAAGCTCTATATTTTGGTGGAAAACACGCTGGATATTACTGATATATCTCAGGTTCACACGTGGATAAATCCCCGGGTTATATATTCCCCGAATTGTGTCCAGGGTGCTCGACTCCAAAAGGCAATGGAAACCATATCGGAGCGATACGGCGTGACGTTCCTGTTTTGTGCGCCGGAAAAGTCTGCCGAGATAATCACGGAGTTGTTACATGGGCAATGAGTTATTACAAGCGGCGTTAAAGTACGCCACAAAATACGGCTGGGCGGTGTTTCCAGTATCACAAAAGACAAAGAAGCCGCTCACTCCTCACGGGTGCAAAGACGCAAAAAAGGATCCCGGCGCTATAAAGCATTGGTGGCGCAAATGGCCTGATGCAAATATCGGCGTTGCTACGGGCGCGATATCGGGGCTAATTGTTGTTGACGAGGATATTGACGAGACCACGGGGGTTGATGGAATCCATGAAGTTGATTTGTGGGAAGAGATAAACGGTAAACTTCCTGAGACGGTCAGAGCGATAACGGGGCGTGGTGGTGCTCATCTCTATTTTAAGTACGAGAGAAACGACCTGAAGAACCGCGCCGGACTGATTGAGGGCGTGGACGTGCGTGGGGAGGGTGGTTATGTTATTGCACCCCCATCCATTCATCCGAATGGAACAGAATACTCTTGGGAGTGCGACCCCGAAGAAACCCCGCTGGCTGAAGTAGATGACAACGTAAAAAAACTGCTGGATATTTCCAAAAATCAGCAATCTGAAAAGTTCCATCTACCTCAGACTATCGAAGCAGGACATCGCAATGATATTTTGTATCGTTTTGCGTGCTCATTACAATCCCAAGGGCTGACAGATGACGCCATAGTTGCCGCCGTGAAAGCGGAAAACACGGCACGATGCTCTGAGCCGTTAGATGACGCAGAAATTGATTTGATAGTTAATAGCGCATTAACCCACTCAAAAGGCGAATTAAAAGTCATCAATAATGCCGGATATGAGCAAAGGGAGCCGCGTTTCACCTATGTTTTAGATAAGGATGGCGTCAAAACGGACAAGATCGCGCAAACCATCAAGAACGCTGAAGAAGCGATTATGTACGATCCGGCACTATATGGGCGGATACGCTTCAACGAACTGTCATATTCCCCGAATGTCTACGGCAATTTGCCGTGGATATCTTCTACGGGATGGCGGGATTGGGCTAACTCAGATGACAGCAATCTGAGAAGCTACATTGAGAATGTTTACGGCCTAAAGAACAAAGATAAGATCATGGACGCTCTCAATAATGTCATTCACAGAAAGACCATAAACCCCGTCAAGGAAATGTTGATGGCGGCTCACGAGACGTGGGACGGGAATAAGCACGTTGAAAATCTGCTTCCACGTTTTGTGGGTGCTGAGAAAACCCCATACAATACGGAGGTTATACATCGCTATATGTTGGGAGCCGTGAAGCGAATATTTCAACCGGGATGCAAGTTTGATTATATGTTGATCCTTGTGGGTAAGCAAGGTGGTTATAAGTCCAGCTTCCTTAAATTCCTTGCGGTAAATGAGGAGTGGTACGCAGATAACTTCAATACTTTGGAGGGCGATAAGGCTTTTGAGAAACTCCGGGGGATGTGGATCGTGGAAATGTCCGAGCTCCAAGCAACAAAACGGGCTAAGGACGTGGAAAGCATAAAAGCGTTTATAACATCCACCACGGATATATACCGCGCCCCTTATGAGCGTCGGACAGAACAGCGACCGCGGCAATGTGTGCTGGCAGGGACTTCAAACCCCGTGGACTTCCTCACAGATCGGACGGGAAATAGGCGTTTTCTCCCTGTTACGTGCGGAATTATGCCCGTAAAGAATCCCTATGACGATGAAGAATCCACGCGGTATGAGTTTA
>Ga0326512_10000709_pt1 | contig 28151 bp, 36 predicted proteins | sample 1_2617_0518_D_FD_203652 | JGI IMG/M metagenome (GOLD analysis project Ga0326512, IMG submission 203652) | Bovine rumen microbial communities from UC Davis, California, United States - 1_2617_0518 | ecosystem: Host-associated > Mammals > Digestive system > Stomach > Rumen | place: USA...
TTCATCTTTTACGGAGGTAGATTTTGGAATTCTGGATTTTCAACATCTTACCACAAGTTAAAATATTAAATGGCTACTACTGATAATCGATATTACCACTTAAAACAAAATTAAATATGTGTAGAATTATCAAAACAAAAATATTTGAGTCTTGCCCTAATGGAATCGAAGGTACAAATACATATCAAGATATTCTGTCAGGGACAAAAAGCAAAACGAAAGCAGGAAATTTAGCATGCCTTATATGCCCATATTTTGAGAAAACAATCACAGAGATAGATTGTGAAGGATATGATCAAGAGTATTATCTGTGTAAAGAATATAATAAATAATGCCAAAGCGAAACATAATATTGATTCAGCTGCCTGCAGAGCAACCAGACTGCTGTGCGGAGTGTCCATTGCTTGGACTTGTGCCCAAGTATGTTGCAAGGCCCAAGAACTCCAAGGAGACTCATGTGTGCACTGGCACTATGGAAGCCATCACCCAGCGTGGATCCAAAGTGAGGGCAAGCGAGAGGGATGCCAATCATCCACTACGCAGACCATGCGACAACAGGTGGCACTCCTGGATGCAGCTGCCTAACCGTAAGCTGGGCATCAATACCCAGACATACAATGACTGCAGGATACCCTATGAGTGCACCCTGCAACTGAGAATCAAGTTTCACAACAGATAAATGTTATGAAGACAGAAAAGGAAAAAGAAAAGAATGAACAGCTACCTGAAGGAGAACTTAAAGTTATAAGCATTGACTGTCCTGATCAAGTGGTCATGCCTATTCCACAAGAGGATATACCAAAAGCATTTGCATCGTTTTTTAACATTAAAATTAAGGAGAATTGAACTATGACAGAAGAACAATTTTTGAGACAGGTATGGAGACCTTATGACAGGATCACCACAGCAGACGGAGTGCCAGGAAAGGTGATTGGTGTAAGTTTCAATACCAAGAGTGTGAGGGCATTCATCAGTGGTGCACCTGAGTGGGTAAGTTGCACACTCATCGAAACACACACAACTGGTAAGGGAGCTGATGGTGATGATGCAGCAATCATTGAAGATTTACACAACAAGGTACTGAAGCAGGCAACAGAGATTGAGAAACTGCGTGATGAGAAGAAGGAACTGAATGAAAGAATCAGCAAGAATCATTTTGGAGAGTTGCTGAACGCTGTCAATCAGATAAAGGAGGGATTGACTATTAGAAAAAGTAAGATAGAGAAAATTGAAAGCGGAATTGGACATATATATGATGTCCTTGCAAAGATGAAATCAGAAGAGTAATACTATGGCAAAGACAAAGACAGCTCATGCTTATGAGCTTGAGATTAAGAAGATGGTCACAGACCGCAATGGAGAGTTTGACAAGTGGCTGCTTCCCCAGCTGAGGGCAACGGCAATGAACTGTGTCATGTTAGATAAAATCCATGATGAGCTCTGCAGCGAGAGGTCACTCCTGATTACCTCTGCAGGATCGATGGACCAGACCAAGTATGATGCACACCCATTGCTTGCCCACTATGACAAGCTGCAGCGTACATTACTGCAGCAGTATGAGGCACTGGGCATCAACTACAGGGCTACACCGTCAAAGATTAAGGAGAACACCAAGAAGGGTGGAGAGGAACATGACAAATTGAGCAACCTGTTGAATGATATTCAGAATATGTAAATAAAATATTGAACTATGAATGAAAATAACGAAAGAGCAAAGAGGGTGGTCCATCGAAGGAATTTAAACCCCACAACTATGGCTATACACTGGAAGCCTGGGAATTATTCCCTGACATTCCATCAAGAGATTGCATTAGCATTACATGAAGGTGGATTCAGATATGTTTCTGTAGATTTGAATGACAGTGCTTGTGTTGTGTTGCATTTTTCGCAGAAGCAGCCGTCACAGCTTCAGATACATTCAAAAATCAACTGGGTTAAATCCCAAAAAAAGGATGTGTCAATAAAAAATGCAACAGTAACCAACAAGGATTTTGTCAGCACGATTATGTCATGGTTGAATATATCTGATGGTGATTATTATTATGACACATCACATCTTCGTTTGAATGCTATAGGAAAATATGTCTTAACAATAGGCCATATTGTTGAAGAGTACCCATTGATTGAAAATCCGCCTACTCCCAGTGTTAAAACAATATTAGTTGATGATCTGGTGGATGATTTGTATGATAGGTTGAATGATGCTACTGACCAAGAACTATGTAATGAATTGAGGCGAAGAGGTTATGAAGTTAAAGCTACTAAAACTGTATATACCGAACTATAATGACAAGAGAGCAGAAACAGCAGGCAGTAAACATCCTGCATGAGCACTATGAGAAGCAGCTCAAGGATGTGTACATGATTGACGAGAGGCTGGGCGAATATTTCAGGAACCTGATAGGACATTCAGACAAGCACAATGCCTATGAGATACTCTGTGCCATCAAGTTCCTGAGACTGCTGCGTACCTATGAGTTCAACACAAAAAAAGTGAAGCAGGTGCTCAGGCTGAGGGAAGGAGAATGGAAGAAAGACAGCCAAGGCATGTGGAGGCATGTCAAGGGAGGCATAGCGTGCCCAGGAACTGGAGGCGCAATGGTGTACAGGTGGGAGCCTTTCCAGGTATTTGTCATTGCATCAGTCTTTGGCTTCCAGGCATGGGTGGACACCCAGCTGACAACAGAGGACAGGCAGACGCTGCTGCCATCGGAGAAGGTAGTTGACGAAGGAGGTGAGGTATGAAGATGGAACCATTCCCTGGTCCGCTTGTCAAGGAAAACAACTACAAGTGGAAAATCACACAGGAGCAGATAGACTGGCTGTGCAAGTACTTTCCAGAAGTTGACAACCACACCCTGATGAAGAAGAGTGGCATGAACCACTCCCTGCTTCACAGGCTTGCCCGCCAGTATGGACTCACCAAGAGCGAGAAGGGATTGAAGAGGATCCTCAAAAACTCTGCCAGGAAGATCAAGAGCATCTGCGAGGCCAACGGATACTATGACAGTCTGCGAGGCAAGGCACCATCAGAGGCCTGCTTGGAAGCTGCCAGGAAAATGTGGCAGGAAATAAGGGAAGGACAAAGGCAGCATCCTTTCCAGGTGCTCAGGAAGAAGAGCCCATATAGATGGAAGAAGTTTATGGAGCAGAAGAGCAATGACAGGAAAGAGATGATAAGGAAGGAAGTGCTGAGGACCGTATATGGCATTGGCAGGCGTACAAGGCTGAAGAATATCGTAACCTGCAAGTACAAGCGGAGTGAGTCCAGCCATCGCTACAATGCCAAGAAGAGAGGGTATGTGCTGCCTCAGGACATATCCGAACAGGGAAATGAGAGGTATAACATATACTACACCGAGGACACAAGAAGAGGTAAAATCTTCGAGGAAAACCTTGTAAAAGACGGATTCAAAGTATTGCCATTATGAAGAAGATATATGACTTGAGAAGACTGTGCACGGATTTCACATTCTATGCACCGAGAAAGACAGACAAGACAGGGCTGAGTGCCTTTATCCAGATTGTGTTCTTCCTGCTGGAAGACAACAACTCTGAGGCATATTGCTGTGCCAATTCAAACGATCAGGCAAAGCTGCTCTACAGAAGAACGAAGCTGATGCTGCAGCAGCTGGATGACGGCCACAGATGGAGGATGACAGAGACTGTCTGCGACTGGAGGCCACAGTTCAAGAGCGTGAGGGATTCAAGCATCAGACCACTGTCAGCTGGTGGCAAGACAAAGGATGGTATGTTTGCCCAGCTGTGCTGTGCAGATGAGTACGGATCTGCAGCCTACACCAACGGCAAGTCTGACATGAAGATGCTGGTGGATGTCATCCAGTCCTCCATGGGTCCGAGAAGGGAACCTCTGACATTCACCACCACCACTGCAGGAAGGATACAGTCAGGGCCGTTCATTGACAAGCTCAACACCCTGCACAGGCTGCTGGAGAAGGAGCTCAGGTATGAGACTGGAGAGGAACAGCCAGATCCGTCCTATGACCGCATCCTCTGCATCTGCCTGGAGCCTGATGACTGGGAGAAGGCTGATGAGGAACTGCTGCTTACCTCACCCGATGTAAGGGAGAAGGTGAACCCGATGCTGGGCAAGATAGTGCAGCACCAGTTCTACAATGATGCAGTAGCCAAGGCAAGGCTTGACGGTGACCTCTCCGAGGTGGTTGCCAAGCTGTTCAATGTGTATCAGTCTGCAAGCGTGTCAGAGTGGATCAAGCCTGAGAAGATCAGGAGCCTTCAGATCGACAGAAGGATTGAGGACTGCAAGGCACAGGATGGATGGGTGGTGTTCGTGGGACTTGACTTCTCACAGGGAGACGACCTCCATACTGCAGGCTACCTTGCAGCAAGGTCTGACAAGAGGGGAGGTACTGAGTTCTTCGCTGACTTCGATGCCTGGATCAAGGAAGATGTGTACCACAATTCAAGCATCCGTGACCTATATGACACATGGGTAAGCAAGGGCAACCTCCACATATCCCCAGGAGAGGTGTTCCAGCCTTCCCTCTTCGTGTCAAGGCTGCAGCAGCTCATAGATGAGGGTGTGCAGTTCCTCATGTTCGGATATGACTCATACAGGAGTGGCGACCCCATCAACACACTCAAGGCATTCCTTGTGGAGAAGGGAGTGAGTGAACCTGAGAAGTATGTGGTGCCAGTGTCACAGACCTATGCCTCCTACAATGCTGCAGTGGATGAGCTGTCCTATGCCATCAAGAGCGAGACACCTCTGATACACTTCTCCATGAACCCCATGTGGCCATGGGTGTTCGGCAACTGTGTCCTCAGCGAGGAGACAAGGATGGAGAACAAGAAACCTATCAAAAGAAACCCAGGCAGCGATTCATGCAAGGTGGACCCCGTTCAGACACTGTGTACAGGATTAATTTTATTCGATAAATATGAATGGAGCTTATGAAAACAGTAATTACAATCAGCGGCCAGGAATATGAGCTGGTGCATGAGAAGGGAGTGAAGAACTGCTGCACCGTATGTGCCCTCAAGTGGTACTGCTGGGACAGAGGCGGGTATGCGTCACCCTGCATGGACTTCTCCACTACGGATCCTGACTACTATTTCGTGAAAGTAAATCAATTAAATGAACAAAACGCAAAGAAGGTGGAAGAACTGAAAGAAACGGCAAGAAGCCGATACTTTGAGAAGGTTTGGAACAAAAAGGGAAACATTGACAACTATTTGGCTGGTTTCATGGATGGCTTCATGGATGCCATCAAGGAGGTGAAGGACATCTTGCGTGAACAGCCCAACAACCTGCAGAAACTGGAATGTATAACCAAATTAATAGAGAAGTATGGAAACAAGTGAAATTCGCATCCGCAAGGAAAAGCTGGAGAAGGACATTGAAGATCTCATCTGTGAGTTCGAGAAGGACACCCAGATATTGAGTGTCAGCAAGGTTTGGATAAGTGAAGGCATAGTAAGGACTGAACTGAAGGTGACGATATGATGACAAGGGAACACTACTACGATGAGAAGGAAAGGCTGGAAGCACTGATTGAGTACAACAATTCCATCCGCTGCCACCATGTAGCAGCCAAGTGGGAAAGGGAACTCAAGAGACTGAAGGCAGAGTGGAACAGACAATGTGAAAGGATACTAAGAGATGGAAGAACTGACGGTTGAGCAATTACCGAAGTCCATACAGGACAAGCTCTCTGAGACCATAGAACTGAACCCAGCCATCAAGTCACTAAGGCTGAAGCTGGAGAAGTGCAGGCAGAAGATGGACTATGTAGGCATGGCACGGTGCCAGCACCAGATGCAGCAGCTCAGGCACTATGTTGAAGAGGAGTACATGAAGCAGAACCTTACTTTCCGCAAGAGGCTGAGCGATTTCAAGAACAACATGTCTGACGATGACCAGGAAATACTTGCAGTCAATTCCAACATGGTGATACTCCTGGCTGACATGCTGGAGACATCCGTGATGGAGATCAACGAGGTGTTCACACGGAACAACCCTGCATGGAGGGTAGAGATGTTTGACAGGCTCCAGGCACTTGGCCGTGAATGTGCCGACCAGATAAGGTGGATGAGCAAGGAGACTGACGAGTATTACCAGAACACCTTTGCTGATGTGGCAGACAACATCACCCTGATGGTAAGGAACAAGGTGAAGTCATTATTGAGGAGGACCTATGAGCACAACAGGAAGAAAGGCTGAGTAGGCTGAAAGCAAGATATGGACTTTAATGAATACTAATATGAAAAGAGATGAAAGAAGTCTTAAATGGGCTAAGGTAAACGGTTACAAGTATGTAGAATGTGATGATGAAGGCAATATCAAGGGATATGGCTTCAGCAGGCAGACACTTGAGTATCACAATTTGAGTGAATATAATGTTATGACAATCAGACAATATGAGAAAGCAACGAAGGAGGAACAACAATGACAGAATTAGAAAAAGCAACAATAGATTATTCACGGGAGAGATTATCGAATGATGATTACCCCGTATATAATGATGAGTATGAGATTGAGCTTGCATTTGAAGCAGGCGTTGAATGGCAAAGAGAGCAGTTTGAAAAAGAACGGCTCAAACATTGTGATGAACTGACCGCAGAGCAGGCACAAATGGAAAGTGACTTTGTTGTTCAGCACTTAAAGAATTTCAATAGAACGCCAACTTTCATTGATGCTATTGAGTATGGCAGAAGACTGATGGTTGAGAAGGCTTGTGAGTACATTAGAGATTATGCTCCAATATACTATAACTGTGATGGATTTATTGAACATTTCCGTAAAGCGATGGGGGATTAATTATGGAACTGATAGATAAAGCCGCAGTAGTGGCAGTGATAAAGAAAAAGTTAGATAAATATAGTAAACTGCACTCATTTAATTATGGGGCAGTTAAAGATTTGGAATCTTTGTTAGATTTCCTTGATACCTTTGAAGTGAAAGAGGTGGACTTAGACTTTGAACAAGAGCTATACAAAGCCTTTGGTCAGGTGAAGGACTTTACCCTCGGTATGCGTATTGCTAAACATTTCTATGAACTTGGACTTAAATCAAAATGAGGAATAGTTATGACAAAAGAAACTGCAATGAAGATATTGAAAGAGTTGCATGGTAAATCTCTATTTGCTGAGAGGACTGCACTTGAAACCCTTATCCCTGAACTCAAAGAGTCAGAGGATGAGAGGATAAGGAAAGCACTTATCGAAATGGTACATGATACCACAGGTGATGAGTTGTGGGTAGATTATAATGTTCATAAAGAAGAAGCACTTGCTTGGCTTGAAAAGCAAGGTCAAACTTTTACCAAGAAAGATGTTGATGATGCTTATCTAAAAGGTATATGTGATGCTAAAGATGAACTTGAAAAGCAAGGTACACCAGCAAAGTTAAGTGAAGAAGAGCAAAACAGTTTTGCTAAAGGTGTACTTTCAAATTGTGCATTATCCTTTATTAACTATCTTGATGCACATTCATACGAAGGTAAAATGTGCGTGTCTAATGGAGAATGTGAAGATATAGAAAATGCTTTTCATAATGCTATGTGGGATAGGCTGCACAGATATTATTGTAAGTATATTGAAAAACAAGGTGAACAAAAACCTATTATGAATGTTCCAACAAGAGAAGTTATTCTTTCTATTTGGGATTTAGGAAATGAATGGAAAGAACTTACTAATGGTTCTATTTCAACAGAATATGGTACTCAACTTGATTATATTCAAAAGCATTGGTATGAAAGTGAATATTATTTAAGAGAAAAGCAGGGTGAGCAAAAACCGATTCTTGACTTTAAAGCAAGTAATTTCTATGTAAGCAAAGTTGATGGGAAAATTCACGATATGACATATAATCCTACTGATAAGATTGAGCCAAAGTTTAAGGTTGGTGACTATATTGTTAGTGACTATTGTATGGGTAGAGTAATCGAAATTACCAACGATGCTTATCTGTTAGACACAGGACAAGGTATTCCATTACTGATTTCATGCAATGGTAATGTGCATCTTTGGACTATCCAGGATGCAAAGGATGGTGATGTGCTTGTTGGAGATTATGATAACTGTAAAAAACCTTGGATAGGCATATTTAAATGCCTATCTGATATAAGAAAAGAAACACAATTTGATTCGCATTGTTTTATTAGCAGTGGTAAACATACATTTGTAACGCCTGATAGCGAATTATTTTATAACCGTTGTAAAGGACATACATCGAGATGCACTAAACCAGCCACAAAAGAACAACGTGACTTACTATTCCAAAAAATGAAAGAAGCAGGATATGAATGGGCTGATGATAAGAAAGAATTGAAGAAGGTTGAGCAGAAGCTTGCTGATAAGAATGCAACAACCAAACAAGATGGTTGGCTAAAAATCCCCTTTGGTGCTAAGGACAGTGAATTGCAAGAAGCTACTTACTATATCCCTAAAGGTTTTCATGCAGAAATAGATGATGATAAGGTAATCATTAAGAAAGGTGAAAAGCCTACTGCTTGGAGTGAAGAGGATGAAGAAATGGCTGAAGATTTAATTAAAGGCTGTGTTTCAGCAGAAAAAGCACACTATTTTCTTCATACACCTAAAGTGGTAGCAGATTGGCTGAAATCAATAAAGGAAAGGATAAAAGGAAAGGAGGACTGAATATGACTAAAGTTATTGTAGAGATAGACGGAGAGCGACACAGAATGGTCAAGGACAAGGATGACATTGATTGCGAAAAAGACTGCTCACTTCGTGATTATTGCTTAATGTGGATAGATGTTATATGTAATGCGTTTGGAGAAGGCTACCATTTTGAGAAGGAGGAATAGTCATGGATAACATCTATGAAAAGCACAGAGATTTCTTGGAAAGAGTAGCAAGGAAGGAACATGAAAGGCGTATGCAAGAAGTAGTGCAGACGGATTGGTACAAAGATGTTTGCTTGAAATGCAAATACCGAGAAATGGAACTGAATGGAGAGAAAAGCTATTGCGTTATTCTCCATTGGGGAAAGGGGCAATGTATGAAAGTTTTACAATACTTAAAGAAGGAGGAATAAAGATGAAAAGGATAGATATCGTAAGACTTGAGAGGGCTCTTGTGCGTTATGAAGAGATTGTAGAGTTCTTTTCTAAGATTGAAGATAGCATCTGGGAAAGCGGTAAAACAGATAGCTTTTCTACAGGCGAATCAGTCTTACAGCAGGTCAAGAGAATGAGAGCTGCTGCAATTAACGAAAAAGAATACCTTGCAGGTAAGATCAATGCCTACAAGGAGCTATACTTCAAGTAAACCTAAAATGAAAATCCTCCCGTATATTTAAGGAGGATTTTTTTATGGATAAGAAAGGGTGTATAGGGGTACTGGTGTGGATGCTGCTGATATTCATTTGCGGGATCATACTAATTGCATTCGGTTCATGCAGATCAATCAAGTATGTTCCAATAGAAACCATCAAGCATGACTCTGTTTACATTACACAGCATCAGAAGGACAGCATATACATCCATGATTCCATATACCATAAGGAGAAGGGTGACACCGTTCTCATAGAGAAATGGCACACCAGGTACATCGAGAAGCAGGTGCGTGACACATTGATCCAGATACAGAGGGATACCATCCCACAGCCATATCCCTATGAGGTGGAGGTGCCTGCCCAGCTGTCATGGTGGCAGAAGACAAGGATGCGCATGGGGGAGATTGCCCTTGTGGCACTCCTGGTACTGCTTGGTTCCTGGATCGTGAGGATAAAATGGTAAACCTGCCCCATCCATTGGGGATATTAATGTAATACAATTACTATGGGTAAGTTCATTAGTTTGTTCAAATTGATTGTTGCAGCTCTTGGCTGTATAGGTGGATTAGGATATGCCTGCTACAATCAGGCATGGGTGATAGCAGCAGCTGTCGTTCTTCTTTCATGGTTGGCATGGCCTGCCATCAAGGAAGCATTCAAGGACCTAAACTCATAACGCCATGCAGAAGGTACTTGAGTTTCTGGTTGGCTTTGCTGGAGGATTGTTTGGTTGGTTTGTGGGTGTATTTGCACCCACATTCCCACTTATCATCATTGCGGTGGCATTCATCATATATGATTCATGGACTGCCTATGAGCTGGACAAGAGGGTGCACAAGAGATACCCAGACCGAAAGAAGAGACCAGCCAAGTATGTGTCATGGAAAGCGTGGGGAATGATACCCACCATGATAGAGTCCTTTGCCATTATATTGCTCATGTATGCAGTGCAGAGGTGGGTTTTCATAGACATCTATGTCCCTCTCCCATACATCGCCACTGGTGTGATCTGCCTGGTGCAGCTGCTCTCCATCGCAGAGAACAAGGCTTCCTGCAGACGACCAGGTGACAGAGGTTACAGACTTTGGCAGGTACTTGCAAAGATACTGATAGACAAGACCGAGAGGCACTTTGATACAGATTTGAGTGAATTGAAAGAGCAGATAAAAGGAAAACAATAGATTCTTTGGTTCCGTAATTTTCGTTTCATAGTTTGATAAGTATTAAGTTGTTGATGAGCCAGGATAGTCCGAGAGGATTGTCCTGGCTTTTGGTTAACCCATAACGGCAATGCAGCGGTAGTGTATATGGCAGCAGAATTGACATCAGGTGTTAGCCCTATGGAGCTTGAAATTAATACCGAGGCCATCCGCAAGCATGTTGGTGACCTTGGCAAGATGCTCACCTCCAACAATGAGATGCGTGACAGGATACGCAACATCATCAGGCAGGAAATCAAGAAAGCCAGGGCTGACATCTCCAAGGATATAAGGAACAACCTTGGTTCTGACCCACGCAAGGCATACAGGGCAGTGAGGAGTACCATCTACAAGCAGGTGCTGGGAGGCAATATCAACATCCTTGCTCCCCGCAAGGCTGGTGCCAGGTATATGCTGATTAGGCAGCGAACTCTCAAGGATGGCCAGTGGGGAGGCAACAGGAGGCCAAGGTCTCAGAGAACTGAAGCTCTTGAGACATACTTCGGCAAGGACAGAGGCTTTGTACTCCGTTTCAACAACTCTGGAACTGGCCAGCGACATATCAACGCTGGGCCTAATGCAAGACTGGGCGGAAACAGGGGAAGCATAGCAGGAAGGGGTGTCTTCTCCACCTCTGCCATGTACCATCTCCAGGATATGTCCAAGGCCATCAGCGAGGCATTTGAACAGGAATTTGTGGATGCTTGGAATGAATTATAACTAATAAAACTATATGGCAAAAGATGTATCACTTGTAAGGATTAAGGCCGACACCAATGATTACGAAAGGAAGATAAGGCAGGCACAGAAGACATGGGACAGCTTTACAAAGGGTCTTGGCTTGAACATGAGCAAGTTCACTGGAGTTGGTGCTGCCATTGCTGGTGTAACTGCAGCCCTGAAGGTTGCAAAGGATGCCTTCTTCCAAAACGAGCAGAATCTTGATGAATGGGGGCGAGTAGTAAAATCCTCAGAGAGTCTTTATACAGGTTTCCTCAATGCACTGAACAATGGAAATATCAGTGGCTATCTACAGAACATCAACAATATTGTGAGGGCTGCAAGAGAGGCTTATGATGCAATGGATGACCTTGGCACTTTCAATGCCTTCAATCAGATTAATCAGGAAAGAGCTCGAACAGGATTCACTGAAGCAATGGCAAACTTCCGTGAGGGTTCTGGTAAAAAAGAGGATGTGCAGGCTGCTGCTGATGCCTTGAAGGAAGAACTGAGAAAAAGACAGGAGAAGGAATACAACACCTATGTAAAAGCAATATATGACAAGGCCGAAACACTTGGTATTGGTGGAGCAGCTCTCCAGCGTATCCTTGAGGGAAGCAATGCCCAGTATGAACAGTACAAGAATTTAGGCCTTACTGGTAAGGGAATGGCTCTCATGGGTGGAGGCTACGAGGCAGTGGCAGCCAATGATCAGGAGAGAATTGGAGAGGCATTGCGTAAACTCAATGATACTGAGCTTGAGTCATTACAGGCATTGGGTGCACAGGCACAGCGTACTGCTACAGAAATTGAGAGTGTCAACAAACAGATGGCCCGTGTACTTCGTGGCAACAGTGGAAGCACTGGCGGTTCTGGTGGTGGAAGCTCAAAAAATGAAAAGGAGAAATATATACCTGCTATTGGCAGCATTGACTGGATGCAGGAGGAGGTGCAGAAACTGCAGGCTGCATTCGAGAAGGCTGCTGATGAGGGAGTGAGAGGTAAGCTGTATGCAGAACTGCAGAAGGCCAAGCTGGTACTGGACACTATGAATGAAGGTATGGCAATGAGCATCAGCCGTGCTTCTTCAGGGTCACTGAGCAGCCAGGTAGGCGGTGGTGGTCTTGGTGATCTCAGCAAAATAAAGATCGAGGGAAAGGATCTTGAAGACCTGCAGGAACTGGCCAATGCAGGCAAGCAGGCTGAGACATCATGGGATGCAGCCCTTGGCTCCATCAGTGGATTGGGTTCTGCCCTTGCTTCCATTGAGGATCCTGCAGTCAAGGTGCTGGGCATCATAGCACAGGCCATTGCCACTGTTGCTCTGTCATTCGCCCAGGCACTCTCCAAGGACACCAAGCTGGGAGTATTCGGGTGGATAGCTGCAGCTGCTGCAGGTACCGCTGCAATGTTCAGCACAATATCTGCCATCAAGAGTGCTACTGCTGGAAGCTATGCCGAGGGTGGTATAGTGCCAGGAAACAGCTTCAGCGGAGACAACCTGACCGCCAATGTCAATTCTGGAGAACTCATACTGAACAGAGCACAGCAGAACACACTTGCAGCCCAGCTCCGTCAGCAGAACTCAAACAACAAATCATATCAGCCTTCCTATGTGTCAGGTGAGCAGATATGGGTGGCCATGAACCGCTACCTGAAGAGATCGGGACAGGGTGAGGTATTAACATGGAAATCATAAGGAATGAGATATGGCTATAATACACGGTAGAAATGTAAAGATATACAATGCCAGCGGTACTGCACTCATAGGTGCAGCCAAGAGCTGTGTGGTGAACATGGATGCAGACAACTTCGAGGTTGCCAGCGAGACATCTGCCACAGACAAGGAGTACATACCTGGCAGGTCATCATGGACTGTCGATCTCTCACACCTGTTGACAACCAACAAGGGTGGCATCCCATTGGTCAAGTCCAAGTATGTCATCAGTTACATGGTTGGATCCACTCAGGTATATACTGGCACTGTGCTCTGCCTGCACGCAGACATCCAGGGTGCAGTTGGAAACCTCGCAACAGGTAATATCAGCATGTTAGGTAGTGGACCACTCACAGCAGTATAGTATGGCATACAATATCCATTGGAAAATAGTTTTCAAGAGCCTCAGGGCAGCAACAACATACACCGTGAATATCTACAAGGATGGCACGGTGCCAACTGGCTATCCCCTCAAGCTCAAGGGAGGAGCTGAGCCATTCACCACAGAAGAAGATGCCAGCGAGGATATGTTCACCCCAATCAGAACGCAGACAGGCTACCTCCGCATTGTGGATGACGGGTATGCAGTGAATGCCAGCAATGCCACTGTCGCATGGGACTGGAAGGAACTGATACCAGAAAACAATGCAGACAGGCCAGTGACACTCACCAATGCCAGCGGGACTGTGGTGTGGTGCGGTTTCATGCAGGCACAGAACTTCGGAGGAACTTTATGGGGGAACCCACAGGAAAGGGAATATCCTCTGATGTGTCCTCTCTCGATCTGCGAGGATACTTTCATCAATACCTCACAGAAAGCCATCAAGAACTTCGCATATCTGCTGAAGACTGCCATTGATTCCATTCCAACTCTCTGCCAGCCTACGGCCATAGAGATACAGGGAGGAGCCAATGCCCAGGGCTGGCTTCTGAAGAAGATTGACTGGTACAACTTCGTCAACATAGATGCTTCAGACGAGTTGAGTCCAAAGTATAACATGCTGCAGTGCCTGGAAGACATGTGCAGGTTCTGGGGGTGGACTGCCAGGATGAAGGCCAGGACACTCTACCTGACTTGTGCGGATGACGCTGCAGAGGTGAATGTACTGAGGCTTACCTATGCCCAGCTCTCCACATTGGCAGATGGAGATGATGCAGGTATTGTGGGCACTATGTTCAGTACAGTCACTCTCTCTGGGGCTATCTATGCCAGCAATGCCAACGAAGACAGCATGATCCGTGGATACAACAAGGCTACAGTCAAGGCAGACTGCAACAAGGCTGAGGATGAGGTGACAGGCTTCATGCCCATGAGTGTTGAGAAATACCTCATTGGTCTGGAACCTACAAGTGAGACATACGGTGGTAAGAATGTGGACTGGTACGGTGACCTGGCAGGTTTCCCCAATACATCTCTTGGCATCAAGTCTCCATTGCTTACAGGGTGGTCACTCACTGACAATGCTTCATTTTCCTATGTGAGTACCGAGCAGGTCAAGGGCAACTGCATCCGAATCAAGAAAAGCTACAGCAACGATAATGTGTATGCTTCCCTTGAGACACAATTCGAGCACAACTGGTGCACTGACTTCTATACTACAGGCATTGACAACGGAGGCTTTCAGATCCGAGGCAACATATATCAGGGTCCATCCAGGCTGAATGAATATGTAGAGGGTTCCCCATCTATGGACAGCATGGGATGGTCAGGCTGTGGCAAGAAGTCAATGTATATCCGCTTTGGCATAGGCTCAGACAGAGGCTCTGCCAAGTGGTTCAACGGTAATTCATGGCAGACAACCACCTGTTCATTCAAGGTGACTGTAGGCAATGAGGATGACATTCTGAGGCCTATTGGAGGATTGACACTTCCGTCCATCAAGCATATCAGCTGTGCCTCCGATGCTCCTCTTGAAGGAAGAATATTCATCGACTTTCTGGGATCTGACGACCTGTATCCAATTCTCAGACCTACGGCTCTTGAGCGTGAATTCTATATAACTGGCTTCCGCATTGACTTCAGCAAGTCAAAGGATTTCGAGAATACGGATGGTGTGACAAGGGATGAGACGAATACTGAGATGTATTATGTTGTCAACAGCTCAGCAAGGACAGGGCAGGAATGGAGTACAGACTGTGCCTATGCCTCAGAGAACAACATGAAGCATGGCTATGGTGTTCTGATCAACCCTAATGGCACATTGATGGATACTGCCTATTACGGCAACAGCAGCGAGCATCCTGAGCAGCATCTTGCTGGCAGGGTGGCCAATTACTGGGCTACATCCAAACGGAGGATCTATGCAGAGCTGCAGACCAATGCCATTGCAGACATCAATCCCAGGAACAAGACTACGATGGATGGGACTCCCCTCTACCCTATTGCCATCAGCAGGAACTGGAGGGATGATATATCACGAATAACATTTTTGCAGATATGATAATCACAAGAGAAAAAGGCATGAGAATGTGGGGAGGCGGTAGTGGCAGCACATCCGCTTCTGGTGTCAATGGAGGTGGAGGTTTCTCACTGGCAGTTACAGAAGGTGAAGGGACTGGAAATGCCTATACTGATTTCACCTATGAGTCAGGAACGCTTACACTGAACAAGGCTACAGAGTTTGTTACCGTTGACTTCTTCAACAAGCTGTTCACTGCCTATGATGCCAACGGCAATGTTATTGCACCCAACAATACAACACCTACCCTTGACAATATCAAGTTCATGGCTGGTGCCTGGACAGAACAATACCTCTCAGCACTTGGTCAGAACTCATCAGGAGGCGGTGGTGGTGGAGGCATTGAGCTCTCAGATGTTTGGCAGTCATTGAAAACCAACACGGATGACTATGCAAACCAGAAGATCAACTCAGCACACATTCCCGACCTGAGTGGAACCTATGCCACCAAGACATGGGTGAACCAGCAGGGCTTTGTGACATCAAGCGGTGTGACATCTGTTGCCATGACTGTACCTACAGGATTGTCAGTCAGTGGTACACCTATCACAACAACTGGAACTCTTGCATTGACATTTGCAAATGGCTACAGCATACCTACAACTGCCAAGCAGGGTAACTGGGATACTGCCTATGGGTGGGGAAATCATGCAAGTGCTGGATATGCAAGTGCTTCAAGTGTCAGCACTTTGCAAGGATATTTTACCAATGGAATTGCCAATACTGCTGCCAAACTGAACACAGGCACTACAACCTATACAGCATGGGGGCAAACTTATTGGTCAAGTGGTGTACCTCAGTCTATCAGTGGCAATATGACATCAGTAGGCTCTATTACACCATCAGCCAATGGCAATGCTCTTGGTACTACATCAGCAAGGTTCAACATCTATGGTACTGCTGGTAACTTCAGTGGCAATGTATCTATCACAGGTACATTGGGTGTTACTGGTGCTACTACATTGACAGGCTTGCTTACTGCTAATGGCGGTATAGTAGTTCCTTCAACCAAGACAATCAAGATAGGTGATTGCACAATATCATGGGATAGCACCAATTCAATGCTTAAATTCGATACTGGCATCTATTCCACTGGTGCTGTTTCTGCTTTAGGTGCTAACTCAAGTGGTGGTGGTAGTGGCATTGACTTGGAAGCAATGTGGGCTGAGTTGCAAGGTAATACAGGCACTTATGCCAATGCAAAGATTAATGTCAACCATATCCCTGACATATCCTCTACCTATGGCTATGCAAAGCAGTCTTGGGTGAATACACAGTTAGGCAACTATGTAACACTTAATACAGCACAGACGATTACTGGGCTTAAAACAATGACTCATGGACTTGTGGTTTCTGGAAGAGTCTATAATAGTGGTGATGACGAAGGTATTGTAATAACTCCCGCAGCAAATGGGTATGCTGGTATAACTTTGGGAGAACCATCAGGCATTCACACAACCCTTTATCTTGACAGTAGTAAAGAAGCAAGATGGGTGTATAAGTCATCTGCCGATGGGACAAATTATTCGATTCTTCATCCCAACAAAAATGGAGTAATTGCACTAACTTCTGATATACCAACTTCACTTGACGGTATTCCTGATGGCTCAACAAGGAAACTTTCAAATTATCTGCCGTTGAGTGGAGGCACATTGACTGGTATTTTGAAATGGAAAGATACTAATGCCTTACCAGAAACCACATCGCCTACATATATGCTAACCATTGATAGTTTCGCAAATGGTGGGACTACCAAGTGGGCTAATTTGACAAATGTTACTGTAGGCAAGGCTACAACGGCTTCACATCTGTCTTATACATTAGGCAACGAGATTAATTTCAAAGGCGGTATGCAAGCAACTTGTTTCTTCAATTACCGTAATGCTGATACAGGTACTAAAGGGGAAAGCGGTACTGCTATTAACTATGCGTTTTGCAACTACGCAGGGGAAACGGCTTATTCAAAAATTACAGCAGGAACTTTTATCGGTGCATTTTCTGGCAATGCTACTACAGCAACAACTTTACAGACACCAAGGAGTATATGGGGGAATAGCTTTGATGGCAGTGCTAATATTCCTACTACTGCTGTTGCGAAGATGCCATATGTTTTATTCAAAAATTACAATGATGATGGTAATGCAGGATATTGTGGCAGGGGGAGCGAGACAAATAATAACATTGGACTTCTTGCATATTCAGGGAATCAATTAAGATTGGGTGCTAATGGTTCTACTGTAATGTATATATCGACATCAAATAATGTAGGTATAGGAACTGATTCACCTCCTCATAAATTTTCAGTTTTTACTTCAAATTCATGGGCATGTAACATATATTCAGAAAATAATGGTAATCGCTCTTCTTTTTATGCCTCTCATGCTGGCGGTCAAGATGGTTTATGGTGTGGAATATCGGATAATAGTGCAAGCGGCACAATCGCCCAATTTAGATATGGTATAACAGGAAATGGTAGTGGTGGTACTATTGCCATGCTAATTAGAGGCAACGGAAATGTAGGTATAGGCACAAATGCTCCAAGTCAAAAACTCCATGTCACAGGCAACATTCTTGCAAGTGGCGAAGTCACAGCTTCCTCAGATGAAAGGCTGAAAACCATTGTAGGTGACGGAAACCTTGACCTCAGATACATTGCCAATGCTCCAAATATCTTGTTCAAGTGGAATAATGGTCAAGATGATAAAGTTCATGGCGGTTCTTTGGCTCAGTATTTCTTGCATGGTGCAAAATACTTTGTGTTGGGAAGTGATAAGGATTACTACTCACTGAACTATGGTGCATTGGCTACCTCTATGGCTATCAGTATAGCTAAAGAGGTTGTGAAGCATGAAGATGAAATCACAAGGTTAAAGAAAGAAGTAGTGAAGCAAGCGGAAGAAATAGTCAGCTTGAAGAACAAGGTTAGTGAACTTGAAGAAAGGAGGATAGCATGATACTACATTCAGAATCAGATAAAAGGATAATAGTAAGTGGCAATATCAATGACAAAGTATTACCATTTAAGCACAGAAATGGAAAGATTAGCAAGGATTTGAAAAATATAAAATTTGGTAAACTAACACCTATATCATTCACTTTTGATGAAAGACAAGGCAACATAATAATATGGCTTTGTAAATGTGATTGTGGCAATTTTTGCTATGTCCCAGGGAAATCTTTATTAAGAAAAGAACGCAGAAGTTGTGGGTGCATACAGCAAGAACGAAAAAGGGATGCTAAAGATAAAAGATTGTATTCAATATGGGACAGAATGACCCAAAGATGTAACAATCCAAAAGACCCATCTTATCGTTGGTATGGAGAACGTGGGATAAAAGTATGTGATGAGTGGATGAACGATAGAAAAAGCTTTATAAAGTGGTCTTGGGAAAATGGGTATAAAGACGGTCTGACTATTGATAGGATTAACCCTAATGGAAACTATTGCCCAGAGAATTGCCAATGGCTTTCTAATCAAGAAAATGCGGTTAAAGACAGAAAGAAATTATATAATGTAAATGGCTTACCAATGGACAAAAAACACCTTAGTCTCTTTCTTGGACACGCAAAGACCTATTTGTGTGATTTGATTAGGGAGTTTGGAAACGATGAAGCTATGTTAAGAATAAAAGAACAATTAGCAAAAAGGGGGATATATGATTTTACATTCTGAGAGTGATAAAAGGCTGATAGTAAAAGGCAAGTTGAATGATAAAGATGTGTCATTCCTTGTAGATACGGGTGCTGCAACTGGCTTAATTCATAGAACCGCAGTAAAGAAATACGGCTTGAATGTAAACAAGAATCATAGCGTGAATTTAGTTGGTGCTGGTGGGGATTTTAAGGCATATCTATGCAATACCCCTCTTGTGATAGCAAATAGAACCATTTATCAGTTCCTTATAGCTGATATTTCTGATGTGGTAAACTCAATTAAGCGTCAGACAGGCATTGAGATAGCAGGTGTGATAGGGCTGAATCAGATGAAGATGATGGGAATATCAATAGATACGGATGATAATTACATAGAGATAGGATAGCATGGCAAACAGCAACGGAATTATCAGTGGCAGTGTAAGGCAGATAGCTGATGTGAAGACTGTCTTGGGTGAGAGTGTGAATACCCTCAGTGGCTTGTGCAAGTCCACTAAGATAAATATGTGGGCTAAATACAAGCCAGTACAGTTTACAGGCACACGCTCTACTACTTGGTGGAAAGGCAGATTGCTTGATTGTGGGATTGAACCTTATAAGCTATCATCAAGGACAAGTGTTGCAGATATAGTGAACCATTGTAATGGTACTAACAACGGATGGACTTACTACGGAAGACCCAATGGCTCTACATATCCTTATAGGCTATTAGATTTCAAAGGTTACAACCACAATGCCACACCACCAGTAAATAGCTTCACTCTTGGAGCAACTACAATAAGCAACAAATCGGGTGACAAGCTGTCGGCATATATCACTATCAGATACAATGCAAGTGGCGATATGTTGTCATTAGCTGATATTAATGCCATTTCTCCCTGCTATCTTGGTATCTATTGCAGAAGGAATGGTACTACAACTGGCTATGAAGGTTATTGCACAACAACTATAGGCAATGGCGGTGACTATGTGGAGGTGTCAACTAATGGTTGGACTGCTGGTACATATAAGGTATATCCATTCCTTTCTACTGCAAGCAAGTCGGGTGTTGCTGCTGATTTCTATACTATTCCCATGATGTCACCACCAACGCTCAGTGTTGTGGCAAGCACTGTCTCTATCGGCATATCTAAAGCTACTCGTAGTGGTTTCAATGTTAGCGTGACTGTCACTATTACCAATAATACATCTGCTTCTGTAACACTTACAAACAACACATGGAGGACAAGACCTAAGTATGAAGCAGAGAATGACCCTGAGACTGTTGAAGATATGAGTGGAACTATCGCCAATCAGACTGTGGCTGCTGGTGCTACGAAGACAGTATCATTTACCGCAAAGGTCACAGGAGATGCTGCTGACCCTACTTTTGGTGCGATGATATATGTGTACTTTAAATCTGCAACATATAAGGCGGCAAGAGAGATTATTTAATGAATTAAAAGAATAGAGAGATATGAGCATTAATACGACATTAATACAAGGACACACAATCATAGTTGACCCTGAGAATCCAGCTGAGGTTGGAAAGGTAATTAGGTCAGGTGGGGGTGATGTAGGCTATGTGTGTTCAAGAGGAAACTTGATAAATATGTGGGCAAAATACAAGCCAGTTATCAAGGCAAATGTAATAAATACTTATGGTCAGCTTAAAGGGGGCACAGGCTCTGACAAGCATCAGTGGAAGTCTAATGCTACTTGGTGGTGGGGTGATAAGTCAGCCTCAATACAAACTATTGACACAACAAGCGGTTATGTATTGAGTACAAGTTGTGGTATTACCATCAAAGGTTACTATGGCACTATCCGTAATTTTGTGAATAATTGGGACACTAATGGGTGGAGACACTATTGGACTTACAATCCACCTACAGGAGGATTGGTAGCACCTTATAGGTTGATAGACTTCAACTACTATGACAGGGATGCTGCTGCGCCATTCAGAGACTATCAAGCACCATTGGAGATTGTGAGATACAAATATGGTAGCGAATATGTTGTATCAGGGCAGGCAAGTGTCATGTGGCCAGCAGGAACTACAGCCTATCAGCTTACCATGAATGACCTTCAAGTAAAGAATGGTGCTTCTGATGTTGTTCTTAGTGACTACTACTTCGGTGTATTGATGGCATATATAAAGACTGATACTGGTGCTGATGTATCAGAGAACAACAGAACTTATGGCATAATCACCGCAGCCGAGAAGTGGAATGAGACAGTGCAACCATCGGGTTCTGCACCACAGGATATAAGATACACACAGCCTTTCACGACAACTGTTTTTCAAAGTTTTGGCACATACAGGCTATATCCGATATTATCCAAGGCTAAATATAATGGAGACACAGCAATGGATTATTCAGCTACCATAGGAGGACAGGACTATGCCGTATATCCTCTGCCATTTGAGCCAATAGACTGTGTATATCGTGACCAAGAGGCAGCTATCATTATTACTGTCACTCTCACAAGAACGGGAACTGGTTATATGAGATTGAATCTGACAGCACAGAATACAACCAACGAGGTGCAACAACTGAACTTCCCTCTTATCAATTTCTGGTTTATTGTTTACCCTAAAGATTCCAATCATAGTACACAGTATGACCAGCCTACATATTATCCGTCAGATGCACAGACAGGTGGCAGATTCTATTATGCTGATGATGATAATAGAACGGAAATAAATATCCCAGCCAACAGCACTGTTACATCTACCATGTCAAATGTTCCTTACACCGACAAGAGCTATGGCTGTTTTATCCAGTTGACAATAGATTATCCATTAGGCGTTGTAAGTGCAGGAGGTATAGTGTATTTGGACTACGATTTATAAAACATATTAACCTTTAAATATTTAAAAGTATGAGTGATTTTGTTATTAAGAGTTCCACGCTGAACTCAAATTATGAGTTTAAGGATAAGTCAATCATCGTTAGTGGCAACTTCCAAAAGAATGCCCAAGATGGTAAGCTGATTTCTATCAGTGGTGAGTGCTACAGAAATGTAGATGGCAATTTTGGTGACAGCTTTGGGTACTTCAATGGCTACCCAAGCCCAAATAGTGATGAAATGTCCTACGACCTCTCACAGATGAAGAGAGCAGACAACAACCTTGTTTGGGATGCTATCGAGGCTATTGAAGCAGAAGTATTGCCGACAGAGTAAAGAAAGAAGGGGGATAGGTCAAGGTGATAGCTGACTGACAAGCATTAGCTTCCCCTTTTATTCCAATGCTTTGAAGAATTGTAAAGAATTGGAGAAAACTAAAATAATATAACCGCCTATTGTAAGATAGGACTTAAAAGTAAAATAAAGATGAAAAAAGGAGATTTAATCAGCATTTGGCAATTAGTCAAAGACAGCAAGTTTGGCAAGATGACAAGCGAGGGAAAGACCAAGTATGTGAAGATGATTGCTAAATTGTCACCAGTGGTAAAGGAGTTTGAAACTTATCGTGAAACTATTGCTGAAAAGTTAATGAGTGAGCATGAGAACTTCAAGGAGAACCTTCAAGATGCACAGGTGTATGAAGCCTATCAGCAGGACAATACTAAGGATAAGCCAAAGATGACTGAGAAGCAGTACAAGGAGTTCACTAAGGTAGTAGAGAAGTACAACAAGGATTTCTTTGCTGCTATCAAGGAGGAAATGGATAAGGAGGTAGAGGTGAAGTACGACAAGCTGACCTCAGATGAGTTTGTAGGCTTCTGTGATTCAAATGACTTTACCACTACACAGGCTTTGGCTTTGAGTGAGGTGATGAGCAATATGGAGTAAACCTATAATGCAGATCGAGAGGAATTGTATATGACGAAAATGTGACAATATGAAATTCTTAACGCTAAACTACATCAAGCAGCACTCCCGTATTGACTACGACATAGAGGATGACCTGCTCGAAATATATGGCAATGCTGCAGAGAATGTCCTTGCCCAGCATCTTGGCAGAGGAAAGACAGTTGATGAACTGGTGGAGAGCCTGACTGAGGAGTATGGAGAGGTGCCAGCTGCGATCCTGCAGGCTGGGCTGATGCTTGTCGATGTGAGCTACCAGTACAGGAGTCCTGTCAGCCCTACAAGCATATACACGGTGCCATATACCTTTGACCTTCTGGTCAAGCCATATATGATTCTATAATGTTCAATGTCAATCAATAGTAAACCTTTTTACTCATTCGGCCCGATAGTCTGAGAAGACTGTCGGGTTTTTAAGATTAAAGATATGGGATATTCAAGCGGATTCATGCCAATGAGACTGACTTTTGCAAAGAGAGTTGCCGACTCATCAGACAACTTCGGCAAGAGTGGTGCACCCAAGTATGAGATACTTGGCACATTCTGGGGGAACGAGGAGTTCAACAAGGGAACCAAGTCACTCAGGGAGGGTGCATTCGATGCCTATGATACCGTCATGTTCAGGCTGAGATACAACCCTGACATTGACAGATGGTGCCTTATAAAGTACCATGACAAGTGGTATCAGATCCAGTCATTCAACTCCAACTACAACCAGAACCAGATTCAGATCACTGCGATTGAGATGGTCAACCAGCAGGTGAACATAATTGATAATTCAGTAAGTGATTAAAAACATTCAGACTATGAAGAGAGAAGTGGCAATAGTACATTTCAACACACCTGAGCTTACCGAGGCCTGTGTATGGTCATTGAGGAAGCATGGAGGACAGGACTACCATGTGACCATCTTTGACAATTCAGACAGACTGCCATTCACTGCCAAGATGGAAAATGTGGATGTCATTGACAATACCAATGGGCAGATCATTGACTTTGATGCAGAGCTGGCTAAGTTCGACAAGGCTGAGTCTGGCTCAATAAATAATTATGGCAGTGCAAGACACATGATGTCCATTCAGAAGCTGTGGGACATATTGCCAGACGGTTTTCTCCTGCTTGATTCAGATGTGCTCATCAAGGCTGATGTGGACTTCATGTTCCAGGAGGACCAGTGTGCAGTGGGGCATCTTCAGGACCCACAGCCTGGAAACCGTTTCAACATCCCAAGACTGGTGCCTATTGTCTGCTACATCAATGTGCCTCTCTGCAAAGAGTGTGGGCTGACATACTTCGATCCTGAGAGGGCATGGATGATCCATTCACCGAGGATGGATGACAGGAACAACTGGTATGATACTGGTGCTTCGTTCTTTGAGGACATCCACAACCACAAGGGTGGAGCTCATGGCAAGAGAATAGATATTCGTCCGCTTATGGAACACTACAAGAAAGGATCATGGCAGAGGAATGGTGGCAACCACAAGAAGTGGCTGCAGCAGTACTGGAAGCTGTGGAAACCTACTCCAAAGATGAATGGCATCACTGATGTCGCCATCTGTGCCATTGGAAGGAATGAGAACCCCTATGCAGTGGAATGGGTGGAGCATTACAAAAAGCTGGGTGTGTCCAGGATATTTGTCTATGACAACTATTTCGGCAGTGAGACACCACTTGCAGATACACTGAAGGACTATGTTGCAGAAGGTTTCGTTGAGGTCATTCCAGTTCCTGACAAGCCTGCTGCACAGTGCAAGGCCTATGAGGACTGCTACAGGAAACACGGCAATGAATATGCCTGGATAGGGTTCCTTGACTTTGATGAGTACCTCAGGTGGAATACCAGGGCAAAGATAGTAAAGATGTTCTCAAAGTACACTGACTGTGACTGCGTGCTTGTGAACTGGAGGCTGATGACTGACAATGGACTGGTCCACTATGATCCGAGACCATTAAAGGAAAGGTTTACTGAGATAATGCCACTTGACACCAAGGTGAAGTATGATTTCCCAGAGAACAACCATGTGAAGTCATTTGTCAGGGGTGGACTTGGCGAGATACATTTTTCCAGGAACCCACACACTCCATCAGACAGCATCAAATGTGTGAACTCCGAGGGAAAGAGGGTACCATGCTCCGCATTCACCCCATACACCCACAAGGTGATGAGGATTGACCACTACTGGACAAAAACTGCAGAGGAATGGAAGACCAACAAACTGGCAAGGGGATTCTCTTCAGGAGCCTCCTATATAGAGCATATTTTGAGGAAACAGGAGGAATACTTCTTCTCTGTAAACGAAAGGACTCCAGAGAAAGAGGTAATTATCAGAAGTAAACCCAAAGTGGTAAAATAAAGGATATAAAAGACAAAAGATATGGATGGATTTTTCAAGAACTGGGGTTTCAGAAGGGAGGCAGCCCGACAGGGTGTGCCTGCTTCTACCAGCCCTGCCGCCAACGAGCCAGCTACCACTGGTGGCAACTGGGAGGCCAACATAGTAAGGCCTTCTGGTCGCACAAGCCTGCTGGTACCTGCATGGTGCAGGGGTGTAAGCCTCATAATGCAGACAATGGGCCAGATGCAGATCCAGTGGCAGAGACTAAACGGTGAAGGTGGCAACTACATTGAGGACCGCTATGGATTGGGCAGAAAGGTTAATTATCTTCTCCAGGTAAGGCCAAACCCGCTGATGACTGCATCAGAGATGCAGGAGCAGATTGAGTACAGAAAGATCTACTGGGGCAATGCCTTTGTGTATGTGGAAAGAGACAGCTATGGCGATCCTGATGCACTGTGGCTCTGCACAAGTGGCTCCTATGATCCACTTACTGACAGTTACAACATTACCTATAACGGTGTTGCTGGTCCGAGAATCAGTGTAAATGTGCCATCAAAGGATGTGCTGCACTTCAAGAATGTATTTCTGACTGAGGACATGTACATGGGCATCCCGATGATATGGGTTGCCATGAACACCCTGGCACTTGCAGCCACTGGCAGCAAGCAGGCACTCACTGACATGGGCAAGGGAGGAAAGATGAAGCTCATCCTGGGTGAGCAGAAGAACGGATCACTGCCACCCATTGCCAACGGACTGTTTGACAAGGATAGAATGGCCAACTATGCAAGTGAGATCCAGGAGAAACTCTATACCAATGATGTTGTCTCCATCCGTGGGCTGGACAAGGTACAGGTCATCTCACAGACAAACCAGCAGTTGCAGCTGTTGGAGTCAAGGGGATTCGAGGTGGCAGAGATTGCCAGGATACTTGGCATTCCACGCATAATGATGATGGAGGAACAGGGAAGCAACTACAAAATGCCTGAGCATGCGACTCAGGAGTTTCTGCTGCGTACCATCCAGCCAAGGATAAGGAAGCATGAGGATGAACTAAACTCGAAGTTGCTGAGACCTGAAGACTTTGGCAAGCGAAGAATCCATGTATGTGAGCTGGCATTGAGAAGACTGGATGCCAAGGGACAGGCTGAGATAGACAAGCTGCATCTTGAGTCAGGATGGTCAGTCAATGAGCTCAGAAGCCAGTATGACCTTCCAAACATCCCCAATGGTGATGCACACTATGTCTCCACCAACTTGGCAGAGGTGGGCTCTGAGAAGCTAAGATCTGCTGGTGGTCAGTCTGCACCACAGGAAAGTAAACCCAGCGAGGAATTGGAACCGAGTAATGATAACTAATTAATAACGATAATGGATGCAAGAAAAAGAGAAATTAGGACCGTTGACTGCCAGCTTTCCATTAGGGAAGCGGAAGAAGGTCAGGAGAGCCAGTCTCGCACCATCACAGGCACAGCCATCGTATTCAATGCTGAATCCGAAGTGCTTGATGATTGGGGAGAAAGATTCAGAGAAGTGATCCTGCCTGAAGCTGCAACTATGGAGTTCCTGAACACTCAGGATGTCAAGATGAACCTGCTCCATGAGCGTGAGCTGACCATTGCAAGATGCAACAAGGGCAAAGGTTCAATGAGGCTCTGGGTGGATGAGCAGGGTGTCAACTTTGAATTTGAAGCACCCAAATGCGACATAGGCGAGAGATGCCTGGAAATGGTCAAGAGAGGTGACTACTCTGGCTGCTCGTTTGAATTCTATCCAAAGGACTATGATGTGATCAGGGAAGGTGATGATGTGAAGGTGATCCACAAGTCATTTGAGTTCATATCAGCACTCACCATAGGAATGGATCCTGCATACAGGCAGACTTCAGTCAATGCCAGGGAACTTGCCAAGCCAGTTGAGACTGAGGAGGACAAGGCTGCCCGTGAGGCTGCAGAAGCTGCTGCAGAGCAGGCCAAGCGTGAGCAGGAAGCAAGGGAAATCCAGGAGAAGAAGGACATGATGGATCGTGAGATGCGGAGAAGGGCAGAACACCTGAAAAGCCTGTCTGCATTTGATGACAAAATAGACTATCAATATTAACCACTTTTAAAAACCGTTTTTGAGAATGGAAAAAAAGACTTTTGAACAACTGCGTGAGCAGCGTTTGTCAGCCAATGAGAAACTTGGCGACATCTACATGAAAGCTGCTAATCGTGAACTGACTGCTGAAGAGCAGATGAGTGTTACTAATCTCAACCGTGAGATCGAGATGTGTGAAAATGGCATGAGAGGTCTGAAGCTGGATGCTGACAATGCAGCCATCAACCGTGAGAATGCCATGGTTATGAAGAACCGTCAGTTCCGTGAACTGATTATGGATGCTTACAAGACTGGTCAGAAGCGTGAGCTGTTGCTGGCTCCAGCTTCAAACTCAGGTGCTACCTCTCCTTCAGGTTACATCAGCAACTCTGGTGCTATCGAGCTGACCATCCATGAGATGATCCCAACCCTGCACGAAGGACTTGGCTTGCCATCTTCTCTGAGAATTGTCACTGGTGTGACTGGCAACGAACTGTGGCCTGTATCTGTTAACGATGTTGAGATGGAGGAAGTTGGTGAAGTTGTTGCACTGAGCAACCAGACACTGGACTTCAAGAATATCCAGCCTGTTCAGCGTAGAATTGGCTTGAAGGTGCCTGTATCCAATACAGCCATTGACAATGCTTACTTTGACCTGATGGCTTTCGTTCAGACCAAAGTCACCATCGCATTGCGTAAGTACCTGGCTGAAAAACTGTACTCTCAGGCTGCATTCACTGGCAACCACGGCCCATTCTCTAACCTGACTCCTGCTGGCACCATTGACCTTGGCAACGATGCTTACAAGAACATCCTGAAGGCTGTTGCTGCATTCTCAGACAAGGGCTTCTTCGAGGGCAATGTTACCCTGATCATGGATCGTGAGACTGAAGCTGAACT
>Ga0326512_10000710_pt1 | contig 28108 bp, 25 predicted proteins | sample 1_2617_0518_D_FD_203652 | JGI IMG/M metagenome (GOLD analysis project Ga0326512, IMG submission 203652) | Bovine rumen microbial communities from UC Davis, California, United States - 1_2617_0518 | ecosystem: Host-associated > Mammals > Digestive system > Stomach > Rumen | place: USA...
TGCCATTCGTCCCACTCACGACCTGGGAACACTCCGTCGGTCACGGTGAGCTCGACACCGCTGCAAGAGTAGTTGTCGGCGACGCCGTCGTTCCAGTATTTGAAGGAGTCCTGGTAGGAGACCACGCTGTCGCTGTCAAGGTCGCAGGAAATCCTGAAGAACTTGTCGCGCAGGGATTCTCCGTCGTTGGTGACGAAGTTGCGCGAGTCGTGACAGGATGCGCCCACGGTCTTGTAGCCGTCGATGAGTCCTTCGTCGATGAGCTTCAGCACGAGCAGACGCTTCAGTGCCTCGTCACAGTCGGAGGAATACTGACGCTCGGCGAGCCTCCAGACTTTTCCGCTCTCGTCGCGGACTCTGTTGTAGATGACGCAGCGCGCCACCATGTCGCCGTCGCAGTCTTCGAGCCACGCAGCCGTGGCATCGACAGCCATGTAATAGAACTCAGCATAGTTTTCGCCCATCATGCAGGAACCGAAATCTCCCTTGTAGGAGAAATCTCCGTAGATGCCGTCGAAGTCGGACAGCTCGCTGCCGTAGTGGAGGGTGTACTCGTCGCGCTCCTGTCGGGTGTACGCCTGCCAGTCGGCAGCGAACTCCTCGCAGAGCCAGATTCGTATCGTCTCGTTGATGCGGCAGCGCGTGTTCTCCTCGATGAGCTTGGTCAGGAACTTTCCTGCCTTCATCTTGTAGATACGCGAGCCCGTCTCTTCGTGCTTGATGTAGCGGATGCAGCGGAGGTCGCCGTCGGCGCAGATTCCTCCGAGGCTGTCGGTCTCGTAGGTGTCGGAATGGAAAACCCTTCCGAGGACGTTGACGGCATATTCACCGCGCGACGTGTCGCAGAGCTGGTCCATGAGCCAGTTTTTGAGGGCTGGCATGGACGAGATGGTGAAGGGATAGTAGTTGCCCTTCTTCCTCGCGAGTTCCCATATCTCCTTGTCCTTGTAGAGTGACAGGAGGATGCGGTTCTTGCGTGACTTCGCTCCGTTACCGTGTTCGGTGATACCAAACAGATTCGAAAACTCTTCGTGATTTGCAAAACTTTTGATGTACAACATAATCTTTAATTTTTAAAGGGTTCAACAATAGAAAACCGCCTACATTTCTGCAAGCGGTTCGTGAGACTCAGGAGGTCTTCTCCATCTCGTCAATCTCGGCTAATTCTTCGAGAAGCGAGTCGCCGCTGATACGGCCAGCGTCGTAATCTTCCCACAGGCCGTCACGCCACTGCTCGAATTTATCAACCGCTCCGTAGGGTAACGCCATGCGGAGCTGCTCCATCGTCACGTCCTTCTTGAACTCGTGAATCCACAGGGTTGTGAAACCCCAACCGGACTCCACGTCGGCACTTCCGAAAAACGCTGACGCAATCATTCTGACGTCTGCAACGGTGGGAACGGTGTCGCTGTCTATACACAACTGATCCTCGGCTGAATAGTCGAGAAGATTCGCCTTGTGAGCCTCCGCACATTTCTTCATAGCGGAGATGAGATTCTCTAAATTTGCTTTCATATTCGTAATTTTTTGGTGAAACATAGTGGGAGCAGGACGCTCCCGTCAGACTAAAATCATAGTGACAAGTAGATTTCTGCCACAAACGTAGCGATGAAAACTATCAGCGCAGCCACAGCCACGACATTCCAACCGAGGAACAGCGACACGAGGAAAACACACATCGACGTGTTGCACATCGTAAAAACTTTGTCAAGCATATCTCTAAATTTTTGGTGAAACATAGAAAACCGCTAACTTTTTCGGTCAGCGGTTCAGGAGACAAAACGTCCGTTGCACATCGTGGGGCGTTACGAAAACAATACCAAGAGCAAGAACAAGAACCATCCAAGGACAACAAGAGCAAGAACAAGCCTCCACTGTCACGCTTCACAGGCAATAAGATTCGCCCTGGATGCAAGCCGACCAACGTTCGCTTTGCGACTTCATTGGCCGGACAGTTTGCAAATAGTATAATTTAATAAAATAGAACGCACCACGATACACATTCGCCTCGGTTTCTCGCCAATGCGGTCAGTCCTCGGCTACGGACGTGATTTACTTACTTACCCAACTTGCTCACACGCTCGTAGATTTTCTTCAAATCATTCGGGATGGCAATCTTCAGGGATGAGATACGCTTGGATTCCTTGTCCTTCCACAATTTGAACTCTGCGCGTACTGTCTCGTAGTCTCGCTCATAGGAGTTGCGGGCCTCGATGTATTCGGTATTTGCAGAAATCTCCTCGTTCTTCACGCGCTCGTCAATCTTGAACAGTATACTGTTAAGTTCTGCCTGAGATTCACGATGCCATTTCTGAAGTTCAAAGAATATATTGTCCACATCGTTGAAGTCGCATGACGGCTCGTACGAGTAGACAAGAGCGTCACGTCCCTCTCCCTTGATTTCAATCGGAGTGCTGAGACGGTTGTGCAATTCTTTTCTCGCATCGGAGAACTGTCCGTTAGGATGTATGCACTTTCCAATCACGGCAGCCTCAGTCTCCAGACGGTAGATCCTGTTGCGTTCCTTGATATCGAGTTCGGCAATAAGTTCCTCCCTCGTGGGAACGTCACGTTTCGCAGGACGTTCGGGGAGAGTGATGTTATTCTCCTCCGCCCATTCCTCGATGTCCTTTGAGTCGATATCTTTCAGCATCTGCTCTTTGGCCTTGATAGCCTCGCGCAGCCATGCTATAAGAGATTTCGCATCCGTGACACAGTTCACGCTTTCCGTATAGAATCTGAGCCAGGAATCGTCCGTACCTTTCAGAATCTGCGTCTTCTCAGAAGAGCCGATAACTGACACGTAACAATTCACCATTCTGACACTGTTCAACTGCATCTCCTCATCTTGCACGTATTCCTTTGCAAGATTAGCAACATGATTTGCACTCGTTGACGTAAGTCCATTCTCTGTAAAAAATACATTCTGTTCCATATTCTTCATTTTTAAGGGGTTAAACATTGTTCACTTGCCGAAATCTCAGCAAGCGAGAAAGACTAAGAGAGTGTAATACAGTGTCGGCGTGCGAAATTCAGCGCCCAACCATAATAATAGTAAGTACTGCTGATTTTGCGCCAGTGACGTTCACCGTGGCCGTCCTCGACTAATTTACATACAGCCCAGCCGTATGAAATTTCTAAAATCCTGTAGATTCCATTCATATTCGTTCGGTTAAGTAATTCGTACGCACGGACGAACGATAGACCGTGCGCTGAGAGACTACGACAACACAAAGTCGTCGCTCTTGTCAAACAAACTCCTCAGTGAGATTTTCAAGACTCGCGCCAACGAAATCTCGTTGAAAATGTCAGTCCTGAAAATAGCAGGCTTCTGCCACAATTTATACAAGTGTGCGGCATCGTACTTGCTGAGACTCCACTTCTTGTGGCTGCCGTCCTTCATGTAGACGGTAGCGTTCCACACAACACCAGCGGTGTGGTGGTTAATAGGGATGTAACACATATCTTCTAATTTTAAGGGTTAAAATCGTACTTGCGGGCAACATCGTACTCGCAAGCAAAAGACTACCAGATTCCCAGCGACTTCTCGACTTCAATTATCAGTCGTACTGAATTTCGAGTCAAGATTTTGCCGTACTTTGAGCCAGACTGAAACGCCAGCCACACGGCATAAATCACGCCAAGAATTTCGCACGTCGTACTGTCTGACAAAATTCCAGCCACGGCAGGGAGCAACAATATCGTACTCACTGCAAAACAAATCATTTTCTTCATAATTATCGTACTTGTTTGGTTAATATCGTACTCTCACCGTCAGGCTCATACGTCCCGACAGTGAGAATAAATAGAGTTTTTATAGTCTCTCCGCTGCCCTTTCACGTTATTTTACTGTCTTGATTTCTCTAAGGGATCCAGCGGATAGTTCTCGCGTGTGCCGGAGAACTCCGTACATTACTGCACGGAAAAGAGGCTGCACGTACGACAATTAACAATCGCCGTACTATTCCGTTCGTTTTTGTCCGTCGGGAACCACCCGACACGGCCAGAGGAACTGGAAATCTCTCGCCGTCAGTACAACTGTACTGAAAAAATTAAAGAATATGATTATATCGTCGTGTTTTTCTTTCCTCCGCTTCACCACTGAGGGCGCTTTGATTTCAACACATCGCCAGTCTCCTGACGTGCCGCCACGGATGCTCACACGCAAACCGTTCGGGAGATTCCATCCCTCCGTCGTTCGTCCTGCCAAATCGTTCGTACTCTCCGAACTCCGTGGCCGTCCAAGTTCACGACGTACTGTCCACTCTGCATTTCGTCCGGGCTTGTGACCGTCATCTCTCCCATACGACGGGAGTCATGGCTGCATTAGACAGCGGGGAGAAATCTCCCCGATTATTTCCTCTGTCCCCAGGTCTGTCGCCAGGTTCCAGGAACGTAGTGCAAATCTTTCAGGGCATAGAGAAAATAGCTCGCCATCTGATTGTGTTCTGCCTGCTTTCTGACGCAATACCCACAACCGAAAACATCATCTTTGCTTTTGCAACTGTCGTAGAGAGCTGCCCAGCCCTTCGACTCGTTCAGATGGTGTTGTGCCATCTTCACCAATTTTTCAAAATAGTTTTTCATTTTGTTCGTTCGTTTTATTCGTTCGCTCTGATCGCTCGCCGTTCGTTCGGCGGATACGCCAGGCAAATCCGGACGAGAAATAATTCTCGTTTCGTCGCAATTTTCAGCGACTCATCAGCGGATTTTCTAAAGTTTTGCTGCAACATCCCCCAAAAGTACGGACACAAAAAAAGCGGGGAAATTCCCGCTTCTTTTGTCGTGTGTCCTGCTGGATATTATCCCATATATTTCTCAATATATTCCATGATTGTTATTCCCTCTCTATCAGCGAGCAGCCTAATAGCGTCCAGTCCTGCAGCTGCTTTCTTCAGTGTCCGTTTCTCAGCGTTTTCGCACTCGCTGTTGTATCGGTTGTAAGCGTTTACGATGGAGCGAACACCGCGGGCGTCTCCGATAACAAAGGGGCGCTTATACCAATCTTGACCGCCAAGATTGGCAACGAATAAAGCAGAACTGTTCTGCTTTTCCCAATCTTCTTTCTTGTGGTCTGCGTCGAATTTCGGCGCGGTATACAACCAATAAATACCGTTTTCTTTCTCACATTCCTGCAGCGTGTTCGCAATCTCGATACTATCGGCATTGAGAGCAGCACAGTAGTGCTCGACTGCATGTGCAGCCATATAGGCATTTAGGCGCTCGCTTTCGGTCAATTCCTTTGCGCTTTCGGTTTCAACTCGCGACATGTCCACATTTGCGGCCGTGCCCTTTGCTTGTCTCTCGCTGTTTGCAATTTCATTAAATTGCTTTTCATTTACTTTTGCCATAATTGTAAATATTTTTAAATTGCTGCAAATAGTGTGCAACACACGGAAAAGGTATTTTTCTCCTTTTCTACTGCAAATATAGCCAAATAATTCGGTATTCATTGTAAATATTTTTCGTTTTTTCAAATGAATGTTAACAGTTTAGTGAAACTATGTTAACGGATTAACAAACGTTATATGAATATAGTTAATTTACGTTATGTAGTTAATTATTTTAACTTTGAATTTTCTTTACAACCCAAAACGCAAAAGTTTCTAACTCGCTGATTTATAGGTAGTTACACGACTAAAATACAATTTTGCCACATTGTCAGCGCATTTTTTTTGAACTTGTCAACATGACATATTAAAAAACCTTTAGCGAAAAATAAATCTTTACAAAATATATCTATGCTTTTTAGCATAAAAAGTAAAACGTTTTTACACGAATTGCGAAATATCTTTACAACCGGAAGAGAGAGCAAAGGAAAATATACAAAGATAAAAATTCATTACAAAATTAGAAGGTTTAAGGGAGTGGCGCGGCTCGTAACTTGCTGATAGTCAAGCAGTTACGAAATCGTATAAAATAAAATAGTATTAAAATACTATATGGATGAATATGCGGTTTTTTGCATAAAAATACGGGGGATACCCCCTTGAAAAAACTTGACAAATGCTCGGAGGTCACCTCCTCAAAAAATTTCCCCCCTGATTTTCATATTTTAACATTTCTTTAAAACACGATATTCTTCACTAAAATGTGGTATATTTTTTATGGTTGAAATTTTCCTTCACCTGTTAAATTACTGTAAATTAGCGTATTTTTATGGTATTAGTGTAGTAAATGAAGGAAAATTGTGTATATTTGCACCTGAAAGTGTGCGCATGTATTAAAGATGTGTGTACGGCTTTAAAAATTTGAAGTTGGAGTTATAGGTAGCGGTCTTTTTCATTCACTTTGCGTTGTAAGTGGTGTTAAGTGTTTGGTTATTAGGCTTTTGCGCTGAAAAATTTCCTTCATTTTTGTATTCACTTGGTAAAATTATTGTTCACTTGCAGGATGTCAGTCGTTTAGGTGCTATTGTAGAGTGAGTGACGCGAATGTTTTTTGTAAGGTAAGGAGATTGTTTAACTTAAAATATTTTGCTATGGACAAGAAGAAGAAAGTCGGAGAAGTCAAGGCAGTGAAGAATGATGCTGTGTATGATGTTCTTACTGTGAGGAACTCCCTCGACGAGAGTGTTTTCAAGCGGACGTTGAAGTATTATCACGGGAACCTGAAAGGGCATATTGACATTGTCAAGGACAATACGATTGCTACGCTCAACCTATGCCGGGAGGTCATGAAGATTCTCGGTGAGATGTCTGAGAACGGCGTGAACAAGATTTCGGAGCTGGCCTTCGAGGTGCTGAGGCTGCATGGCGAGCATGATGGGCTGAAGTCCTCGTATGAAGACCTGACATCGGAGTATGAGGACATGAAGGTGGAGTATGAGGGCCTGAAGGAGAAGTTTGCCGACCTTGCCGACGAGAACGATGCGTTGCGTGAGCGTCTGGAGAAGACGCTTGGTGCCCGCATGAAGAGATTGTTTCATTTAAAGTAAGAGCTTATGAGAGAAGACAAGATGATTGACAAGATTTACGGAGAGCTGACCACTCGCCTTTCGTCTTCCGACTTCAACTTCGAGAAGTACAAGAGAGACTGGGGCAGGAAGAACTCCGTAGAGTTCAACACGCTGTGGAGCGAGATTATCGACGACATCGAGAGGCTGGCGAAGTCGTGTACGCTGAAGTTCTACGAGGGGCGGTACTACATCTTCGACAACAAGATATACATCCCGATAGAAGAGAAGGTCGTGATGAAGGCGTTTGAGGTTACGATGCGCCATCAGCGCGTGATGGTGATAGCGTCGAGTGCCACGGTGGCGAAGAAGAACTTCTGCGACGTCATCAGGTACTACAACCCCTTGACTCCGAGGAAGGACATGGTGGCTTTCTCGAACGGTGTGCTTGACCTTCGCAACTTCAATGCCGAGGGCCGTTACAGGGTGGAGTTCCACGAGGATTTCTCCCCCCGGTATCATGTGACGTACCATCACCCCTACCCCTACGACCCAGACGCGAAGTGTCCGATGTGGAAGTCCTTCTTACACGAGGTGCTGCCTGACAAGGACTCGCGTGTGGTGTTGCAGATGTTCCTCGGCCTCGGCCTGATACAGCGCAGCACGGTGTATGACGAGTGTGAGGGCTCTGAGTCAGCGAAGGTGGAGCTGTGCCTGATACTGCTGGGTTCGGGAGCCAACGGCAAGAGCGTCATCTACCAGACGGCGATGGGCATCTACGGCCCGAAGCGAATCAGCGGCGTAGACTATGACGACCTGACGGCCACGGGTGACGAGGGTATGAGGAGCAGGACGCTGTTGAGGGAGGCCCTTTTCAACTGGTCTTCGGACAGTGACCCCCGTACTTTCGGCAGGAAGCGGACGGGCGTGTTCAAGCGTATCGTCAGCGGTGAGCCTGTCGCTGACAGGAAGATTGGCGAGAACGTGAAGGAGAACTTCCATATGCCCTACCTTGTGTTCAACCTCAACGAGTTGCCCCGTAGCGACGACCAGACGCTTGGTTTCATCCGTCGTTTGCAGTTCGTGAGCTTCGACGTGACGATACCCCCTCACAGGCAGAACAAGGCATTGGCCTCCGACCTGCGTTCGGAGTATTCGGGTATCTTCAACTGGATATTGAGGGGAGCGAAGGAGCTGCGCAGGAAGAAGTTCGTGTTCCCTGAGTCGGCGAAGCAGCGTCAGCAGGTCGTGCTGGCCCAGTTGCAGGTTGACCCTGTGTCAGCCTGGCTGAACGCCTACAGGCTCAGGAGCGAGCGTAACATTGCCGGTGAGCGTTGCCTCTGGGTTCACAACCAGAAGCTGCTGGAGCACCTGTGGCAGTTCTGCGACGACAACGATGCCGAGCGTCCGACGAAGCAGAAGTTCGGGCATACGATGACGAGGAAGCGTTTCGACCGCAAGAGGCTTGCCGACGGTGTGTATTACAGGATCTACGGCGGTGACGAGGAAGACATGGGTGAGCGCATCATCGTGTCGGAGAGCGGCATGGAGGCTAAGGAGTCGCATGAGAAGCTGTTTTACATAGAGCGTGATGATTAACTTTTAAACTTGACAGATATGGATTTTGGAAAGAAAGTGAGAGTGGGTAATTTCGAAGTGCTGAAGTTCACCCGTGCGATGCAGAAGAAGGAGTTGGCCCAGTCACGTAAGACCCTGGGCATTCCCGAAGAGTTGTGGAAGCATCTTACCCGTGCTGGCGTTCCCTTCATCAAGGTGAGTGCCTTGGGCGGCCTGTGGGGTGCTGAGTTCTCCGTGGGTACGATTATGTACCGTTTCATAGAGGATGGCATTGACAAGGAACGCCTTCAGGGTCTGGAGCAGGTCTTCGTGATGATGTATGCCGACATGAGCATTGTGGGAGACCTCGATTACTGGAAAGAAAAGCAGGAGGCCATGAACCGCTTCATTGACCGCAAGAAGGCTGCCGTGGAGCAGGCTGGCAATGAAGAGGAAGACCTTGCCGCCGTGAAGAGCATCACCGATGTGGAAGAGATGGCCGCTGCGTCGGAGGAAGGAGGTAGTGATGACGCTGTATGACAGTGCTTGCGTGGAGAACTTCATCATGGAGTTGCGCGCGTATGTGGCGCGTGGCGGCTCTCCTCCCGTCGTCCCTCCGCTTGAAAATATCGACCTGATGGATGCCCTCGGCGACATAGCCGGTTTCATCGTGATGAACAAGGGCAGTTAGGTTACTCTTATCATAAAAAAGTCCCCCGGCACAACAAGACACTTCACCTTCTTATTGACACGCCTCACAGCGGAGCCGGGGGACTAAGCCTACCGAATCTGTGGGGTCTTTTGTGTCTCGTAAGGTGAAGTGTAGGTGCAAAGTTATGTATTTAATTGGATTTTGCACAATGAAGGTAGTGGAATTAATAAAATTTAGCAGAAGTATTCTGGAAACGCTCTCAGATTTTGACATCAAGACGAGCGACGTCAGGTTCATCGACATGTATGGCGAGTACGAGCTGTATCATGTTCATAGCGCCATCTGCGAATACTATGAAGTGCCGCCCGATGGTGAGGATGCCGCCTGGACGATGGGCTTCCTGATGCGCCAGGCGGTAAGGATGATTTATCCTTATGTTTGATGTTGCTGCGACAGAGTCGCTGCCTACGGTAAAGACGGCTGTTCTTTTTTGCGCAGGGCTGGGTTGAGGAGGCAGTTCTTGCAGCTTGTGGGGTAGTTGACGGGCAGATGGTAGTGGCGCGTGTTGTCCTCCGTCTTCACCTCGTCCTGCTTCATGCGTGTGAGGTCGATAATCTGCTGATTGATTTTCAGCCACGTTCCTGCATCGGAGCGGTTCTCTTCGAGCATCCGTTGGAGTTCAATAATCTTGTCCTCCTTGCTTGTGGCTCGCTCGAAGAGACCCTTTTTGCTATTCTCCTTTGTGCTTTCCACCTCGTCGATGTCGGTGACGGGTGTGGAGAGCAGTTTGTTGGCCTTGATGCGCTGCTTGACCTGCTTTGACTTGGTTAGGTTGTCAATCTCCTGTTTGATAGCCTGCGCCGACCACGTGATTCCTGGTCTGTATGCTGCCGTATAGGCATCGTTCTTCGTCCATCCGAGAGACACGAGGTCGGCGTACACCAGTTCTTCTGGCGTCAGTTCGTACTTTCGGGCTATCTTACGTGTTGAGGATGAGATGTTGAGTTCCATGTTACACCTATTTATCTACATTGTAAAACGCTTGTTTTTAATGCGACTCGTTCCAGTCCTGCCAATTATTCTCGTTCGGATGATTGCCCCACTGATCGGTGGTTCTTTGTCTTGTTCCTTGCCCTGTGTTGACGTCCTGTCCTCCCTCGGAGGCGTTGATTTTGGCAACGGCCTTTTCCTTTCTGATGTCCTCTGTGACGTCGTTTCGCTTTTTCTCGATGGCGTCTTGGAGGTCTTTCTTTCGCTTGTCGATGTCTTCGCGTATGATGCGGTCGTACTCGTCGTTCATGGCGTACTTCTTCAGTCTCTCGGAGGCCGTCTGCGCTGAGAGGAACTTGTTCTGCACGGCAGTTGCGAGGTTCGTTGTAAGCTCGGTGTCGTTCTGGTGAATGTACGGCTCAATCCATGCGTGGAAGGGCAGGTTCATGTAGTCGGTGAGGTTGTTGTGCGCGTATCCGCATCCGTATCGGACGATCCTGAGCACGTCGTTGATGAACGGCGTGAGTTTGATGGCATCGTTGATGGCGCACTCTATGGCAGGCGAAAAGAGCAGCTTGACGGCCACGCCCGGCAGGTCTCCCGATTTGAGTTCCGGCGGCTGCACGGTGAATGACAGTTCGTAGATGAGCTGGTATGACTTCTCCAGCTGTGCGTTGAAAGCCGCCGAGGCATCCTCCGGGTTGAGGAATCCCGCCCTTGCGTCCTTGTCGCTGAGTGTGATGGACTTGACCGCTCCGTTGATGTCGCCGTGAATGTCCACCTCTCCCCCGTTTCCGTTGACGTAGAAGATGGGGAATCCGTATGCCTTGTTGTTCTCTGCGAGGTATGAGAATGCCTCCTCGTAGTCCTCGATGTTCTTCTGCACCATCATCCATGCCGGTCCTTCCGTCCTGGTATAAGCCACGGGAATGAACGGGAATCCGTGTTTCTCCTTTGAGACCACCTTGTAGCCTCCCATTCCGAAGAAGTCCTTGATTCGTGTGGCGAAGGTAGTCTTGCCGTCGAGCTTGGCGCGGTAGAGGTACGTGTCGTCCCACACCTCTGCCCATCTTGTGACCGTCTTTCCCTCCTCGTCGTAGTCGTTATACTGACGAGCGAAGAGTTCGAGTGCCCCCGTGATGGAGTTGTAGTGCGGGTAGAGTTTGTCGCCGTTGAGGTATGATAGTGTGCGCGTGTGCACCTTTCCGTCCGAGACATATCCTATGATTGCCGCGTCAGCCGTTATCTGAAACGAGTTGATGGCCTCGTACATCCTTGTCTCCATATCCTCGTCGAGCCACCACTGCTGGATGTCGAGGAGTTTCCGCACCTTGTTCTCCTCCTGTCCGATGTCCTCCGTCCGTCCTGTCAGTTCGAACTGCATGTCGTTTCCCACGAGGTGCGTGGTGTGCTTCAGCGCGATGACCTGCTGGAACGCCACGGCATAACGCGTGATGGGTTGTATGTACCACTTCCCCGTGTCGGGGTCTTTCTTGATGATGTCGGGGAAGAGCGTGGTGTCGAAGATGCTGTGTCCTGACGGGTAGTATTCCCGCAGGAAGTCCGCCTGTGTCTTTATTATCTTCGTCACCTCGTCATCCGGTTCCTTTTGCGTGGTGATGTCCGTGAACTTTATGTCACCCTTTTTCACGTATCCGTCGGGTGCCACCTCGTACCATGGTTTCCTTGAAAGAATCTCCCTGAAATTTAAGCTACCATCCATAATCCTTTAACTTTAGTTTTCTTTTTTACCTTTAGTGTGAAAATCATTCTGAAGATAAGCGACTCGAAGAAGTCGGGAGAGTGTCCGATAATCTTCTTCATGTCGGCCTTGTCGATGAGTTTGAAAGCCTTTCCGAGCGACTCCTTCGTCTGCCTGATACACTTTCTTTCCCTCATGAGAATATCCCTGAGCTGCGTCTTTCCGTATCCGTGTCCGTCGAAGACGAGGTCGAGGAGCGCGTTGTCGATAGACAGTTCCCCGTTACGGAGTTTCTTTACGAAGAGGCATGCGCACTGCGCCTTCAGGTCTTTGTATAGGTTTTTGATTCCCGATTCCTCTGCCTTTGACACGGCTATGGGAGCCGCCTGGTTGTTGAACTTGACGGCATCGGGGAACCACCCTTCGAGCAGTTGTCCGAGCCCTTGGAAGTCGTATGTGAAGTTCTCCTGCTGTACGCCCCACTCTGCGAGTTTCTCCTGTATGACGCCGACGAGCGTCTTGGAGTTCGTGCGGCATACATAGACGTCCTTGATGTGGAATCCCTGCCAGAGCCACATGACGAAGTTATCGCCTCCCTGTAGAGCCACGTCGGCGGTGGCATAGAGTGTGCTGTCCTCCTGTCCTCCCTGCCAGGCGTTGTCGTAGAAGGCAAACATGTCGTCCATCTTGATCATGTCGTTTCCGACGGCCCTGAACTTCCAGTTTCCGTCGAGGTCACGCGCCTGCTGCTCCTCGTCCTGGTTCATGAGGTTGGCGATGTACTGCGGGTTGGACTTCATGAGGATGCGGTTCTGGTCGAGCTTTGCCTCCACGAAGGCGATGGACTTGATGGATAGTTCGGCTGGCGAGCCGTACTGCTCGTATTCCGCCCTCCAGTGTTTGAGGATGTCCTGCTTGCACAGTTCGAAGACCTCCTCGCGCGTGTCGCCATATACGATTTCGTTGACATCGTCGCCCTGCATGTAGCAATACTTGATTACTCCGTCCATTTCAGGTATGGGGTATCCGTCGTCGCCAATCCATCCTCCGTTGATGAGCAGCGTTGCCACCCATGAGTCGGGGTCGGGGTTGCACGTTCCCCAGAATCGTGTCCTGATGCCGTAGGCGTTACGGTTGTCCGTGAGCAGGTACTTGAACTTCTTGTACGGGCAGTGTGTTATCTCGTCGATGGCGATGTATGCGAACTGCTTACCCTGGAACCTTCGCTTGAATGCCTCCCACTCGTCGGCGTAGTATGAGAACTTGATTTTCGCTCCGCTGTCGAAGTACCACGTCATGTCGTTCTGCGAGCGGTTGTATGTCCCTTCCTGTCCGTACACTTCGTCGGAGACTTCGATAAGGTCTTCGAGGTCGGGTTTCTCGTTACGCAGGATGAGTCCCCTAAAGTTCTTTTTGTCGGTGTCTTTCTTGCCTTCGAGCAGGATGGAGTAGGACTTACTGTTGTGCGTCACAATGAAGTCACCCACCATAAAGAGCGAGTTCGTGTTATTTACTGCAATGCAGCAACACTCCTGTTCGCCGACATACTCATAACCGACGATGCGCCTGCCAAGTTCGCTGATGCCTCCGTTGTACTTCGTGCTCAGGGCCTTCTTTCTCGGAAGGCGGAATAGCCTGCCTGAGTCGTTTATCCGTATATATACGTGATAGGCGTCGGAAGCCTGTTTCCTCACTCCGTTATAGGTGTAGAAGCACTCGCCCTTAGAGATAGTCGCGAGACCTCCGAGGCTGTTTACGAGGAACTTGACGTCGGCAGCGAGCCTTTCGCTAATAGTCGTAAACGCGCAATGCCCTCTCTTGTCGATAGTGCCATCCGTATCCATAAGACCTTGCAGCACCGCCCAACGCTCTTCCACCGTACCGAATTTCAGCGCTGATGGGACGAACTTCTTGTCAGCAGTATGACCTGCCAACTTCCAGTTTTTCAGCGCCTTAACGAAATTCTCGCTCTTGAAGATGTAGTCGATGGGCTTCGATGCAGTCCTCGAATGGATGTCGGGATAAACATCTCGGAACGACTCAACTATCTCCGCGTCGGCTGACGTGAACATAATGTTGTTGTGTTTCATGAATGCGTTCGTGATACAGCCGTCTCCGAGAATGACTCCTACGTGATACGGGTCTATGCCGTACCTCTTGTGTCCGTTGGTGAATTTGACGGGCTCGCACAGCGGGACAAGCAGATGCCCTGTTTTCTTCTCGCCGTTCTCCTTCCTTTTCAGGAAATCGACAATCATCTCCGTAGTCCAGACCCTGTAATCATCTTTCAATGAAAGTCCGTTGAGCGTTCGCTTCTTGCTGATATAGCAAGTCTGCCTTACGTTCCACAAGTGGTCGTATGAGGCGATAACCTCAGAGCCGTCGATGAATTTCAGCTTGTAGGACGGGAGCCTGCCGTGGTCTTTACGGTAAACGACACGCTGCATCCCGCCATCAGTCCCGCTAATGATGTCTCCCGCTTTCAGGTCGCCGATTCTGCGATAGCCGAAAGGAGTGACCACTTGTGTGTCAACCAACAGCGGCCCGCCACGGCGTCCGCCGCCGATGATGATGTCAGCCGGAGATGCGAGCATGTTTTCCTGTCCGCCGAGCTGGTCAATAATCATCTTCGGCGATTCCAGGTTCCGTATGTATTCCGCGTACTCCTGCGTGAGCACGGGCGTCCCATCTGGCATGTATAGTCCTGAATACTTCTGAATCTGCATATTTATGCAATATTTTTTGCAAAAATACGGAAAAATATTTGGTTTATACAATTTTTATACGTATTTTTGTCGCAAAAACTTGATATTTATACATTTTAAGGTAAAAAGATTGTTTTTTATGGAAAGAGAAGCACTCAAATCCAAAGTGACGGAGAAGTTGGGAAGCACCCAGCTAACCGCTATTACCGACGAGACCATCAACCACCAGCTGGACTTTGCCCTCGGCTTTGTGTCGGACGATGCCCAGGTGGACGATGCTTTCGTGGAGAAGGTTGTCGCCAACTTGAAGAACATAGACGGTGGCAGCCACAAGCTGATAGGCAGCAAGATACAGGAGTACAAGGCGCAGCATCCTCAGCCTGCCCCCTCTCCTGCCCCTGCCCCATCCCCCGCTCCCTCACAGGGTGGCGAAGACGACGGGCTGGCCCTTCTCAGGAAGGACATAGAGGCCCGTTTCAAGAAGATGGAGGAAGAAGCTGCGTCAGTTCGCTTGAAGGCCGAGAAGGACGAGGCCCGCAAGCAGATTGCGCGTGGTTTCCGCAGTCTTTTCAAGAGTTCAGGTCTTGAAGTGAACGATTTCCTGCTGGAAGTTGCGATGAAGGACATCGTGATTCCCGACAAGGACATAGACGTGAGCAGTCTTGTGAAGGAGACGGAGGCCAAGTATGTGGAATGTGCCAAGAAGCTCGACCTTGACACCGACGTGAGCCGTCGTGGTGGCGGAGGTGGTGGCGGCAAGAGCAAGACCGACCTGCGCTTTGAGGCGAAGAAACGCCGTCAGGCGGCAGGCCAGCAGTAAGGCAATTCCGCAGAGAGTGAGAATTATAATTAGTTTTAAGGTAAAAAGATTGTTAGGAAAATGAGTAACGGTTTTGACATTGGCAATAGTTTCATGCACAAGACTACTGCCTACGGCCATGCGAGAAAGGTGTGGCGCAGAATTGACGAGCAGCTTCCTGGCGGCTATCACATCACGAACATGAGTGACTTCGCGAGCGACGGTCTTGTACGCAGCGGCATGGCCGTTGTGAAGGACACGGCGAGCGGTGCAGACGCCCGTGACGTGAAGGTGCTGACCTGGGCGCAGATTAAGACTGCCGTGTCGGGACAGAGTCCTGCCGGTATCGACTCTCTGAATATCATCGGTTTCACTCAGGAGGACACTGTCGTGGAGACTGACGGTACGAACTACAACTACGGTACTTGCAACATCGTGGTGAAGGGAGAGATTTACGGCTACATGCTGGGTGGTACTGTCACTGACGCGACGACCATCAGTGCTGCCGTGAAAGGTATGACGCAGAAGAACGGTCTGTCAATCCGCGTGATTGACTAAGCCAAGTTATTAACCATTTAAAAACAGAAATGAGATGAAGACGATTCCAGTAACATTACGGTCTATCATTGAATTAGGTCTTGGTGGTGATAGCTGGCAGACCTTTGTTGACCACTACGAGGAGCGTTTCGACGCTCTGCGCATTGACGGTTTCTCGTTCGACCCCATCAGCATCAACTACACCTTCCGTCAGTTGCTTGCCTCGGTGAACGCGACCGTCCTTCCCACCTACGTTGACCCTGAGAGCGAGGGTTTCGAGATGCCTCTCGGCCAGGCAGAGGGTGTGAGCGACAACATTCCGACGCAGAAGTTGTTCTACTCGGTGAACCGCGTGGTGGTTCGCGAGCAGATGCAGCTTGCCCAGAAGTATGGCTCGCTTGCGCTTAACGACGAGATGGGCGACGTGATTTTCGGTCTGCTCGACGAAGGCACCGAGCGGCTGATCCAGAGTTTTGAGAATGCGCTGAACCATCAGCGTCACCAGATTGTCTCTACGGGTCAGTTCACCATCAACGCCACGAACAACCCCCGTGGCCTGAAGGGTATCACCATCGGCTTCGGCCTGCCCTCCGGCAACACCGACGCGCTGACGGGTACTGCCCGCTGGTGGACGAATGCCGCCCACACTACCGAGGGTAGTGATGCCGACCCCATCAAGTACATGCAGGACAGAGTGAAGTATATCCGCCGCACGGGACGCTACGGTGGCCCTCTTGCGCTGGAGATTTCGCAGGATTTGTGGGATGACCTGCTCACCCACAGCAAGGTGTTGCAGAAGATTGGCTTTGCCGCCGTTCCGACCGCTGCCAGCGCAGCCATTGCGCAGCAGGTTGGCGAGAACACCACTGACGAGGCCAAGAAGGAGGCTATCCGCAAGCTCATCCGTGTGGACGAGATTCGCGTTCGCGACACGTTCGCCTACGTGAGTGCCCCTGCCACCACGGGATCAGCCGAGCCAGACCTTGTGACCACCCAGATTGTGAACTTCGAGCCCAAGAACATCTCGTTCGTGCCTACGGGCAAGCTCGGTGGCATTCAGGGTGTGCAGCCCCTCTCGATGGGCTACAAGCCTGAGAACGTTGCCTATGCAATGGGCAAGCGTCTGCTGATTGAGACTGAGGACATCCCCCGCACTCACAGTATCAACGTGAACGGTGAGATGGCCCAGCTGTGTGTACCCGGTGCCATCCGTCAGATGTTCATCTCGACGGTGACGGCTTAACGTAAAGATATAGACCTGTATGGAGTGTAACTGCGACTGCAACGAGGCATCCGGAATCAATACCGTTCAGGACTGGCTTCTGGAGAGCGTGAACTTCGAGGTTCCCGAAGGGGCCTCACATGCTCTCCTGCTGGGGCGCGGCCTTGACGGCAGTGAGGACTGCTCGATGCTGGACAAGAAGACCCGCGACCTTCTGAAAGCCGACCTGTACGTATGGATATGTATGGGAGCGAGCAAGGTGGACTCGGTGTCGGACAGCGACAACGGCTGGAGCCACAAGGGCGGCGGCTATACACTGAGCGAGGCAGACAAGGAGCGTATGCTCGACTGGGCCAATGCCGTGTATGCCGAGAACGACGAGCCGCTTGTAGGCAAGAAGAAGGTTGCAGTGATGAGTAGCCACGGCATCCGCCGTGCGCACCTGGGACTTGACGGTGAACCCTATCCACGCATATACAGAGGCCGATGATACTACTCTCAGAGATACTGAAAGGCTTGAAGGAGCAGATAGGAGCGGTGACGGACAACATCTTCCTGGAACCCCTCCCTGCGACCGACGGCTCGATGGACAGCTTTGTGGAGATCATCTTCCCCTCTTCCGTCACGGACAACGTGGAAGGCTCTGACGACTGGTGGACTGACGTTGTGGTTCAGATAGACCTGAACGTGAAGAACCGCTCTACGAGGAAGAGTCCTAACGGTTCAGACCCGGTGAAGATGGATGCGCTTCGGAAGAGCGTGAAGAGCCTCTTCCCCATCATCATCGAAGGTGAGACGCTGCGCTACAAAGTGACCCGTCCGCTGGAGATGATTGTGAACCTTGACGGCGGCAACGGCTACCATTACACGCGCATACAGGCGTTAGTACGTACCATATAATAATAACTAAAAATAAGAAAGGAATAGAATTATGGCAAATATGAAAACCATGACCGACCTGAAGGACGTGTTTAACGGCATCAGTTCCTTCATGTTCGACACTACCCCTATCTCTCTGGCTTCGGGTACTATCACGATGGTTCCCGAATATGAGCTCCCCGTGACTGTTGACACGCTGAGTATCTCTCAGGACGACCCGACCATCAACCACTACAAGGTGCACGGTCTGGGAACTGACTGGGTATCAAGCTCAGAGCCTGGTGATGCCACCATCGAGTTTACCGTTCCGACGGTTCACACCGACGTACTGACACTGGCCTACGGCTCAGGAGCGATTGCCTCCGTGAGTGCCACCGTGAGTGACGCTGCCGGTGCCGTGAAGTCCGCTTCTGGCAGTTACACGGGCACGAGCGTGAAGCTCTCGAACACGAAGGTGACGGGCTGTATCGCCCTTCTGAACGACGAGGGCACCAAGCTTCTCATTGTGAACAACGTGGCCCTGTACGCCTCTCCTGTGTATGACAACGCCTCTACGGAGCCGTTTGCCATCAAGTTCTCCGGAACTATCGAGACTGGCACAGGTGCGAGCATGTACTTCCTGACGAAGAGCACCTAATCATCGTTGAGGACAGATTTCCAAACGGGGCGGTGGCACGGTAGCCGCTGCCCCTTTTTCATTCACTTAACACCCCCTATATGGCAAAGAAGACGAATATAGAACAGCCTGAGCAGATATGGAAGGAGAAGCTGGCCGAGCTGCTGAACGGCGAGCCTACGGAGTTTCAGTTTCGCGGTAAGACGCGCAAGATGTACTGGATTCACAACAGGACTTACCTGAAGTTTGAGCACGTGATGGTGACTGAAGATGACGGCTGGAAGCGTAACATCAAGCTGGCGTCGCTGTTGCTGATGAACGTCAGGAGCGGTTTCTGGAGCATGGTTCGGACGAAGTTGCTTTACCCATTGCACTGGCGTTGGCTGTACTACGTGCAGGACGTTGACATGCAGGACGTGCTGTCGGTGCTTGAATCGTCGAAAAAAAAAATTCCATCGGAGAGCTACTTGCTGTGTACCATGTTAGCGACCGCGGTGATGGACGAGCTGGTGGGGATGACGATGAAAGCGAAGGAAGTGAAAGCTGGCCAAGCCGCACGAAATGGGGACAGCTCTTCTCGTTAGGCGAGAAGTTCCCGTTCCTACTGGAGACCCACTGGGGCATGCCTGCCTGGAACTACTGGTGGGGCCTGACGTCGGCCCAGATAGAGTTCGGACTGATAGACCAGCCTTTTGTGGACTACAAGAGCGGTGACAAGAAGAAGCACACGCGTGCGGAGATGAACGCTCTGGCCGCAGAATGGGAGGAGCGCTGGAAGGCCAACGGCGGCAGTATGCTTTCTGGCTGGAACAAGGTGGAGATGGATGAGGTGCTGAAATGAGTTTTGGCTGTGGCACAGCCATAGAAAACAAAGAAGGACAGATTATGAAGAAGACAATCATACGGAATCCGCGATACCCCCACTATATCAGGATAGTGAGGCGGGAGTTGCCCGAAGACGAGTTTTCGGGTGATGAGATGGTGGAGAGCGTGGTGTGGGAAGGTTGCGGTCGCGGCTATACGGACACGACGACGACAGGCACTACGGAGCTTGACCTGAACAAGCGTAAGGCGAGCATCCCGGTGCGGTTTGACAAATGGGGTGGCGGCGAGGACAAGCCCTACCCCATCGACGGTGACATCATGACCGTCAGGAAGGGCGCGGTGACTGAGGAATGGCGTGTCAGGGACTTCGAGTCGGACAACGACAGGACGGTGGTGTATGCGGAGCTGAACAGACTTATAGGCGTATAGCGTATGGCAGAGAGTCTGGAGAGTCAGTGGAAGAGGATTTCGAAGAACGTGCGCAGTGCGTTCTATCGTCAGAGCGAGGCGGGCGTGGAGCGTCAGGCGTTGCGTATCTGCCAGCGTGTGACGGACATAGCGAACTCGATAGGTTTTCCGGGCATGACGGGCAATACGCGCGCCGGTGTGGCCTGCGGTGTGTACAGGGACGGTAAGCTTCTGGGCTATGCGACCACAGCCGAGACCGACGGTGAGCCTATATGGCATGCGCTGGGAAAGAAGGAAACCTTCAGGCAGGGCATGCAGCGATACGACGGCGGCACGCAGGAGAAGGACTTCAAGCCTGGCAAGTACGGAGCGAACCGCCCTTACTATGCCGACGAGCGGGCCATAGCCTTCCTGAAGCGCACCCGTCCCGACTACGGTGGTTTCAGCTTCATCATCGTGCATGGTGCCCACTACATCAAGTATAACGGTTTCGACCAAGTGATGTCCTCGCTGTTTGCCGAGTTGAGCACGGCGCGTAAAGTGCAGTTCCATGCGATAAGAAACAACAGTTTATAAACAATAAAAATACAGGAGATACGAGATATGGCAGATGCTGGTGAGATGTGGATTGAGTTGGGTTTGAGGGATAACGTAAATGATCAGGTGAATGAACTTTTAAAAGGGTTCAAGTACCTTGACAATCAGGTTGCCAATGTGGTAAAAACTCTTCATGGCTTACATGATTTCGCAAGCGAAGATGAACTTGGCTGGACAAAGGATGCCATTTCGCAGGCAAAGGAGTATTACAACCTTGTAGCGAAGATAAGTCAGGCAGAACGAGACCTGAATACAGTGCTGAAGGAGCGCAGTAGCCGTAAGATGAACGACGGCAAGGAGTTGGAATACTGGGAGAAGCTGATGAAACTGCGCGACCAGTTGAAAGGTGGCATTCCGCTTGACGACAAGGACTTTGTGAACGCCTTCAAGTTGTCGTTGGAGAACACCGTGAGAGAAGTGAAGGATCAGGTGGCCACGGCCAAGGGCGAGATGAAGAAGTTCGACGAGGCTGAGATGAAAAAGGCCGAGGTGCGCCGTGCCATCACTGCCGAGACGGAGCGTCTTGCCGCAGCCGAAGAGCGTATTCAGCGTATGCGTGACGATGCGAGCAGCAAGGCCACCATTGCGAGCATCAAGGATCAGACCGTGGAGTATGATGCTCAGATACAAAAGGTAAAGGAACTGGATGCGCTGCTGAAGAAGGTAGAGAAAGACCGCCTTGCCGCACTGAGAGGCAGCGGTATGCCCAACTCCACGATGACGGACTCAGCTATCAACAAGGAGATAGATGCCATCCAACGTCGGCAAAACGAGGCCGTTGCACTAGGAAACAAACTCGCACAGGATGCCGCCAACGCGAAGAAACAACAAGAGGAGGCTCAGAACAAGCTGAATGCCACGCTGAGAGAGAGCGAGCGTCTGGAGAATGCAGTGGCAAAGGCGCGTAATGACGCAGACAGTCAGGCTCGCGTCGCCGGCATCCAAACAAAGGTAGCCGAATACAATGCTGCCGTTCTGAAACTTAGAGAACTAACGGAACTAAGGGACAAAATTGCCGCAGACCGTACGGCTATCAGCAACGGTGAAACCGCCACCTACACAAAAGAGCGTGTGCTGTCAGAACTGGACGCCATCCAGCGTAGGTATAACGAGGCACTCGCCGCAGGTAGGGAGATGGAGCGTCGGGATGCGGAGGAGAAGCAGAAGGCCGCGGATGCAACGCGCAGACTTTCTGATGCAAATAAGAGCCTGATGTCAAGTTACGACAAGGTGACGCAGAGCGGGAAGCAGACGATGAGTACACTGTCGATGCTTCGTCAGCAGGCAGGTTACTACTTCTCGCTGTTCGGAGCGCAGACCTTACTCCGCAATGTTATCACCATCGGCGGACAGTTTGAGTTCCAGCACGTGGCGTTGCAGAACATCATCGGTGACGCAGAGAAGGCGACGGCCATCTTCGCACAGTTGAAAGACCTTGCCGTAGAATCCCCGAAGACATTCATGGAACTGACGACGAGTGCCAAGCAGTTGTCAGCCTATCAGATTCCTGTCAACGAACTGTATGACACCACGAAGCGACTGAGTGACCTGAGTGTAGGTCTCGGTGTTGATATGAACCGACTTATTCTCGCCTACGGTCAGGTGAGGAGTGCTGCCGTGCTGAGAGGTCAGGAACTCCGTCAGTTCACTGAGGCAGGTATCCCGTTGGTTCAGGCTTTGGCTCAGAAGTTCACGGAACTGAACGGCAAGGTGACGAGCACGGCAGACGTGTTCAAGCTGATTTCGCAGCGTGCCGTGAGTTTCGAGATGGTGAAGGAAGTGCTTTGGGACATGACGAACCAGGGCGGTCAGTTCTTCAACATGCAGTCCACGATGGCCGACACGCTGTATGGTAAGTGGCAGAAGCTACAGGACATCTGGCAGATTACGCTGGGAGAAATGGCCGATACGAACTTCGGCGGCTTCAAGCCTTTCCATGCACTTATTGACACGCTGGTGTTCGCAGCCCGCAACCTGACAAACCTGATGCCTATACTGACGGGCCTTATGACCGCGAAAGGATTCTCGTTTATCAAGAGCAGTGCTCTCAACCAATTCTCGTCCACCGGCCTTGACAGGAATATCGCCCAGGCGCAGAAACTGCAAGCCATCGAACTGAGACGTTCGTATGTGAACGGTGAAATCACGAAGAAGATATACCAGCAGCGGATGGCACTTAACGCCAACAAGGACAACTACTACATGCTGCTTGCCGCAGAAGGAAGAATCAGTAACTATCAGATACGCAGGCTGATAGAAGAAAAGAAGATTACTGCCGAGAAGATTCGCCAAGGACTTGCAAACGGTACGTTGATTCAGCAGGAGGCTGTGCAACTTAGACTGTTGATGCAACAGAACGCGCAGGGCAAATTGGGCACCGTGAGCAGTATGGCGAAAGGAATTGGCAGCGGCCTGCTGTCGTTTGTCGGCGGATGGTGGGGAGTTGCCCTCGCAGGTCTTGGTGCAGCGTGGTCTATTTACTCCAACTACAAGCAGAAGGCCGAGGAAGAAGAGGCTCAGGCCAAAGAGCGCATCAAGTCGGCTCAGGAACTTTGGAAGAATGCAGATATTACACTGAGGGCTGCCGTGAACGAAGGAGCCTCCGAGAGTGCTGTGACGAACATGAGTCAGTGGCTGAAAGAGAACGCTGCTTCCTGGGACATGGTGAGTGCTTCGATGAAGAACAACGACGGCACGGCGAAAACCCTTGAAGAGCGTTACGAGATACTGAAGAAAGCCATTGAAGGTGTGAAGAATGCCAGCGAGCAGGCCGCCAACGGCACAAATCCTTTCGCTGGAAAGGAAGGAGTTGGTGTCGCCGAAGATTTGCAGGACGCACAGGAGAGCCTCGACGAGTTCCAGAAGGTGCTTAACGACAAGGTTGCGCTGAACTACTCCCGTTTCAGGAAGGCCATGGACGAGGTGATTGCTGCCAGTCCGAACTTCAAGAAAGCTCTTGAAATGGAAGGTGCGACGAACAGTCTGACGCGGCAGATGGAGATATTGCAGCGTTTCCCACAAGCCTTCAAGCAATTCCGTGGCATATTCTCAACGGAAATGACTATGCTTGTGCCTATCAATGAAATCCGCGATGCCTGGGGCGACTTCCAAGACGAGCTTCAAAACGCCCACGACAATCTTCCGAACCTTGCGGCCAAGATAGAATCCGACATGCGCAACAAGTGGGATGACATCAACTTCAAGAACCTCACGGACGAGCAGCGTGAATACCTGATGAAGCTATATAAGGACTGGCTTGAAAAGAACAATATAACGAGTACAGCTGTGCTTCAGGATCTTGACAACAAGTTTTTGAATAAGCGGTACAACATCCGTCTGGTGTTCACTGCCGAGCAAGGGAATGACCTTAACAGTTTCCAGAAGGACGCGCTGGGCTATCTCGGTAAAGGAGCCACTCCGTTCAAGAAGGGAGCCGTTCAAAGATGGGGTCAAGGAGGAAGCGCGTATGCAGCCCGCAACATGGCTAAAAGCGAGATTGATGCCGCATACAATGAGTGGCAGTCGCAGGACAAGATGATTAAAAGCCTAAAGAAACAAGGGAAAAAAGTCTCTGATGAAGCTGAATCATTGAACAGGAGCCTTGAAGCGAACTACAATGACCTTGTCTCTGCGGCTTGGTCAAGCCTTGGCTACCAATACGACGGAAATGGTCTGAAATCGAACAAGACTCCGAAGACGCGCGGCGGCGGCACAAAGACCGACGCTCTTGCCAAAGCCATGAATGAGCGTGTGAGCGTACTGAAGGATGCCTACTCGGAGTACAAGAAATGGTCGGAGCTGGTGGGTAAGGAAGGTGCGCTGGCGAAGGTGAAGGAGAGCGGCCTGTTCGGTTCGCTGTTTGCGGACAAGGACTTCAAGGGGCTTGGAGATTACAAGGGTGAGTTGCAGCGCATCAAGAGCAAGCTGTCACCAGAGAAGTCGGAGCAGCGCAAGGTGATTGAGAGCATCGACAAGGTGCTGCTTGGCATGGACTATGACGATGCGAAGGAGGAGGCTGAGAAGGCCGTGGAGCTGCTGCGTTCGTCGATGGAGAAGATTGGCAGGCAGTGGGATTTGTACAAGTCTCTTTACGAAAAGACAGGCAACCGGGATTTTGCGAACCTTGCCTTCTCTGGCGGTGTGCTGTGGGACGAAAAGGCAACGGCGATGGCCGAGGAACTTAGCAAGAAGGCTAATCTCGGAACTATAGACTTCACGATGAGCGAGGAGTCGGCGAAGGAGTTCTTCAAGTACAACACTGTGGATGGCAAGGGGCTGTATGAGCTTTGGAAGCAAATTACAGACCTTATCAGGAACAACTACGACAAGGGTCTTGAAGATTCGGCTGCGGCGATGGCGGAATTGAAGACGGAAGAGGAGAAGATTGCTGATATAGAACAAAAGATAGCTGACCTGAGAAAGCAGGGCGCGGCAGACAACGACCCGCGAATCATCAAGGCGAGGAAGGACATTGCCACACTCCAGCAGCAAGCCTTTGAGAAGACTGGCGGCTACCTGAAATTCTACAATGCCATCCTGTCGATGACCATCCCGGAAGCGGAGAAGGTAGGACAAGAGATAAGGGAGAATCTGGACAAAAATATGCAGAAGGGCGTCATCAGCGCCAAGGAGTATGTGAGACAGGTGAAACTTATCAATGAGCAGATGCAGAAACTCCGCGGCAAACAAGGAGATTTCTCCGCATTGATGAGTGGAGGTCTGCAAGGTCTTTTCCAGAATAAGTACGACAAAGCAGAAAGCGACTTCAACCAATCAGTAATAGACCTTCAGAATGCCAGCGAGATGTATGAAAAGGCTATATCTAACGGAAGCCGTGCAAGTTTTGAGCAAGCGCAATCCGCAATGGATTCGGCAGGTGCTATGAAAGAAGGTGCCGCTGCCGCCATGAATGGAGCGAGCAGCGCGATGAGTACCGTTGCCATGATTGATAAGATTGTGCATGGCATCAACGACATCGTGCAAGGCATCAAGGGCACGTTTGATGAAATCCGTGAGATGTATGATGCTCTCGGTCATGACACGCAATCGGACAGCTGGGAGGACTGGAATACCTTCTTTGACGGTTTCAGCAAGGCGAGTCAAAATGCGACGAACGCTTGGGATTCGCTGAAGAACGGTAATGCCGGTGGCGTGGTGCAAGGTGTCGTCGGCAGTTTCACCTCATGGGTGACGGCTTTCTCTCAGGGCCATGACAGGAAGCTCGACCACCAGATACAGCTGGCCCAGGAGCAGATCAATGCCATTGACCGGCTGAGAGATTCCTTGGAAACGCAGCTTGAAAGGACACTTGGCGGAGTATACGCTTACACCAGTACCGACAGGACGAAATCTGAGCTGTCAGAATGGTATCGCGTCATGAAGGGAGACAACGATTTGGCTGAAAAATACAACTTCCGCCAAAGGAACGGAAAGGATACTATCAATGCTCTTGGTTTAGCGTTAAATTCAGGAGAATACTACGAAGAGCAATTAGCCCTCCTGCTAAAGAACAGGGATGAATTACAGAAACAGCTACGTTCTGAGCAAGACAAGAAGAAAAGCGACGGCGAGAAAATCGCCGATTACAAACAGAGCATCGAGGAGATAAAAGACCAGATACAACACTTTGCCGAAGACATGGCGAAGGCTTTGTACGACATAGACATCAAGTCGTGGGCGCGAGAACTCACCGATGCCGTCGTTGATGCGTGGGTATCGGGTGAAGATGCTGCGCAGGCATGGCACGACAAGGTCACGGACTTGGTGAAGGACGTAACGAAGAACATTCTCGCACAGAAGGTCGTAGAGATGGCGTTACAACCCGTGCTGGACTATATCACAAATGAGATGACGCAGAAGAGCGGAAAGCTGGACGAGAATAGTATCATGGGACTTGCCGACGTTCTTGGTGCGGCTGGCGATGTGGCGGTGAACGGTGTCACCTCATTGCTTGAAGCCATGAAGGCAGCAGGCTACGACCTGAGCGACGCTGGCAAGGGTTCCTCGTCGGCAAGTCAGGTGCTTTCGGGACTTTCGGAGAACGACCAGAACCTGCTGCTCTCCTACGTGAATGCCATCCGTGGAGACGTGAGCGTCCTCCGTACGCTTGCGGAACAGGAGGCGGGCACGCTGACTGGCATGAACGCCACGGTACAGCTGCAACTGCGGGAGCTGGAGGCCATCTCGGCGAACACGCGGAGGAGCGCTGACAGCGCGGAGTTCATAGAGACTTTCTGCCGAGGACTGAGGGACGGAGAATACACGTTAAAAGTGAAATGACATGGACATACGACTATTGAACAGAGCCATGAGAGCCGAGGCGCGAGGTCTCGGCCTCTGCGACAAATGGTACGGCGAGTGGGCCGATGATTCGAGCGTGGACGAACTGCTGAACAAGTACGTGAAGGGCATCGACTTCTGTATCGGGCACAACTATCCGAGCAACGAGACGATGCTGGAATATGCTGGACGCGAGAAGCTGCACGAGCACGGGATATTCATAGACGAGGCCGTCAGCGAGCACGCCCCCGCCACGATTATCCTGAACGGACACTGCACGGGACGCATCAACTACGACGGATTCAGCGTGGGGAGCGTGTATGTGTGTGGAATTTCGGACGTGACGGTCACAGTGAGCGACTTTGCGAAAGTGTTCGTGGAGGTGTGGGACGACGCACGGGTGAAGGTGGTGAACAAGGGTTCTTCACGCTGTTTCGTGTATGGACACGGCGGGAAAGCGGAGATTGTCGGCGACGTTTTAATCAGGGACAAAACGCTGGCGTGATGGCTTGCGGACAAAAATATTGAATATTTTTGCAATAAACGTTGCATATTTATGCAAAAATCATTATCTTTGGGGCGGAATATGCGTCGCTATGACATAGCGGCATACATGGAAACCTTTAAAAACAGGATAACGACATGGCAGCACCCTACCCTATCTACGTCAAGAAGACGAACAATGCCGGAACCGAGACTCCGTACATCAACACGGAGTCGGAGTTCGGCATGGTGGTAAGCGAGATACCTTTCCGCTTCACGGGTGACGTGAAGGAGCCTTACGGCAACGACTGGAAGGACGAGCACGGCATGGACGTTTACCTGCCGGACGAAGGACTGAAGATGAAGGCATACGACATGGACGTAACCTTTATCTACAAAGGGCCGAGAACTGAGGGGAATCAGCAGAAGACCTTCGCGGAAGACCTGCGGGGTTTCCTGAACTACCTGACGGGGAACGACGCAACGACCTCTGGCGGGACGACGACGTACTACGGTTCGCGGCTGACCATCTATGACACCTACAACGGCGTGGGGAGACAGGACATCTACGTGAAGTCGGTCTCTCCCGACGTGTTTGTGCGTCAGCCGGTTTCCGACGGCACGACGCAGGAGATAGGAAGATTCACGATTAAGTTCACGGTGTGCGACCCGATGACCGACGTGGCCGCGCCAAACGTATAGGCGAGTATGAGTGAGTGGAACATCATATACAAGACAGGAACGGTAGAGCATGTGCGCGCTACCGTGAAGCGTCTTGAATACCACGGGAAACTGATGGACGAGCGGTACATAACAGTAGATGTTGACAGTCCGTCACAAATCAGTTTCTCGGCTGGTGACTATATGATGTACCGGGGAGAGAAGTTCTCGATACGGAATATTGCTGACGTGGAGAAGTCGGCACGACCGCAGTCGCATGGCGGTGCTTTCTCATACAAGGG
>Ga0326512_10000712_pt1 | contig 28050 bp, 22 predicted proteins | sample 1_2617_0518_D_FD_203652 | JGI IMG/M metagenome (GOLD analysis project Ga0326512, IMG submission 203652) | Bovine rumen microbial communities from UC Davis, California, United States - 1_2617_0518 | ecosystem: Host-associated > Mammals > Digestive system > Stomach > Rumen | place: USA...
TCTGCTTTGAGCACCTGAGAATATCCGGAAGACAGATCTGTAACATAATTTGTCGTTACTCCGCCGGATGTTTTTGCTGTTCTGTTACCAAGATAATCATATTCGTATGTCTCTAAGATAGACGAACCATTAGAACTGACGTTTGCGGATACCATTCTGTTATGGCAGTCATAGGTAAACGACGCAACCAGTACGCCTGTTGTCGTTGTTTCAGTTACAAGGTTTCCGGCATTATCCCATGTGTAGTTGATATCGCCTGCTCTTGTTATCTGATTTAGTTCGTTATATGCATAAGTTGTAACAACCCCATCTTTCGTCATTGACGTTCTGTTGGAATTAGCGTCGTATGTATATGTTGTTACAGAGACATCTGTGCCTCTTGTAACTGTTTCTTTTGTCAGTCTGTTAAGTTCGTCGTACTCGTATTCGACAGTCCTGTTAAGCTCTGTTACGGATAATCTCTCTCCGTTATCGCCTAATGTGTACTCAAAGCTTGCAACGACATTTTCGTTGCTGTCTTTGGATACCTGACTTGTCAGGACATTTATGTCGTTATACTCGTAGGTTGTTACTACTCCGTTAGGATATGTAGTACTTGCCCTGTTGCCATTGATATCGTAAGTATAAGTGGTCGTGCCTTCACTATCTGTTACAGAGACTAACCTTCCGTATGTATCGTAGCCGTAACTGATATCCTGACCGTCTATTGTTATCTTTGAGAGCTGATATCCGTTGTTATATTCGTAAGAGATAGTCTCTCCTGCAGCATTCGTTACGCTTGATAAGAATCCGTCGGCATTGTAGTCGTAATATATTGTTCCTGTGGGATCTTCTACCTCAATCAGATATCCATATTCGTCATATGTATACGATGTTTCTTCGCCATCTGTTGTCGTTAAGACAACTCTGTCGTATTCATCGTACTCGTATGTTGTCTCTGTTCCGCCAAAGTCTGTAGTAGATACTACTCTTCCATAAGTATCGTAATCTGTCGTAGCAGTATTGCCTGCTGCATTAGTGACTTCGATTACCTGTCCGTTGATGTTGTAACTGTAGTATGTCTCATTACCCAGAGCATCCGTTACCTTAGTAACATTACCGAGATCATCGTATTCATACTCCCATGTTCCGCCCAAAGCGTCTGTTACACTTGTAAGCCTGTCCATGTCATCGTATCCATACGTTGTCGTATTGCCGTATGCATCACTCTCAGATGTAAGTCTTCCTCTTACATCGTAATCAGACGAGAATGTGCTTCCGTTAGGATATGTAACTGATGTCTGGTTTCCGTTGTTATCGTATGTGAAGGAATATGTATTACCCTTAGCGTCTGTTACGGTAGCAACATTTCCTCTATCCGTATATGTATAAGATACCGTATTGCCGTCGTCATCGGTGATTGATGTGTTTCTTCCAAGATAGTCATAATCGTATGCTGTAGTTGCACCATATACGTTAGTTGCTGTTATCAATCTGTCGCAGCAATCGTATGTATATGTCTCATATGTTCCGTTGGGATATGTTTTCCTAGTAACGTTTCCTACAGCATCGTAAGAGAACTCTACGGTCCTTCCCAGCCTGTCCGTAGCCGTAAGATTCCAACCTTCAGCATTATATGTAAAAGACTCTGTCGTATAGTCAGGATATGTGATCTCTGTTAAGTTGCCATAGATATCATACGAGTAATATATCGTTCTGTTCTGGCTGTCAGTTGCAGAAATGACATCTCCTGCCTGGTTATAGGCATAAGATACATAATTTCCGTCTGCGTAGTCTATCCTCGTAACCCTGTTGGAGTTATCGTAGGAATAGGTATCAGTTCTTGTGCTTCCCAGATATGTAATCGTTCTTGTAGACAGTCTTCCCTTGGCATCGTATGTAAAGTTGGTTACCATGCCTTCAGCATTTGTAATAGATATTACCTGTCCGTCGCCGTTATACGTCATGGACATGACATCGCCGAGAGAATCAGAAACGCCTGTAAGTTCGCCTCTGCTGCTGTACTCATATTCCTGTGTGTTTCCGGAACTGTCAGTAGCTGAGGTCGGATTTCCGTGGGAGTCGTAATTCATCGTAAGTTCTGTAACACCCATAGCTGACATGGTAAGCAGCTCTCGCTTTGAGCTGTACGTGCTCTCTATGGATCTTCCATGGTTATCCGAAGCTGTTAAGAGATTACCCTGACTGTCGTAAGTATATGTAAATGCTGTTCCGTCCGGTCTTAACTCTGATATCTTATTGTTGTTTTCGTCATATGTATACTCAGTTGTATAACCTCTGGCATTCGTTACCGTGAGAACATTACCTCTGTCATCGTAGGTATAGACAGTATTGTGTCCCAGTCTGTCAGTAGTTACTTCACATCTTGCATCCAGGTCATGTGTAAACTCAATCCTGTTACCGTCAGCATCTATTGTTGCTGTCAGTCTGCCTTCGTTATCGTACTCATTCCTTGCGATCTGAGTTCCGTCATCTGTGGTTATTCCTGCGATGTAATGTCCATTATCATATGCAAACGATGTATCATATCCGCCAATATCGTTGACCGAAATGAGGTCACCGTCTGAGTTATACGTATATGTAACTGTGCTGTTTCCATCGGATATGGAAGTGATTTTTCCTTCGCCATCTCTGTTGAAAGTAATAGATCCGCCTTCGGAATATTCTATTCCATTTGCAGACAATGTTATCGTTCTGCCATACGTATCCTCTACCTTATAAAGACCAAAACTCATCGTGAAATAATACTTCATGCCGTCGGGTCTTGTGAGCAGGAAGTACTGCGGATCGAAAGCCTGAAGGTTAAAATAGTACAGACTGTTGTCTGCATAGATCAGTCCTTCATTCTCATCTAATATTTCTAATGTATCGCCGTTGCCTGACTTGTTAACAAAGGAAGCAGAAATATCCAACCAGTTATCAGGGCTTAAGGTCCTTTCAGGGTCCAGAACAAGACTGAATGTCTCATTCTCTCCATTACCCCAATCAATATATACTTCGTGCGGGTGTTCTTCAGACCAGTAGTAGAATGGAACACCAAGGACTTGTCTGTACTCATTAGTCCAATTCTTTCCCAAAGGATTGCTTACGGAAATCTTTGGGCCGCCAATAGTCATGTCCCAACCGTAACCGAAATCACCAAGTTGTGTTCTCTGTCTACTGTCGTATGTTCTATAAACCTCGACAGGAAGACCTGATACAGGAAGTGTCATGTCAAGGAACGTCATGCTGTAATTACCGATCTTTGCCTGTCCAGTTACGAGAACTACAGCCTCATCCGTTAAGAAGCCGTCTTCGGCATATGCCGTAAGAACAATCTTATAGAATCCGTTCAAGAGCAGTGTCGGATCTAAAGTTCCCAATTTTGCATCTTCCACTACTGCTGTATTTGAATATATATATACAGCTTCTTCTGAGTTTACAGGGAATACTTCCAACGTATATCTCGTAAGCAGTGTGCCCTTGGCCGTGCCGGTAATATCCGTAATGAATGAGATCTCTTTACCTTCCTGAATGTCATCGATATCTGCGAAGAGTTCTTCATTCGTAAAGACTATCGGTGTAGGTGTAGGAGTTACTGTAGGTGTTGTTGTAGGAGTGACTGTAGGAGTAACCGTCGGAGTAGGAGTAGGAACCTCTACGGTTAGGTGCTTAAACAAACTCTTTCTAAATCCGTCAGATGTAACACCAATGAGATTGATATATATATCCGAGTACGGATATTCACTGACATCCAAGCTACCGAGAATGCCATCTAAAGTTTCTGCTCCATCATATACAAACATTCTCCAAAGAGAGATCGAGTTATCAAAATAACAGAGTTCATATGCTCCGTCCTCAAGGAAATCTGCTGTGCCATATATATTAATGACACCATCTTCCAGGACAGCCCTATCAAGTTCAAGATGAACTTTGCCCGGCTCAAGCGTAAGACTTGTCGATTTAGAGTGTTCTATGTTGTCCGTATCCGTTACAGATACTTCAATCGTATATTCTCCCGGTTCAAAACTGATTGTATCGATTACGGCTATCTCATCATATTCAGTCGAAATATCAATAGGTGATTCATATATCGCGTTACCGTTATCGTCTGTGACTGTTATCTTAGATGAAGCAACATCGATATCGGGATTAACTCTTCCGATAACACTTATCTCATCACCGACTTCGTGACGACTGTTATCAAATGTTCCGAATATCTCAACATCGTCAGTGTGTCTTGCATGAACATCCGGATACGGATCGATCTCTATACCATAGAAATATATGGATGTGCCTGTACTATATCCTGAGCCGGTCTCGGCGAATGCTTCCATATACAATCTGTGATCGTTATGAAAGTGTTCTTTGAGATCGATATTCAACAAAAGCGTAGGTGTGTCAGGCTTAGTTACAGTCCCGTCAGCATCGTATGTTGCAACATATACATAAAGAACTTCATCCGTGCCATCGTATTCGAGCCATATATCCTGTATAGAGTTCTGCTGTAAGAATGGGAGATACTCAGCAAGTGCATAATCTCTCATGCCGTCACCATTGAGGTTAATACCAATCATGGCATCGTATGGTTCTGTACCTGTCTGCCATTCTCCCTGTCCATACGGATCTTTCCAGTAATGGGCTCCACCGCTTCTGCTTAGATCGATCTGGATATCAACACTATCACCTGAACCATTTCTCAATGAGAATTTAGAGGCATTTCCTGAACAGTTCGGGTGACTGTATGTAAACCGCATCTCAAAAGAATAGTCAGGTGAATACTCTCTGTAAAATTGCGATGTGGCATAACCTTCATACCACCAAACATGGCTTGCCATGCAGATATAATCGGAATTCATTGAACATGCTTCTCTTATGTTCCACATTTCGGGATCAAAGCGTTCAGCATATCCGTAACTTGCATCACCTTGTGAGTAAATTGCATACTTATCAATAAACGGAACAGGTGTAGCCGTAGGTGTGGGAGTTGCCGTAGGTGTTTCGGTTGCGGTAGGTGTTGCTGTAGCAGTCGGCGTGCTGGTAGGCGTGTTTGTCGCCGTAGGCTCAGGTGTAACTGTCGGAGTAGCTGTAGGGTTTTCTGTAATAGTCGGAATGGGGGTATTTGAAACTGTAGGAACAGGCGTTGAAGTAGGAGTGCTTGTTACCGTAGGTGTTGCAGTAGGTTCTTCTGTAGGCGTACACGTGGGAGTCTCTGTCGGCTCGGCGACGATCGTGATCGTATCACTATCCAACACGAACTCACCATACGGCAGCACAACATATGCTTCGAAGGTATATGCGCCAGGCATGCTTGTATCAAGATAATATCTTATTGGTTCTTCATCGTTATCAGGAATCGGTACTGTAACACTTGTTCCGTTGAGTCTGTAGAGGATCTCGTACACATTATCCTTTGGTATCTCGATCGTGTAATAGACATCGTCACCAACATCCGCCTCGCTGCAAGAAGCGGTTACTGTTACATCCGGAAGCCCCATAACAAGCTGAAGATCGGACGGATCTGCTGAAACATTAAGAATTGAGCCGCTGTAACTGAACTTATCCGCAACTATTCTTCCGTTGATTGTTGTATCATAAGCATTTATCGATACTCTTCCGTTGGGTGCATAGAGTATTCCATTTATCTCGATTATCGTACCATTTAATGTAATGTTTCCTTCTTCTGAATAGAGAAGAACTCTTCCTCCAAAATCCTCATCAGCATTCAAAGTATCTACGTTATAAGTTATATTGCCCTTTGCAATGATAATAGCATCTCCTGTGAAGTCGGTACTGCTTATAGTAAGATCGTTTTCAGTATAGTAGTATCCGTTAGCAACTATACTTGCCTGAGACAAGAAACTCGTTTCAGGTATTACCGGCAACACATCTTCTTTTGCATGTATTGATTCAGACCAATCTGGTATTGTAAGTGGAGAGATGTGTTCCTCTGCACCTGTCATGTCTGTTATCCAGCCTGCAGGCATAACAGTTCCGACTGTCCTTGCATAACCAGTCATATGGAGTTCTGAACCCTGATACAGGAAATCCCTACCTGTATAAATATCACCTGTTATACTTGACTTCCAGCCCTGGAAAGTAAAATCGTCAGAGGTACTTCCTGCAAAGATCGCATATGGAAACACCGTCGATTCTGTTTCTTCAGGAGTAGGTGTTGCTGTTGCAGTAGGTGTAGGCGTTGTTACGAGTTCATCTGAAATAAACTGAACAACGTTTACATCTACCGGTGCTGCGGGAGCACTTTCTGTTCCGTCTGCCACTACTCCGAATGTATATGTCTGTCCAGCAGCGATTGTTACATTCGAAGCTACCGTTATATTCTCATCTGTACTGTAGTCTGTTATATCTGTTACATTCCATATATTGGAAAGGCTTACATCACCGTTATACTCTATTTCAAGTGACCATGACGTAACATCGTACTCAGACACATTTGTTATTTCAAACTGGCCTTGGGTACTATAACCCCACGTTGAGTTCTGATCGTATGTAATCTCAAAAGGGTATGCATTGTATTCACCATGAGTCAGGGCATCCGCACTTAATTCCTGCCAAGGGAGAATGCCGACAAATAAAGCGGCAACTAAGGCAACACAAATCGACTTTACTTTTCTTGAAGATGTATACTGCATACAATACTCCTTTTATCTACAAATAAATTACCAATTTTAAATAAAAAAACAAAGTTTTATCTTTGCTTTGTGTTACGTTTTAACTCATTACCCTGTAGAAAAACTTATCTACAGGGTAATAAAGCTATTTGTGAACAACTCGATTGAATACACTACATCAGGAGCATATCCTGACATTTTTCAGTCAATCTTTGTCCTACCACTCAAATAAGATGAGAAAATCATCTCTTCGGTCTTTTGGGCTGATGCAATAGATAAGGACATATTGGCCACGGTGGTTCGGGATCCATGTGAGTTCCCTTAGCATTCTTGCGAGTCACCTTCTCAACTTGGATGAGAAGCTTTTTCTCAAGCGTCTTTTTTGTCATCGTCAACTACCTCCTCTCCTTTGATTTTCGCTATCATCAAACTCAAGGCGTTATAAATAACACCAAGAGCTGAATAATAAACAAAATGATTAAGAGGAAATAGTAATAGAAGTGTTAGAACGATTGACCCGACAATCAAAACACCTATGCGGGAATACTTCTTAAGGTGATTGAGCTCCTGCTCCGAAGGATCCAAATTGGGGTTTCTGATTGTACCAATGCAAAATATAAAAATCATTGATATTATCACCCCCCCCCTGACATATTTCCGGCGATTTCATCAATACTGACGAAACCGGAATAGTAGAAAGAGATATAATTACAGATGATATAAAGCATCCAATACTGGTTTTGCAATGTATACCATCTGAATGAATTCGAATCAAGGAAAATGCTATAAGGAAGATAACTATTTCAATCAAAGATTTACATAAAACAGCAAAAACACTGATCAAAAGAAATCCTACGATTTTTTCTAATAACAACTGGATAGAATATGCATAATATTTCTTATCATCTTCTTCGATGACTTGGCATTTAATCATACGATCGGCGAGAAATAATGATAGATACTCCATGCTGCTTGTCTCCCGTTAACGGAATGATACAAACACACGGAATTACCTGGCAATCAAAACGGTTGTTTCTAGGGATAAAGTAAAATATTCTGGGATAGAGTAAAACTACATAAGCGGAATAGCTATTGTTATATGGAAAATACCGTCCTGCGTCTCTATAAAACAATTACCGTTGTTTGCAGCAACAGTGTGACGGATATTAGCAATTCCATATCCATGATTATCCTTATCTTGTTTAGACGTTCTGATACTTTCTGTATCAGGTATTTGCCCGATATAGGGATTTGATGCATCAATTAACAGCATGCTATTTTCCTTGATTATCTTTAAAACAATCCTCTTGTCATCACATTTTTGAACAGCTTCAATTGCATTGTCAAGAATATTAGTCAGTATTGTAACCAAATCACTATCACTTATTTGTAGTGAAGTTAAGTTATCAGCAATTATCGGGATTACTATGCCTTTCTCTTTAGCCTCAAGATACTTGATGTTTAATACAGCATTGATCAATGTGTTACCGGTATCAATAATATCAACACTATGCATCTCCTGTCCTATCTGTTCTTCAATATATTGAATCTCATCGCTTAACTTGCCTTCGCGTGCAAGCATAAGCATAACTTGTAAATGGTTCAGATAATCATGAGATCGTGCCTTTTGTTTCTCTCGCTCATCTGAAAGTGTTCTATACATCTGGTTAATGTGTTCCGATTGTTCAATCAACAATTCTTTTTCCCTAAGTTCATTTTCTCTTCTTATTACATTGTCGAGCAATAAAAACAACAGAATGTTTAAAAACAAAAGCCCTGTAGCTAAGAAAATCATCTTGGTAAATATATCGCCCAGTTGTTGATTCTCTGCACCGTATATCAATACTATTATGGTAGTTAGAGTGAATATCGGGAATAACGAAAAAACAATCCATCCCTTGAAATCCATGCTTGAAAGAGTATTTTTCTTAAACAATACATTCAACACGATAACTATTATCAACACAATAAACTGTGACAAAAGTTCGGCGATAAACGCACCATTTTCACCCGTTATTCCTGACAATTTATTAACGCTAATTATTTTTTCCAGAATAATCAACGCAACAAATTCAACAGATATGTATAAAGCACAAAATGCTAAGTTAACTAAAATACTTTTCTTTAGTGAAACCTTAAATACTATGATTGTCACAACAATAGACGTGACATTTACAACCAATAGCTTAATGATAGGAATCTGGCAAAGTAAAAATGCCGCCATTGTGCTTACAAAGAACAAAACAAAAAGCCAAAAGCAATCTTTGATATTCTTTGCCTTTCTTTTTAGAACACTTCGCAGGAAAGCATAATTCATTAAAACAGACAGCAAAGAAAGAATTATACCCAATACATTTTCTGTCATATGTTTTTACCCCTGAAAAGCATATGCGATCGATAAACATCATTATACTTCTTTTGCGAAATTATAATCTCCGCCCCATTATCCAAAGTGACTTTGTATCTTGAAACTGCTCTTACATGGCACAAATTGACAGATTCCTTTGAACTGATCGAAACGAAATCAAACGCTTTCATATTATCTGTCATTTTCTTAATCGTACTGCGAATTATGTATTTTTCTTGAGAGTCAAAACTTACAATGAAAATGGTATAGTTTCCAGATGATTTCATGTATAAAATATCGGAAACTTTCAGTGTCCTTTTCCCTATTGTGAAGTCAAGTGTAATTTCCCTATCATTTAGATCTATAGTTTCCAAAACATAATCAAGACATTCGTGAAGATATTTCTCAATAGTATCTTTGTCTTTTAATATGTACCTTATAGCTCTAACATGATAACCATCTGTGGAGTAATTCATAAAAGCGGAAAGAAAAGCTATATTTACTGTTGAATTCTTTTCACGTATGGTTTTTGCAACCGATAGTCCATCTATCCCGGTCATCTCAACATCAAGAATAATCAAGTCAAACAACCCCAATTGGACTTTATCTTCAAGTAAACTCTCACCGGTAGAAAAGCATTTCACACTGAAGGATAATCCCTTTTGTGTAAGATACGACGATATAATATTTTTCTCCGACTCGAGGAATAATTCTTCATCATCACAAAGTGCAATTCTCAACATAGATGCCTCGATAACAGCATTTTAATTATATAAATTATATTGTCAGATATAAACACCTGTATCATGCAATAATAGTCAATTAAGTCGGGGATAAAGTAAAAAATCCAGGGACAAAGTAAAATGTAGCGTCAAATATAAATCGATTCCAAAACTCCTACGGCTTCATTCATATCTAAAGAAAGTCCTATTTGTTTTAGTGGGATTTTTTCATCTCTAATCTCTTCGAAAAATCTTTGCACGGCCTCGTTAACATTTCCTGTTGTTTCAATCTTTTTTCCCGGTTCCACTATTTGAAGCAGTCTGAATACATCGTTCTTGTGCTTTTTCAAATCCCTTTCATTAACATGTTCACCCCGAGCTTTTCTGTCTTTCAGATCGAGCCATGCATACATTTTAAATGGTATGAGATACTCGGCTCCCAGCACGCTTGCCCCAAGTATTGTTCTGCGCCCCTTCAACATAAAATTATAAAAATCTTCATTCAAAAGGATTGCAGAAAGACTTGAAGTCTCATCATCAATATGAAGCGGAACTATCCCTGTAGGGACATCACTAATATAGTCCGGTTCTTTTGAAAACAATTCGATCATTAACGGATACCCGGGTTTCGGTTCAGTAAACCTGTAAAAATGCACTTCATCACTATTCTTCCAGCCAAACCGATATCCGCCTTCAAGAATATAGTCCCATAGCACTTTAGTGAATTCTTTATATCGGGCCTCCATAATGACGATCATATCGATATCTTTGGTTGCTCTGAAATCAATATTCGCTTCAGTCATCAGGATGTCACAGGCTGCTCCGCCAATAATGGTATAGCAGTCAGTATAATCCTTAAATCTCTCTATAAAATTATCAATTCCTACTACCATTCATATTCCTCCAAATATTCCTCTATAGATGCCTCTATTCTTTCGTCAACATTTTCTGTTAAAGACATTGCTAAAGAGACAGGATCAACAACTCCTTTTTTCTCAAATAATCTTGGATCATATTTCCAAAGCTCCAAATTTACAGCACTATCATCAGATGACCACCTGACATCAATTTCAGATATTTCATTTATATCAACATCTGATTTATATATTGCCCTAACCGGAATTTTAGGAGCATTGAGCATAGAACACATTGAAAGGGCCGATTCGCCTGAAAAAGGATAACTATCAAAATCACTGTCTGTTGTAATTACGCGCTGCACCGGGTTTATAAGAAACGGCTTTGCTTTTTTATATAATTCCTTTCCCGTCATCACCGGCATCATATAGCATTCTTTTCCAATCATATCCTGATTGATCAAATCCATGGATAATAGTTGATCACTGGCTCTCGTGATGGAAGTTCTCGTAACACACAAGAATTCTGCAGCATCCTTCTTCAGCATTGGCTTGTTATTGCTGTTATAAAGTATATGTAGAAACAGAGCCTGTGTTACCGGCATCATTTTTTCTGCATTGATCCGCTTTTGCTGTACTAACCGATCACTTAACATCACTCCCAAAAACGGAAGGTATAATTGTTTGGCATCAGAAATAAATGGAATGTTCTTTTCGATCAAACTATCCCTTTGCCTTCCGCTTATATAGGAAAAACTAAATGCAACCGGTGATTCAAATCTCTTTTCCAGCAAAGCACGTTGTTTCTCAAATGCAATAACACCAAACTTCTCGTCGTTTGGAATGTTAACAATGATAAAACTCATACCAGAGTATGTGTATCGCCAAAACGAACGACCTGCCGTCAAATACAGAGGAAGTCCTACAGGGTTTATCCTTTCAACATCGAATTTAATTCCGAATATCTTTCTTTGATGCTTGATCATTATTTTGCCTCGATAACATGTTTTTAGCATAATAACATTTGCAATGTTGTTTTGCAATAATTCTGTTAACACACAGCAAATAAAGCACATTTCAAGCGTATCATTTATTGTAATCATGTATAGCCAATTCGTATTTCTGAACAAATAAGAAATACTATAATTGCCATAATAAATATGTATATTCGTATCCATTCTCCTGTAAAAGGCATCGGAAAAGAAAAACATCATTGTAAATATTCGAACGAAAAATAGCCCCCAGTGTTCCACGCGGAATACTGGGGTTATCTTTATCTGCACCGTGGCTGCGGTTTCTTCTGAGGTCTTGTCTTTTCAAGATTTTTTCTAAGTTGCCGCCACTGTTCTTCCTTAACACGTTGCTGAACAAGAGAAATAGCTTTCATCCTGGTCATCGGTCCTGTCTTTAGGACTTCTTCACACATACGGAGTTCACGATATAACGGTCGCATCTGCTTGGTCTTTTCCTGTGTTTTGATCTTCCAGATATCAACATATCCGGGAGCATCGTGTCTTTCCCAATACTGAACTTGCTTGCGACATTCATCACGTTCTTCTGCAATACGAGATATCTCTTCACGTAACCTGGTCTTAAGATCCTCGACATCTTCAGGCGTATCAAGTCTGTACTTCCGGCATAAATTCTGAAGACTTATATACTTATCAAGCCTTCGGATATCCTCTACCAGTTCAGGGGAGTACTCGTGATACTTGCGTCTTTTTACACAAGCTTTCAGCTGAATACCGTGATAAGTGTACACAACACGGAAGCCGGCACGTTCTATACGCTCTGTATAATGCCTTATCTTATCCTCCGTCGGAATAGTTTCCAGATCATAAAACGGATCAACCGGCTGAACCGTATTCAGGATAATCCTTCGTCTGTAATCACCAAGGTCATATCCCGGGCCTAAGGACTCAAGCCTTACACATCTGTCTGAGTTTGGAAGTCTAAGCTTGGCATACTTAAGATATTTTCCGGTCTCTGTTTTGATAATAAACTTATATCCCATAGATCTCATTACAGAAACAAATTCCTCCTCAGATCTGCTATAAGCTATGGCTGCATCTATATCAGCCTTTACGATGCGTCTTAACGTTACCTTGCCTTCCCGCTGGTCTTTCCATTCACGATAGTTCCTGCGCCTGTCCTGGTCGATCCTGGGCCTGTCTTCGATGGACAATCCGTAACGCCTGCAGATCGCGTCAGAAACGTCTCTCATGCGTCGGATGTCTTCTTTAGTGTCGTGATACTTATAACCGTCCCGGAACGATACAGAGTTCAAACAGAAGTGATTGTGGTAGTGTCCGGTATTAAGGTGTGTCGCAACGACCACCTCAAACCTGTCACCCCATAATTCCTGTGCAAGTTCTACCCCGATCTTATGGGCGGTATCTGCATCGACTTCTCCCTCACGAAAAGACTGATAACCGTGATATGCTACCCGGCCGCCTTCCTTTCCCCAGAGCTGCTTGGTCTGGGTAAACTGCTTTGCTGCGATCTCAGGTTCACAGTTAATTCCGGTAACATACATCATCTGTTCCGTCTTATCCGCATCCGTGATATATGACATTACCTGTTGCATATCTCTCGGGGTTGTCTTCTCCGGGTTCTCGATATAATCAACAACGGAAGATACACTGCCTTTTACTGCCCACATATTTGTTACAGCCATATCACTTCACCACCCTTCTGAAGGTATCGCACAACATGTCGCAGACCTCATGGATCTCATTCTGGTTTCTTTCGAGCTCGGGACCGTGGACGATTCCAAGTACATTGAGCTTCTTGACCATTTGATTGAGATTGCTGCCGACACGCCTCACCTCGAAGATCAAGGACACATAATCTGCATCCGGAGGAGCATTGATCTTTGCTCCCAAAAGTACCATTCTGCAAAACTTCTCTCTTGGCATTTTTGCCTTCTTCACCTTGTCATTTAGTGACCGCCATTCATCTTCGGTGAAGCGGATGACGACGGCTTTGTTTCTTCTGCTCATAGATTTATATACCTCGTGTTTTCATAAAAATAGCGCCCGGCCGGGGCGCATTAGGGGTCTCAGGGATCTCCCTGAAATGTGCTTTTTGATATCAAAAAGCGTAGCCTGCTACTAATTAGGACAATTGTATGAGAACGTTTTCAGGAGTATGGCGAGCACCCGGGAGATGCACAGTTGTATCCCCCGAGTCTCTGCTTGTGAGCAAGGTAATCAGCCCACTTTTCTGATGTCGTTATAGACTTCAGGCAACTTTCCTTCAGCTCTAAGATCGTTCTCTATCATGGCCTTAAAGTAGGCGTATTTATCCTTTATCTCCTTATTGGAGACCTCCCGTTCCAACTTCCTGAACATGATTGCAAAATAGTCCTGCATCCACTCATAGCCGGAGCCGTCTGGATCGTGCTCTGTCTCACGCGGAATGCCTTCAAGCATATCTGCAAGCTCAACAAGAAGCCTTACATCGCCTTTACTAAAACCATACTTATAAGCAAATCTGTCCATAACATATGGAATGACGTACTCTTCTTTGGGGTTGAAAACATAATACCCACCCCTGTCATCCTCCTCATCCGGCTCGTCTTCTTGGACTGATTTGGATTGACCTGAATTGCTTTCTCTTTCGTTGGGTTGGATTAAGTTACATTCGGTTTGATTGACTTGAATTGTATTGTGCTGACATTCTGCCGCATTTGGCGGACAAGTGTCAGCAATCAATTGATGGAATCTTGATACCTTAGTTCTGTCTGCCCTGAGCGTGTTTTGTTCAAAGAAATCCTTGACCAATACTACGTCATCCTCATTGAGTCTTACAACGAAGTTCTTGCTGACCAATTCCTCAAGTTCTTCCGACCCGGCTCCGACAAGGATCATGGCCGGATATGCTTCGACTGCACCCTCATCATCTGTTCTGACAATTAGATACATATACAGCACTTTCGCCTTGTCCGAGAGCTTCAGGAACCTTCCACTGCTGATTATCGCATCGGATATCATGCGTGATGACCCTTTCACTTTACGGTTGCGAATAACAGATTCTTCCGCTATACTGTTGGTGTTAGTTACATTTGACTGTCCTTCAGCTGTTGCAGCAGCGTTCGGGGCAGTTTTATTTTTGACTTCATTCATTTTTGTTTATCACTCCTTGTATAATAGTTTTTGACAATAATAAAGAGCTTCTGTCTCCTGATAACAGGAATCGAAAGCTCTTTTCTACCGCTTGGTTTGTTATATTGTTTTTCACCTATGGCATTTCCTCCGGGAGTTGGTGACCACACCTGAGGATATCTTCAATCTCTTCAAGGCAGATCCGACATCTCAATACATCATCTATCATTTCATTCGGATCTATTTCTTCAAGAGCCATTCTCAATTTCCTGATCTCGATAGCTAACCTCTCGCTTTCAAACATTCCCCATACGAAATCAATTTTTGTATCGGTAAATGCGTTCAGGAAAAACTCCTGCATCGGGATTCCAAGAACATTGATCCTCTCTCTGATCCGAACCTCTTCTTCTGGTGTCAGTCTGAAAGTTATAGACCGGTTCCTTAAGCGGTTATGATCATTCTTCTTCTTTTTCATCGCTGCCTCCTCTGTAGAAATCGTTAAGCTTAGTTGCCAACTTAGCCTGTGAATCAGGATATAGATGTGAATACGTATCCAGTGTTGTTGATGACTTCTGATGTCCCAGCCGGCTTTGTATATCCTTAACTCCGAACCCCATTGATATCAGAAGACTCGCGTGGCTGTGACGTAAATCGTGTATTCTGATCTTTTTCACACCCGAAATCTTAACTCCCCGCTTCATCTCGTGTTCTAGAAAACCTTTGGTGAAGGGAAATAGTCTTTCGTTCTTCTTAAGTCCATAGATACGGCTTTCATAGTCTTTAATATATGGAATCAGGAACTCAGGTATCGTTATCTTTCTACGGCTGCACTCGGTCTTTGGTTCCGTAATGAGATCTTCCTTATTCAGACGCTGATATGACTTTGTAATCCTGATAACACGGGTTTCAAAATCTATATCGGAAGGAGTCAGAGCAAGAAGCTCTCCTACACGCATACCGGTCCAGAATAATAGCATAAAGGCCATATATGACTGCGGTTTATCTATAATTGCATCAAGAAATAACGAGAACTCTTCCAAAGTCCATATGTTCATTTCATCTGCATTAGATTTACCCACAGTTCCTGCTTTTGAACACGGATTAGAACCAAGATCATAATATCTGACTGCATAATTGAACAAAGCTGCCATCTGATTATTAATCGTCTTAATATACGTAGCTGACTTCTCAGTCTTTATCAGGTGATTCTGCCATTTCCTTATATCCGAAACCGTGATCTCATCCATCCGCTTATCTTTGAAATAAGGTAAGACCTTCGAGTTAAACAGATATCGTTTGCTCAGAATCGTTGACTTTCGCAGTCTGACTTCCATATCTTCAAAGTAGATTTCAACAAAATCTCCGAACGATATGTTAAGTTTGGACCCCTTCCTGTTTTGGAAGCTGGAGAGCCACTCATCAGCATCACGCTTTGTGTTAAACCCGCGTTTAACAGAATGCTTCCTCTTTCCCGTCCAATCTGTGTACCAATACTGGACATTCCACTTGCCCGTTTTAGGATCTTTCTGTGTACTCATACGGCTTCCTTTCCGTTCCCGGGATCACCATTGAGCGTTCCTATAGGTGCATATCCGTAGACACGTTCTTCAACATATCTTCTCGGCACCTTTCCCTGAACGATGATAAAGCCCTTAGCTTCAAGTTCAGCATTAAGCTGCCTAATCAGTTTGTATGCCTTTGAAAGGCATATGCCGTAAGCTTCGGAAAGCTCTTCGGCTGTTACATAAAACTTAGTGTTTTCCATAATAAATTACCTTCTTGTTAATAGATTTGATAATTATATTAGCGTTTACACTAATATAATTGTAATTTCATCGACCTTATAAATCAATGTTTTTGTTGCAAAAGTTAGTGGTTCCGCTAATTCCGTGATATACTTCACTAATAGCGGAGGTTGTTATGACAATAGGAGAAAGAATCAGATACTACCGTAAGAACGCAGATATGACTCAGCGTGAGCTGGCTGCAACTACCGGCATACACTATGTTTCCATCTGCAATTACGAGTCCGGGAAGATGATTCCCCGTGAAGATCAGATCAGGAAGATCGCGGATGCTTTAGGTATAAGTTATTCTTCCCTCAATAATCCTGATTCAGATACGAGAAGGTTCCAGACACTCGGTAATCTCTTTGAGCTTTTGATGTCTCTTCACCGATCAGGTGTTATGACACTTTCCGGCAAAAGAGATACATCCGGTGCTATCACAAAAAAGTCTGCCAAACTCACGCCTATGAACAATCTTTTGGCGTACTTCAGGCTCCTTTACCCCGATGCCAGTGATTCCCTTGATCTCTCGAAGATCACACTAAAACTTCAAAACGACTTCGTGCTTTCAAAGATGATCGAATGGGAAGCTCTTTACTACGCTATATCCTCTCTTGAAGGAAAGGAAAAGCTTTCCCGTAAAGACAAGGACTGCCTGGCTAAAGCTAAAACTGACATCGGTTTACTGGAGATAGAACTTACCGGTTACCGGATCAGCCTGGACTCTTCTAAGGGCATCAATATCCTGGAAGACTGATCTTCTCCTATTGTGTTTGTGTTTTAAAACCGGAAGGCTCTCGCATTGCTGACTACGAGTACATGGGAGTCTCACCCCGGGTGACTGATACGCCCCCGCTGCTCATCACAGAAGTATCATTATCCCTTTGTATCTGTCATCGCCTCCCTCGGGGTGCAACCCCGATTCTGACTCATCCCCTTTATCGCTCTCGGTCTTGCGGCCGGTCATGGCGAGGTCGGAGTCAACTTGGCTCGGTATTTTAACGCCGATACAAGGAACGTACCTTCCGGTTTGTTTATTCAGTTGTCAAGTTACGGTGAAGGTAATTTACAGTCTCCTTTTCAGGAGGCTTTCAACTTGTGCCTTCACTATATAGCTGTTGGGTTATAGGCCCATTGGGTGTAATTTGTGTTAACAAATTGTGAACATTTGTTCTGTTCAATAAACACAAGGGTTTCAAGGCGAAGAAAAAGAACATATTTTTGGTGTTAGGGTGTAAAATAGGGGGTGTAGAGCAAAATCATCAAATATGAATTTGATAAATACACGAGGAATAATATGGACAAAGAAACTGATTTTTATGATTACAGCCGTCTTATATCAGGCATTGAAGCACATTGGTGCAAGAATATTGTCCTTATTCTCGGCGATCCATTCACCGGGAAGACTAGACTATGGAAAAGGTTATCCGCAACCCAAGACGGCGTATTCTCAATGTCGTTCAAAGGATATGACGTAAGCATCCTGCCCGGTTTGATCAACTCGGAGTGCGCGACGTGGGATGATCTGTTTGCTTGGATCTGCAGTCAGGAAACGTACAAATACCTGATAATCGATGATGCGGATTGCGGAAAGAATACTGAGAGTTTCTGGAAAGCCCTTATGAATCTGAAAGAGGATTCTATGAAGCTTAAAGTTGTGTTGATTTCGTCTAAGGACACTACTCCTGCCGAACTGAATTGCACTACTTTTGAGTTGTCTCTTATGACATGGAAAGAGTTATCTGACCATCTGGATCTGACCGGCAAAGAATTAAAGGAACTGTTGTGCATTACAGGTGGTTATCCTGAGATTATGACCGAATTCAATCTGCATGGTTCATTCGAAGAAAAACTTGCATGTCTTCTCACTCCCGAATCTGCATTTTGGAATTTGGCGCCAAAGATCCTAGAAAGGCATTTTTCTACTGTCGAGACCTATAACACGATCCTATTTGCAATGACACAAGGCAACAAAGCCCTGACTACTATTGCAAAGGCTTCAGGCATGAAGAACAATGCCTGTCTCGAATATCTGAAAAAGCTTCTGGAAAAAGGATTGATCCGTCAAAAGGAATCTCAGAACGGGCATAAAGAATACTTCATCGTTAATTCGTATATATATCTTTGGTACGCATTCGTATATACAGCAAAACTCAAAGCAGACTTTGCCATTAGCGATCAGACTATTATTGATTTTGATGAAAAACTGAGAAAAGAAGTATATCGCCGGTTTTTTAGGACTGCATCACTTGACTATCTTAAAAGCTTTTATTTTAAAAATTGGAGCTTCGACATTATCAATGATGAGCTGCATCAAGACGTAACCATTGATAAAGTCAATTTCGATTATGTGGGAGAAGATAAATATCTTCACCGCATGGTCTTATTCAAATGCGGACTAATAAAAACACCGCTATTAAAGAAAGCGCTCCGAGCTATGAAAAAGATTCCTTTATCTGATAAGGAATATGTTTTTCTGTTCACCAACAAGGCGATTCCTAGAGGCTGCTGGTCAATTGCCAAGAAATATGACAATGTTCATATAGTTCAGGAGAAATCTCTTTATAGGTTACGCGGATTACCGAATGAATAACGCATACATTTAGAGACAACAGAACACACTAGAAATAATCTTCTGATTATTCTATTAAAAAACGTTTTGAACTCATTTTGAACTCACGGAGCAAATAAAGAAGCCTGAAACGCAATAATTTCAGGCTTCTTGAGATTTCTGTATGTTATTCAAGCTCTATCGTTGCCGGGGGCTTGCCTGTGCAGTCGTAGAAGACGCGGCTGATGCCCTTTACTTCGTTGACGATCCTGCTTGTGACTTTGTTGATCAGGGACCAGGGAAGCTCTGCTGCTTCGGCGGTCATGAAGTCTGTTGTCGTAACTGCACGGAGGAGACATGCGTAATCGTATGTTCTCTCATCACCCATGCATCCGACTGAACGCATATTTGTGAGAGCTACGAAATACTGGTTAGCGTACTTGTCAAATCCTGCGAGCTGCATTTCCCTTCTGAAGATCGCATCAGCATCCTGAACGAGCTTAACCTTCTCTGCGGTAACTTCACCGATGATCCTGATCGCAAGACCGGGACCCGGGAACGGCTGACGGAAGACGAGATTCTCGGGGATGCCGAGCTCTAAGCCTGCCTTTCTAACTTCGTCTTTAAAGAGAAGTCTTAACGGCTCGATTATCTCTTTGAAATCAACATAGTCGGGAAGTCCGCCTACGTTGTGATGTGACTTGATTACGGCACTCTTGCCAAGACCTGATTCAATAACGTCAGGATAGATCGTGCCCTGAACGAGGAAGTCGACAGCACCGACCTTCTTTGCTTCTTCTTCAAATACTCTGATAAATTCCTCACCGATTATCTTTCGCTTGGTCTCAGGATCTTCAACACCTGCAAGTTTTGAATAGAATCTCTCCTGTGCATTAACTCTGATGAAGTTCAGATCGTAAGGGCCTTCCGGTCCGAATACTGCTTCGACTTCGTCACCTTCGTTCTTACGGAGAAGACCGTGGTCAACAAAAACGCATGTGAGCTGCTTGCCTACTGCTTTTGAAAGAAGTACTGCGGCGACAGATGAATCAACACCGCCGGAAAGAGCACAGAGAACACGACCTGAGCCAACCTTTTCGCGAATCTCTCTGATTGATGTCTCAACGAATGAATCCATTTTCCAGTCACACTTGCACTTGCAGACATCCTTTACGAAGTTTGCAAGCATCTTTGTACCTTCGACTGTGTGTACAACTTCGGGATGGAACTGTACGCAATAAAGATTCTGCTCAACATTTTCGGCAGCTGCTACAGGGCAGACTTCAGTGTGGGCCGTAATCTTGAATCCGGGCGCGGGAGTTGCAATATAAACAGTGTGGCTCATCCAGCAGACTGTCTTGGGTGATATGTCTTTGAAAAGCTTTGCATCAGTATCGACGAGAACATCAGTATGTCCATATTCTCTGACGGGAGCAGACTTAACTTCACCGCCCAGAAGGTAGTTCATGAGCTGGGCACCATAGCAGATACCGAGAACCGGAATGCCTAACTTGAAAAGTTCGGGAGAGCACTTGGGCGCATCATCTTCGTAAACTGTTGAAGGGCCGCCAGTAAGGATGATTCCCTTGGGATTCAGTGCCTTGATCTCGTCAAGACTTGTGGTGTGCGGTCTGACTTCACTGTAGACCGAGAGCTCTCTTACTCTTCTTGCGATAAGCTGGTTATACTGTCCTCCGAAATCGAGGACGAGGATCATTTCCTTGGCCATGGGAATTCCTCCGAATCATAGAAATCTTATGGGTTAATTATATTCTTGCTCTCCCCTCGCGAAAACAAGTATTTGTTTGCTTATTAGCGAAATCGTAATGATTTTGAGTGCTTATGTTTTGGTCAGTTTTACATAATAAAGAGCTGCAGTCTGAAATAAGGCTGCAGCTCCGGTTGTTTTCTGTTCAATAAGAATTATCTTCTGATGATCTCTTCTCTTACAGGTCCTGTTGATACGATTGATACGTGAACGCCGATCTCCTTTTCGATGAACTCAACATAATCCTGAGCTTCCTTGGGGAGCTTGTCGTATTCTGTTACGCCACGGATCTCACCCTTGCCCTTCCATGAAGGAAGATATTCGATAACAGGCTTGCATCTGTCGAGCTTTGTGGGATTAGGGAAATCCTTTGTGATCTCACCGTCGATCTCATAAGCTGTGCAGACCGGGATCTTATCAAGATAGCCTAATACGTCAAGATTAGTGAGAGCAACATCCGTACCGCCCTGAAGTCTTACGCCGTAACGTGTTGCAACACAGTCAAACCAGCCGACTCTTCTCGGACGTCCTGTTGTAGCACCGTACTCACCCTTGTCGCCGCCTCTGTCTCTGAGTTCCTTTGCAACAGCTTCGTCTAAGATCTCTGAGACGAATGCGCCGCCGCCGACTGATGATGAATAAGCCTTTGTAACTACTACGATTTTCTTGATCTCATAAGGCGGGATACCTGCGCCTACGCAGCCGTAGCCTGCCAATGTGGAAGAAGAAGTAACCATCGGATAGATACCCATGTCAGGATCTTTCATTGTTCCGAGCTGGCCTTCCAAAAGGATCTTCTTGTCAGTCTTGATTGCCTCGTAGAGATATGCCTGAGTATTTGTAACGAAAGGCTTGATGAGCTTGCCCTGCTCGAGCATCTCTTCAAGAAGGGCATTGGAATCGATGGGATCCTTGTGATAGAGATTTACGAGAAGTGCATTCTTGATCTCAAGTACGCGCTCGATCTTTTCCTTGAGTGTTGCCTCATCGAAAAGCTCGGAAACCTGGAAACCGATCTTCGCATATTTATCAGAGAAGAAAGGAGCGATACCGGACTTTGTTGAACCGAAAGCCTTACCTCCAAGTCTCTCCTCTTCGAACTTGTCGAAGTCAACATGATAAGGCATAACGACCTGAACTCTGTCAGATACGAGAAGCTGGGGGTTTAAGCCCTGCTCTTTGATGTCGTTATATTCCTTGATGAACTTTCTGATATCGAGAGCGACACCGTTGCCGATAATGTTTACGATGTTCTCATGACATACGCCGGACGGCATAAGGTGAAGAGCGAATCTTCCGTGATCGTTGATTATGGTGTGTCCCGCATTTGCTCCGCCCTGGAATCTGATTACAATATCTGATTCGTTTGCAAGAAGGTCTGTGATCTTACCCTTTCCTTCATCGCCCCAGTTAGCGCCAACGATTGCCGTTACCATTGTTTATTCCTCCAAAAATTAAATATCTGTAATAAAGTTTCATTAAAACCCGCGCCAATTATAACAGAAATATAATAATATTGGGCACCCAATATTATTTAAAAGAAAAAACCTTGTTTTTTAGACTGTTTTTTAAGCCATTTCGCAGACTACGACTCTTCTCCAGCCGGTCATGCCGTACTCGTAAGTGCAGGTAATAAGCGTCAGAGTGCTGGAGTCTGTGACATTTCCAAGAGCATAATCCAGGATATCATCGGCACTTACTATATCTGAGGAAACGACATAGTAGTAATAGTCATTGCCGTAAACATCGGTAAAAATTACCTCATCGCCGATATTTACATAACCCAGGTTGTGGAACATTGATCCATCTCTGTAATTGTGGCCAAGGATCGTAGCATTACCCTGTTCTCCGGGCATAACGGAATCGACATAGTGACCCAGACCGTATCTTAAAGACACCTGTGAAGCCTCATCCCAAACAGAATACCTGACTCCGATGCTGCTGATATTAAGAATTCCGATGGAATTCAATGTGACATACTCTTCCTCGTAGTATTCTTCTTCTGTCTCTTCGGTCTCACCTATATAGTCGTAACCTTCACCTTCAACCTCATTGCCCCTGGCAGGAACAACATAGGTAGGTGCAACTGACTCTTCAACCTCGGTTGACATGATCTTATTCTCAACTGCATTTAGGGCATCACTCGATATTCTGCGTCTGTTAAAGCGCTTGATGGGGTCAATAAGAAGCAGAATGACGCCTGCTATCAGAAGAATGACACTGATAATGATCAGGCTGGTATTAACTGCAGTTCTTTTGGATTTTACCTTCTTGTTTGCATCGATTCGTTTCATTATCCTGCCCTATTTCCACAACCGATTTTAATATAAAATGCTTATTCATTATACCCCCAAACCATGATATTATGTTACTCGCACGTCATTTTTATTACGGAGGGGTTACATGGACAGTTCTTTATGGACAAATGCGCTTAGTCTTCTTAAGTTCGACGATAACATCGATATAGTCACTTATGAGTCTATTCTTTGCAAGATGAGCGTTGTCCATTCTGATGATGATGTGCTGGTCCTTGCAGCCAGAGATCCCTACTCACTTGATCTTGTTAAGAGCCAGAAGCTCAGTAAACTCATTGAGAATGCCATAAGACATGCCAATCAGGACAAGACATGTGCCGTTAAGTTCATTCTCCAGGGTGACGATAATGCCCTGAAAGCTTCTGTCAATTCAGAGAAAAAGGCTGCCAGACAAGCTAAGAGCGAGATTCCTACTGTCACAGGTCTTACAGGTGAATTCACCTTTGCAAATTTCGTCGTAGGTGACTGTAACCGCTTTGCCCATGCTTCTGCCGTATCCGTAGCTACAAAGCCCGGTCAGAAACAGAGAAATCCTTTCTTCTTATGGGGTAATTCAGGTCTAGGCAAGACTCACCTTATGAAAGCTATCGGTAATTCAATTCTTGAACAGCATCCCGATAAAAAGGTTATATACACAACCTGTGAAGCTTTTACCAATGCTTTTATAGCATGTATCAATAACAAAAATTACACTGATTTCCGTAATAAGTACCGTACCGTCGACGTACTTCTTATTGACGATATTCAATTCCTTATTGGTAAAGAGGGTGTCCAGACAGAATTCTTTAATACTTTTGAAGCTCTCATAGAGGCAGGCAAACAGATCGTGATCACATGCGACAAGGCGCCTTCCAACCTCACAGAACTCAACAGCAGGCTCACTTCAAGATTTCAGGACGGTATCATGTTTGATGTCCAGCCTCCGGATTTTGAGACAAGAAAAGCTATTTTCTTAAACAAACTCGAGAATGAAAGCTTCACTCTTTCAGATGAGATAATCGACTATGTCTGCGAGAATGTCACAACAAACATCAGACAGCTCAACGGTGCTTTCAACACGATTTCTTCTTATATAACTCTTGCAAACGGAGAGTTATCTCTTGAAGATGTCCAGAAGATAATTATGCCTATTGTTTCTCCTAATAAGAAGAAATATCTGACACCTGAGATAGTTATAAATGCTGTTGCAAATTATTACGATCTGACACCCGATAAGCTTACTTCAAAGCTCAGAAGCGCTGAGATATCGACTGCCAGAAATGTTGCTATGTTTATATGCAGAGACTATCTTGAACTCAAATATGAGAAGATCGGACAGTTATTCGGCGGACGTAAACATACTACTGTTATGCATGGCTGCGATAACGTTGATGAGAGTTCTGAGCTCAAGGCACAGGCCGAAGAGATATATAAACTCATCACATGATTTGAACATTTTTTGTTCTTATGTTCAAAACTTACGGTAGATTCTCTGTAGACCGGTTGTAAACAAATGTAACAATGTTCAAAATGGTATTTTTCTGAACAATAATCAATTAAGTTTTATACATTGCTTTGTAAATCAAAACTATTTGAAAATAATGATCTTCGTGGTGTTTTGAACATTTGAACAAAGCATAATAGAACGAATAAGAGCTTACTTAAAATACTACAGAGCCGGATGTCGCAAATTCGGAAAATGTCCCTAAAATCGAAGTTTGTAACACCGTTAAACTATACATTTTTAATATTATTAAGTGTATAATGTTTGAAATATTTTATATTAGCGGAAAGGCGGCACTTTTCAGATGAAATTTACATGCAGCAGAGATGACTTGGTCAATAATGTATCCATAGTCCAGAGAGCTGTTACTACTAACAGTACAGTTAATATCCTTAACGGTATCCTTATAGAAGCATCAGATGACGATAAGATTAAGCTCACAGGTTACGATCTCCAGACAGGAATCGAAGCTGATGTTGAAGCAAGTGTTACAGAAAAAGGTGCCGTAGTTATAGATTCAAAGTTCTTCGGTGATATCATCAGAAAGCTTCCTGAGCCTGAAGTTGATATTATTTCCGATAACAATTTCCAGACTACAATCAAGTGCGGACAGGCAGAATTCAAGATTGCAGGTCTTGATCCCGAGCCCTTCCCGAAGATACCTGAGATTGAAGAGAATGAAGCAGAGAAGATCGTTATGGGTCAGAAGATCCTTAAGAACATGATCAATCACACGATCTTTGCAGTTTCCAGAGATAATTCCCGTCCGGTTCTTACAGGAAGTAATATCGTATCTGACGGTTCAATTCTCTCTGTAGTTTCAATCGACGGATTCAGAATGGCTATCAACCGCGAAGATATGGGCAACGATTTTCCTAAGATCAACTATATCGTTCCCGGTAAGGCTCTTACTGAGATGAGTAAGATATTAAGTGACGATGAGGATGCTGAGATCAATATCTATACATCAATGCAGAATCTCTTGTTTGATATCGGCAATGTAAGAATGATCTCACGTCTTATCGAAGGTCAGTTCATTAATTTCGATTCTATCATTACTAAGAATCCTAAGACTGTTATTACAATCAACCGTAAGCAGTTCCTTGATGCAGTTGACAGAGCTTCACTCATCATCATGACAGATGACCGTAAGTGTCCTGTAAGATTCCTTTCAAATAATCCTTCCGAGCTTACTGTTCAGGCAACATCTGCAAGAGGTAATCTCCAGGAGAATATCGATATCAGCCTTGAAGGTGAACTTATAGATGTTGATTTCAATTCAAGATATGTAATCGATGTACTTAAGAATATCGATGATGAGATCATCAGAGTTGAAGTTAACGGCGGTCAGGGTCCCTGCATCATTAAACCTGTTGAAGGCGATAAGTATATCTATCTCATTCTTCCTATCAGAAGATAATGTTCATCAGAAGCATACATCTTGAAAACTTCAGAAATTACGGAAGGCTCGATTTGGACGTCGGGCCTTCTGTTAATATCTTTTACGGTAATAACGCCCAGGGAAAAACAAATCTCGTTGAAGGAATATATGTTGCTTCAAGCATTACATCTCACAGGACCAGCAAGGATTCGGATCTTATAAAGTTCGGTGAGAATGAATATAAAGCTTCTTTGGATCTTACAGATGACGATGGCAGTAATGTAAGTTTATCCTCAAGTTATTATACTGAGAGGTCCTCTCTATCAAGGAACGGCAGACCAGGAAGAATGCTGATAAGAGATAATGCTCCCGTAGATAAGATTTCAGAATATATTGGTGTATGTAACATTGTTATCTTTGCTCCTGAAGACTTGAATATTGTCAAAAATGCACCTGCTTTCAGAAGAAAGTTCTTGAATACGCTGATATCTAAAATATCACCTTCATATTTCAATCTTTTGAGCAATTACAGCAGACTCCTTGCACAGAAAAATGCCCTTCTCAAGAGCATTAAGCTAAGTGACAGTATGCCTGCTCTTGTTGATGAGCAGCTGAATTTCTGGGATTTCTCTCTGGCTGAACTCTCAGCAGAGATCATCCTGAAGAGATATAAGTTCGCTAAGCTCATTTCCGACATAGCTTCAAAGCATCACGGAAGCATTTCAGGAGGAAAAGAAAACCTTTCTATAGAGTACAGTACTATATTTGGCGTTGTAGGGGCCTTAGAAACGTTTCTTACTAAAAACAGTAAATATGACGACTATATGGGTAAAGGGCTCTCAGAAGCCGATTATGGGCGAATTAAGGGCATTCTTTCAGATTTAGTTCTTGCAAAGCTGAAATCAGTCAGAAATTACGACATAGATAAGCATATTTCATCGACCGGTATCCACAGGGATGATATCGTGATCAAGCTTGACGGTCTGGTAATGAAGACATTCTCATCACAGGGACAGCAGAGAACGGCTGCATTGGCTTTAAAACTCTCTGAACTGGAGATAATTAAGATGTTCGTCTCCTCTACCCCGATCCTGATACTCGATGATGTTTTCTCTGAACTTGATAAGACCAGAAGATTAAGTCTTGTATCGGCCATGAAGGGCGCCCAGATCTTCATCACATGCACAGATAAGAATATGATAGGTGATGAGATAGACGTGATGCAGGGATCAAATAAAGCCGTTTTTTACCATGTTGAAGAGGGTAGGATCGATACTGAAGCCTGATTTTAGGACAATCTGCTTTATAAAGCGGCAATATGTCGCATTTTCTTATATTATAATAAACATATTATTCTTCCCTTTTATGATATAATTTTATAGGTAAGAAGAGAATTTCCGTTTGATCCGGAGGCTAAAAGTGTTTATTCATATCGGCAATGATCTTTCAGTTCTTAAATCTTCGGTTACGGCAGTCGTTAATCTGGAGACAGTCCTCCCTTCTCAGAAGGATGTGTCTGACTTCCTTAACAATGAGGACGAACAGGGAAGGCTGCAGTACGTTACTGAGGATATACCGAAGTCATTGGTTATCACAGATGATAAAACATATGTTTGTTCATTGTCTGCAAATCTGATATTAAACAGACTCAACATGACGGAGAATTTCTGAAAACCGGCGGTTAACAGTGTTAAAAAAGCAGTATTTCCGGACATTTGACGGAAATTTCTGCCAAGAATAGGAGTTTTTGTATTTATGAGTGAGAACGACGAGAAAAGCTTTAATTTTGAGGACAATTCTGCTGCCAACGAGGCACAGTCACGCCCTTCCGGAGCAGTTGACCTCTACTTCCAGCCTGTCGAAGAAGGCGATGACGACGAGCTCAAGAATCTTGCCGAGAATCCCAGAGCTCTGACAGAGGATTTTAAAGAAGAATCAATGGCTGAAGTTTTGGCAGCTGAAGGAGGTCAGGACAGTTTTGATACATCCAACAGCAGTGAATACAGCGAAGATGATATTCAGGTCCTTGAAGGTCTTGAAGCCGTAAGAAAGCGTCCCGGTATGTACATCGGTGATACCACATTAAGAGGTCTTCACCATCTAATTTATGAGATCGTAGCTAACT
>Ga0326512_10000714_pt1 | contig 28030 bp, 54 predicted proteins | sample 1_2617_0518_D_FD_203652 | JGI IMG/M metagenome (GOLD analysis project Ga0326512, IMG submission 203652) | Bovine rumen microbial communities from UC Davis, California, United States - 1_2617_0518 | ecosystem: Host-associated > Mammals > Digestive system > Stomach > Rumen | place: USA...
CTCCGGCGGCTGGGGAGCCGGGGGAGGTATAGCCCCCTTATCCGCAAAATCGATAATTTTTCCAATCATAATGTTGAGGCAAATTTCGATTAGAAATGAGTTTGTTTTCGTCGGAAATATATTTCGTTGCATCGATCAGCTTGTCGGACTTCTGCCGATTACAACATCGATGCGCAAGTTGTAAGTTGTTTATGTCTGAAGGATGACCACCACGCGAGACGGGAACAATATGATCCACCGTCGGGGACATGGGATGCGGATACCGCAAGGAGAAGTCCACGGGCTTTCCGCAGATGCCGCATACGGTCTGAGTTTTTAAGATCTTCTGCCGGGCGGCTTCGTAAGCTCCACGATTGCCGGGGGTACGGTCTGATCTTTTCGATACCGTTTTTGAGGCCATAAGGGTTAATCCTTTTGTGCATAATAAAACCACCGTGATCGGGGAAGCAATCACGATGGCTCTGGGGAGTAGAAATAACTAAAAAAGAGGTAAAGCAAAGCTCTAAAGTATAGTATTTCCTTATACCATTTTTATAGCATATCTACTGACATTTGTCAATATGTTGTGTTATGACAACTTTTGAATCGCAATATGATGTAAACGGTACACATGTCGCTCGGATATATTGTGGTACTTTGAAACAAATCGGAGCACGTCCGGCCACTCGAGAGATTCACCAGTTCGAGGATCGCGTGATAGGTAACGTAGATACAGGATATGTCGTGCAGCGCATTCCATGTTGGCTGATTGGATCTGCTGGATAGCCTCAAGCTTTAATGCTACATACTGATCAATTAAGCGATTGACCCTCCGTTCCTCCTGATCAATGAGGCAGAACACGGATTCAAGTTTGTTCTCCGGCATTGACTTTGATGCGCCAGTGTCATCATATCGGATCGCACCGGGAAACGCCTTTTGCTTGAGCTGTTCGATATGCAGCAGTGCGCCGTTGATCCGGTCGTTTAGTTGTCGGATGTATTCGAGATCAGCACGGTTCATGGTTAAGCACCTCGAAGCAATAAGGTTATCACGACACCGGCACCGATGATCAATAAGGCAAGCGCTGTTAATGATGCAATGCGTCCGCCGTATACCAGGACGGTGAAGTCGAAGTCGATAAATAGAATTGCTATGATGATGTAAATGATGTCTTGTTTCATTCTCGGATCATCCTCTCAAGATTATGAAGTGCTGCCTTGATGTTTCGGATCTTATGTTTCAGCTCCGGAAGTTCTGCGGTGTATGTTTCATAAGTTGTGAACCGCTCACTACATTCGTTGCATTGATGGCGTCTGCGCTTAATGGTTCCATCCACATTCATGCGCGTATCAATAACAAATGTGTTCAAGCTATCGCAATATGGACATTTCATAATCGATCACCCTGATTCGTTGCCATTAATGTCAAGATATTTATTGTCTGATCTTCAGTAAATCCAGCCTGAACGAAAGCGTCGAATAGTCTCTTGAATTCAATAGCTGCTTCAATCAGATCCCCTGTTGACCTATCATTCATGATATTTGCTAACTCATCTGGCCCGATAAACATATTGATCACCTCCTGATCACATCCACGAACATACAATCCCAATCACCAATAGTATGATTAATAATGTCAGTAGAAAAATCATGATTCACCTCTTACCATTTCCGCACCGCAATTCGGGCAGAAATTTGCACTGTGCATCTCTTCCTCATACTCTGGGTGATAGCCGCAAACTGAACAATGTGTTGAATACCTCCCATCAAAATATGACTTTATAGGATTATCCCAGTAGTCTAACCATTGCCCTTTGACATTCTTCCGAACATCGGCGGTTGGAATCCCTGACAATGCCCTTTTTATCTTGCAGTCGTTTGGCTCACATGGTTCATTCGGAAATTCCTCATTGCAACCTATACATACATCTATTAGTGCGTCAAGACGCATAATATAATCAATCATTCTTCTTTCCTCAATTCCTTACCGCAAAACGGACAATAGCTGATTTTGAATCCAAGTTCCGCATACTCACCGCTTGAATTATCTACCCACATTTCGTCATTCTCTATGTGCGCTACATCAAAAGCATCTTCACTGAAACCGTAACGTCTAAAAATCATATCAATCATATTCTTACAAGTTGTGTTCCCTTCGCCTTTATACTCTGCTTTAACTCTCTTTCCGTTTTCGCAAAAATCACACATTGTTATTCCCCTCTTCTCATGCTGTTTTCTTTCTCAAACTGTTTTCTTCGTTCAATTTGCAATTCTGCTTGTTTAAAAATTTCTTTCATTTTGTCAAACTGAATTGCAATCCAGTCAATTAATTCTTCATTCATTGCAAATTCGCACTGGTCGGACAAGCCGCTTTCATACATCATTGCATGTATGATTTCATGTCTAATAACCTTATTCCTGAACTCATCAAGGTCAGCCCAGCTGTCATTACTTTCTATCAGGTCAGAAAAGTTTGAAACAATAATTTGCTTAACCGATGGGTCGCAATATCCATAGTTTTCTTTTAATTTTGGGTCTTGTTCTTCGGACATTACCGTTATCTCATACTCTGTTCCGAGAATACTAACTTTACCGTAAATCATGATTCTTCTCCTTATTCTCATATCGACAGACATTCCAGATACACTGCCTTCTCTCTATGTATATACCATTACGAACCATTTCAGCTTCTGCCTTTGTAAGTAATCTCATTGGTATCGGTATAAACCATCGGCATGTATTACAATCAGGTGTCATGACTCTTCTCCTTTATATGGCTCAGGTCGTGACATCCATGCAATTACATCATCCATATAGTGCCACCATGATCCATTTTCATTATCGAACTGATCAACTTCAACCAATAACTCACCACTATGATGTGCCACTGTTACCAAGTAATCCCCGCTTTCTTCCGGCAACCCCTCACTGCATGGAATCCATTGTTGTGCGGATGGAAGTTTTTTGACTCTTAATCCAATCTCAAGAGCCGATGCAATAGCCGAATCTGCTCTGTGCCAAATGTCGGAACATCCTTCCTGTTCATCTCTCCATTCTGCGGCTCTGTTCTTAAATTCCTTAATTTCATCAATCGCCGCCTGTCTTCTTATTAGATCATTCATCTTCGTTCCCCCTGAAATGCTTCTCCATTTCTCTGCACCTGTATGCGTATTTGCAAAAAACTGTTGTAGATAACACCATTGTTTTGTCATCCCACGATCTCGCGATTGTTCGATTGATGTCCGGGTCAAACTCCGGGCATTCCTGGCAGTAGTCTTCTACGATTAATTCAATCATTCGTTATCCTCCATAATCTCCCGAATCATATCCTGAACCTCGCAGAAAGCCATGAATCGACCATGCGCAACGGCTCTATCGTGATTCGTCTTGCTGGATGTAACTTGTTTATGTGCCTGAGTCATCATGTCGTATAGTTCTGATAAGATGCGATCTTGTTTGTCGTTCATGGTTTTAATCTCCTTGCTATTTCATAAATCACATTAACTGTTACGCTGTTTCCCGCTTGTTTGTATAACTGATTATCCGAATTGACCGATCCAGCCATTTCCATTCCAAGTCTGAACCCGCCGATACCAGCGAAGAAATCAAAGAATCTCATAACAACTCCCTGCTTTCATACATAATCTTTAATCCCATACTTTTTGCTATTTCTAATTCTTCCAATGCTCCTGGACTATCTCGATAATCACTCAACATGTAAATTGCATCGCACATTTGCAGACATACTCTGTCAATCTCCATGTATTCATCATGACTCAATACCGGCAGCGATGCGCTAATTTCAGCTGGATTAAACACGTCATCCCCGAGCCGTTCAAAACAACTCTGAGCTATCTCGAATTTCTGATAGTAGTTGTCATCGCCTGTGATTTTTCCTGATATATAAACTCTCATTTTTTATCCAGAATATCGAACAGTGAAACTTGCTTCTTTTCCATGTCGAGATTGTTCATGTTGTCAACTGCGCATCTGAAATAAGACTCTTTTAATTCAATGCCGATACCGCGCCGATTCATTTTGACCGCTTGATAGACTTCCGATCCGATACCCATGAACGGAGTAAACACCGTATCCCCTTCATTCGTGTACAGTTCGACAAGTCTTTCGATAACAGGCAACTGCAACGGGCATATATGCCGTTCGTCGCGTCCGTCCCTTGCCGCTCTTGCGTTCAACGTGTCTGATTGATTAATATCCCACCATACAGGGCTATGCTCATACTCCCAGATTGGACTCGCGACATTCTGCCAATGGCTGACCGGATAAGTCTCATTTGTATGAATTACACGCTCCGGATTCTCTCCTGGCTTGCGCATGATGACAACATAATCAGGAATGCCCATTCGCGACATGCAGCTATCTTTTTTGATTTGTTTATGTAACAACCCGAGAGCCTTTGTGCGCTGCATTGCAGTTACTGGATTCTTCCAGATGCAAACTTCAGCATGATATATAAATCCGACGCTTTGAAACTCTCGAATCAGATCCCCTCTGAAATCTTTGATCCCGATGAATCCATCGCGCTCTTTTGATGTCGGAAGATTCATGCAATGAACCGCCATGATTCTGCCTGGCTTCAATATCCGATACAGCTCTTTTGTAATGAAATGAAAATGCTCAAAAAACTGATCATCTGATTTGCTGTTCCCGAGATCGCGATCGCTATTTGAATATGTATAGAGCGATGAAAACGGCGGAGAATAAATCTCAAAATGCATTGAATCATCTGGAAAGCTCTGAATTAATTCGACCGTATCCGCGTTATATAGCGCATAGCTATCACTAATATATTTGTTTATGCAATCCATTCTGGTAATTCCATCCTTTCCGTTGGCTTATATTCTGTTGTGATTCGTGTCGTATGTTTGATTTCAGCCATTGTTACATCATGCATAAGCGCAATCATATTATTTTGCATTTCTTCCATCTGCGCTTGTTTGCGTTTGATGTTCTCGAGAACATTCATCTCGGCTTCAGATATGATGATATGGACATCGACAGGATGCTCCTGACCGAACCGCCAGCATCGTCTAATGGCTTGATAGAATTGCTCATAGCTATCAGATATTCCGCAAAAAATCATGTTATGACAATTCTGAAAGTTCATGCCGAATCCATAAATCGACGGCTTGCTTACAAGCGCATGAATCTGATCTTCAGCAAACTTAATCGCCATTTCTGCCTTATAAACAGGATTATCAGATCCGACAACCTCGACACTCCCGACTATTTCTTCATGAAGTGCACTTGACTCCGCATTGTAATCGCACCATACAAGCCATGAATTAGTGTTTTTCGCGCATAAATCAGATGCAACTTTAACTCTATCGACCATTGACTCTTTTCGAGCTTCTCGACGCTCTGAGAGAGTTTTAGCAAGCTTTGCAAATAACTCATAATCTTTTACTTTGCTTTTGACAATATGCTCGATCAAATTCAGCGGCGGTAATTCGTATCCCTCTTTTGTGTATCCCAGATCTTCCGGAGTCCTGACACATACCGCCCAAGTAGCAACCCACTCCCAGAACTTTTTTTCACCGTATCCTTTAAGTCTCCATTTAGAAGTGTCTGACCCGTCATGAATAAAATATGTTGCGAGCATTTCAGTTCTTGTCATGATTCCGAGAAATTCTGCATGATTTCCGATTTCTGATTGATCATTCGGGGATGGCGTTGCCGTACAGCATAATCGATACGGAGTAGCTGCAAACTTATCGATCAATTCATCGCGCGTTTTCGATGTGAATGATTTTAAAATTGATGATTCATCCAGAACAACGCATCCGAACTCTGATGCATCAAAATGAGATAGCATTTCATAGTTTGTAATATTAATCCCGTCTGATACATCTTCTCGATCTCGGCATACTGTTGTTTCGACCCCGAACTTATCACCCTCTTTTTTTGTTTGCCAAACTACTGACAATGGAGCGACTATGATCGCTTTGCATCCTGTTTTTTCCGTGACGATTCGAGCGAACTCTAATTGAATCGCGCTCTTACCAGTTCCGCAATCGGAAAACACTGCAGCTCGCCCCTTTTGCAACGCCCATGAGACGATATCCTTCTGAAAAGGGAATAGCATATTGTTGATTTCTGATCTATCAACCTTAATCCCCGCGTTGATAGATTGAACTTCTTTTGATTTTAAAAATTCCTTATAGTTCACTTTTTCTACCTGTCCCCTTACATTTCGGGCACTCAATCGCGAGCGGTTGCATCGGTTTATTGTGCATATCTTTAACACGCTGAATGAGTTCCCGTTGTCGCTGTTTGTTGGCTTCTTTGTTTGCCGTATAAATTAACTCTTTTGCGTAATAGTAATATTCGTCCTTATCCTCGAGAATGTATCCTGCACCGTCGCAGAACGGACATTCATTCTCTCGATCATTAAGCATTCTTTTTCCGTTTCCTCCTTATCATTTCAGCCACAACACCGCCTTCGAATTTTGGATCGGTCCCGAGTTGCATCGGCGCATCTTTAAACTCCTGATACATCGGCATTGTCTCTGTCAGATCACTATTGCTTTTTTCAATCTTCTGGCTTTTGCTATTCCAGTAATCAACAGCCGCTGTCCAATCGGTTATTTTCCGACCGCCTGACAACGTCCAATTATTAAGCGTGTAATACGACATGAATTCATCAATATCGATGTGGTATCCTTTTTCCCTGCAATACGATTCAATATCATCTCGACTTGGCGGAATTTTTTTCTGCGCGGACGCGCCACTTAAAAATTCTTTATCATTCTTATCATTCTTATTAATTATTGTTTGTGTAACGTCCGCTGTAAGGTCTGCTGTCAAGTCCGCTGTAACGTCAGCTGTAACGTTGGCTGTCCGATTAGGTGCCTGAAAATCCTGATATTCCGCGTAGTTACTGACTTTAAGCGTTGTACCGTTCGTTGTACTGTTTGATGTGCACATTCCGTCTTGCTCAAGTAAATCAAGGAATGTTCTGACACGTTGCCTACTCCACCCCCATCGGATCGCTAACTTTGTAATACTTGTCAGCCGTTCGCCTCGATGAATCGTTACTAATTGACCGTTTACCAGCGTTTTTTTATCTTCATGATTGACCATGAGAAGAATATCAATCCATGCCCTGAGTCGTTCCGAATCTTGCCATATCCAGTTATCAGTGATCTGCCGATGTAGTTTTATCCATCCGCTGTTGCTCATTTGCTATCAACTCCACTATCCGTTTTCCTGATTCTTCAGGCCGGCAAAACTCGAATCGAACGCTGTATCGCTCTGAGATCGTTTCCATTGCCTTTTGCAAGCGCGGGCCTTGTACGCAGTTCCGAGAATAGATAACTCTCGGATTGATCCATCTGTGAACGTCTGAAATATCATCTATCCCGAGATCGTTCTCAATCAGAATAATTAGCTTGCATCCCGCATCCCGTGCAGCCTTGCACTCATTGATGAATCGCGTGTGTTCTTTACCGCATATATTCGCGGCGATCTCATCGATACTGGCCTTTGTGTCAACCGACACCGGCGGAACCGGAGCGTAATCACCGAACGGTAATTTACATCGGACCACGCCGATCTTGTTGTCGTCAAAATAGGCATGTTTAATATCGTGCTTACCCGCCTGTTGTCTTGTATCTTCCTGGATAATCATTTGAACGGGAATTCATCATCGACACCTTCCGGAACGAAGACGGGATTCGATTCATTAGCTGGAGCCGTTTGCGCTAACTTGGACGGACTCGGAGTTGTCTGCTCGGATAACTTGTCAATCGGAAATTCGCGAAATACTCTGAGCCGTGTCCGAATACTGCCGTCGTTCCCGTAGTATTCTTCTTCCTGGAATACAAGCCCGATCCGTTTGCCGATTAGTGTCTTTTCTTCGGAGTTGAATTCTCCAGCATCGAAGATAAAACCGTTATTCGATTTGTTGACCGCTGAACAGAACCGCTTGAATAATCCGAGAGCTGTTTCCTTGTATGATTTGACATATGCGCCTGACCACGCCCAATCGGGATGAGCATTGCGGATTTCGGTATAGTACCCTTTGAACTCCCCTTCGTCGATGTCGTAATCGACTTTGAGATATTGCTTTTCAGTTACATCGATTACGTTTGTAATCTTGCAGATATATGCCCCTGCTGCCGGCTTTCTGAAATCTCCAGCCTCCTGGACGTTTGACATGTCGATTTTTCGCATTTTAATTCTCCTTTGTCTTGTTAAAACTCTTTAAGCGCATCCAGCACTTTCACAATATCGTTATCAATTTCATCTTCTACGAAAGCCCCGAGCGGCGTCTTGACACTTGATCTGTCTGCCCGAGTCTTGAATATATATTTCCCGTCTTTGCACATTGCGAGCAGAACGGTTGTCAGTTTCGATTCGAGTACAATCTTCTCAAGTTTCCGGCCGTTCGTGCGAATGTGAGTGAACACAACTCCGTTATCGTCAGTGTCTGTGATCGCATGAGCCAAAATTATAACGCTCAAATCATCTCGCATTGTCAGACAATAATCGAAGATTGACCACACATACTGCGCGAGATCCGTCCATTTCCCGAAGCCGTTGACTTTCGCGTTCCGCATTTCTTCCGCTACCATGACCCCGTTGATCGTATCGATGACAACCGTCTTGATCTGTTTATACTGATCATCTTCGTTGACATGTTTCAGAATCGACATGACCGTAGTCGGGGCATCCGTCTGTATGTAGTTCTTCGTGTCGCTGTTGTATTGTTTTTTCCAGCCCTTCCATGAAAGCCCCTTCTTGTCACAATCGACATAGAATGTTGTTTTCGGGTCCAGATTGCGCATCGAGGTTGTTTTACCCGATCCGCTCTCCCCCATTACTCCGATTACATTTGCCATTGTCTTTACCTCCTTTGAAAAATACATCAATAGCTTCATCTGCATGTTTCTCAAGCTTCGCCGCGTTGCGCTCGCGCTTCGGCGGTAAATACTGGAAATACCTCATTGTTTCAGCAAACATGTTATTTGTTGCATCAACCGAATTCATATCTAATCCCCCTATGAAAGTAATTTTTGAATAATCTCTTCACCGTCCAAGTCAGTTAAATATTCGAACCATTTCGATCGGAAAAAGTCCATTGCATCGAACCGCCATCGATCGTTTTTGCTTTTTAAGTCTTTAGCTGCCTGATGACATATCCCCTCAATAAGAAGATCGTATTCATCAACTTTTCGAATATCTTTTCGTCGTAAAAATGACACTGACGCACTTCCTCTCGGCGTAGGAACTCTAACTATTAGCAATTTCTTCCCCGTTCTAAAATCATTTCGTCAACTTCCATATCAACCGCGTCAAGTTCTGAGAATTCGTTTTGATCTTCATCATCTTCGAAAAAGTCATCCTCGAGATCCCACCGCTCGACCCGTGCCTGGACTTGCGTCCAGTAAGCATCTTCATTAACTCCGCGCATTATCATCACCTAATATCAGCAACGCTTCATGAATGTTGTTTGCGACGCTTTTATAATCATCTGCAGCGAATCTGTATCCTTTACGCTGATTCGATTCCGCTGCCTCTCGTAGCATGATTTCAAAGTCGTGCATGAATAGCCGTGTTGCTGTGAATGAATCCAAATCAGGATGCTCGGCAATGATAGTCACCTTATATCCCTTTGCGGTAAACGTCATTTAAACCACCTCCGCCCCGTATCGAGCAAAGCCATACCACACATCAGAAATACCGTGATACTGACCGCGAGTCCTGAACATGCTAAAAATAATCCGATCGTTTGCATTGCTTACCTCCTTTGATTGATTCCGAGATATTCGCTAATATCGCTTGCCTCTTTGAGCGTGATTTGTCCTGGATTCTTAAACCGTCGCGACATTGTACTTTTTGACCATCCCGTGACACGTTGCAAATCAGCATCCGTCGCGCCTGTCAGCTCTTGATATTTTCGAACCTCTGCCATGAATGTTTGCGGTTTCATTTCTTCTCCCTTTTCCGACTCCACCACAGAGCCGCACGAAGATTGATTGTTTATCTGATCAAGAAGCGTTATCCTTTCTTCTTGTGTGAGCTGTCTGCTCCCCTTTGAATAGATCAGCTCGGTTTTTGTTGGTAGTAGTTGTTTCATGCGGCTTTGAAGTGGAGCCGACAGCTATAGTAGATTAGTTTTCTACTTTACGCTTAAAAAAAATAGCCTCTTTCTCCCTCAGCGACCTAATTTTTAGTAGCTTACAGAGCTTCGTGATCTCGCTCGATGTGAACTCCGTTTCGTTCTTTCTTTTCTTGGCGAAACCGTAACTCGATAAGCCCAACTGCTCGGCAACGAACTGCATCGTGAATCCGTTTGCTCTGATCTTGTCATCGAGCATAATCGTGTCCGTCATCATATCCCTCCTTTCATACGGTAGAATTAAATTCTACGTAGACTCTACCATATGATGTATAGTAAGTCAACTATTTTTTGCTAATTTCCAAAAAAAAGTTGAATACTGTTCTATTTTGGGGTATATTTACGTTCTCAGGGAGGTGTTGACATGATCGGAGATAAGATAAAACAGAGGAGGCTGGAGCTCGGGCTCACGCAAGAAGAACTTGCCAAGAAATTAGGATACAAGCACAAGTCAAGCATCAATAAGATCGAGTTAAATCAGAACGACATCCGTCAATCGAAGGTCGCAGCATTTGCTGTTGCTCTCGATACGTCTGTCGCTTATTTGATGGGCTGGGATGAGGATGCCGAGAATGAACTTCTTTCACTGTTTAGAAATCTGAATGAAGACGGACGCGACGCAGTTATACGTTACGCTGAGCTTCTCGACCGTTCTGGGGAATATAAAAAACACGATAACATTAGCGGATCGGAGAAGGCGGTATGAAAATTAGAAAGCTCCCATCAGGATCATACACAACTCAAGTCCAAGTCAAAGGAGTTCGAAGATCGTTCACGCATAAATCAAAAACCGAACTGCGCAAGATGGCCGAGGCTTATCGTCAGAACGCGTCAGATGTGCCACGCGCTCCGTTAGGTGTACTGATCGACAATTATATAGCATCGAAGCGGAATGTCCTCTCACCGTCCACTGTAGCGCGCTATGAGCAAATCAGGAGACTTGACTTCCAGCGATTAATGACCGTACCGACGAATGAGATCACATCTGAGCGGATGCAGACGGAAATCAACCTCATGGCAGCTACCCACTCCCCGAAATCAGTTCGAAATGCATATGGATTAATATCAGCCGCCGTTAATCAAGTATCAGGAAGGAGTTTTAACGTGACTTTACCGAAAAGTAGAAAGATCGAATACTCAGTACCGACCACCGATGATGTTCTCGCGCTCTGTGAGGCCGCAGGAGACAACTTACGCACCGCGATCATGTTAGCGGCCTTTTGCGGACTTCGGCGCGGAGAAATCGCGGCTCTCGAAGACTCAGACATATCAGGGAATATGATCCACATCAACAAATCATATGTTTACGACGATAATCGAAGAATTGTTAGCAAGTCCCCGAAGACATACTCATCAGATCGATATGTCACCGCGCCTGATGTGGTTATCAATCAAATCAGCGGCAAATCAGGCCGCGTGTGCCCGATCAGTTTAAATTCAATTACTCGACGATTTACGGAATTAAGAGATAAGCTCGGAATGAGTTGCCGATTCCATGACCTCCGGCATTACTACGCATCTGCGCTTCATGCAATCGGAGTTAAAGATCAATACATAATGAAGTTCGGAGGCTGGAAATCAACTCATGTTTTGAATGCGGTTTACCGAGACACTTTGGATGATTTTGAGCTGCGAGCAGCAGACCAGGCAGCATCATTTTTTGATCAGAGTGCAAACAAAATGCAAATGGATGCCCGATAAACCCTGTAAATATCAACAATGAATACGGGTTCGAATCCCGTATGCTCCACTTTTTCAAGATTCCGCGTAAATACGCATATTCCGCGTAATTGCGCGGTTTTTTGATGTTTTGAACAGTGTCAGATTTGACCGAAAACGTTCAAATTTGACCTGATTTTATCATATTTGACGATCAAAGTGCAAATGAAATTCAAACGAAAAAAGGGCCGCTGATGTGCGCCAACATCATCAACGACCCTACACCAGAAGTATTGCGGACGGCCGAAAAAGAACACAAAAAAGAACCGCCCGCCATGCAAAGGAGTTTCACCGGCTGAAAACCGGAAATAACGCACGAAGCTATGACACCTCATGCGCTATACAAAAGTAGGTAATCTTATGCTTTCGTTGTAAACCATTCCGGCTTAGCGATATCAGAATCAAGAAGCCATTTGTTGAATATGCTTGTCATGTACCAGTTTCCGTTTAATCCTTTCGGCGGTTTACCGAAATAATGCTCGGCAATCGTCATGATCTCCTGTTGCTCTTTCGGACGCATCAGGATTAACAACAATAACTGTGTTCGCAGAACATCCTTTTCAAGAGTTGTCAGCTTGCCATACACGTTCTTTTTAGTGTCACGCCGAGTGATTAAAAACTGAATGAAACCGAAAACTGCCTGTGACGCGATTACCGCTGTGATTATTGTGATAATAGATGCTGCCATGATATGATGTTACCTTCTTTTAATTACAACTTGACACTCTTTCTCTCGCATACTTGTGACAATCTCTGATACCACGGATTATCCTTCCCCCAGTCTGTATAATAGGGAATATCATGTCCGTTGTTATCCCTGTAGATACGCTGAATGATTCGCATCTGATCGACATTGTTTAATGATTTGATGGTCTGACCATCGAAATAATAAACTGTTCCGTCACCGCCTTTGATCTTGAATAAGCACTGCATTGTAGTCTCCTTTATCTTTGTTTGTTCTTTCTTATCGCTTGCTGTGATATATTTCTTTAACTCTGCCCACTTTGCATCATTGACATAACGAGCCGGACACGGCTTGCCGTTCACATCGTAATGCCTGATAATCGTCTTTGCGTTCGGACAAGACTGTTTAATATAAGAGATCAACCATCTAACAGCTTCAATCTGCTTTGCGGACGCATCCTTATTGACCTGATCGCACATCTCAATCGAAACAGAATTATAGTTAGTGCATGAACCGTAATACTGCGGATTTGTGCCTGAATACTTTGAACCGCCGACTGACCAAGCCGCGACATTCATCCCGATTGATTGCGCGATATAACCACTCTGATCGACAAAGAAGTGCGCTCCTGCATAGCGTGAATAGTTACGGCTGAAATATGTTGCTTCATTCTTCGCAGTATCGCCATTGACAGCCGTATAATGAAGCACGATGTACTTGATAGCTGATAATGCTCGTGATCCACCGTGACAATATGATGTGGCAGGAATGTTGTAATTGATTTTAGGCATCTTTTTTCTCCTCTGAATCATCTCTGCGATCTGCATCTGTCCGTTCCGCTCCGATTGCCGCAACTCCTGCCTGATCGACTTCCGGCAATCCTGCAAGGCTTGTGAGAATGGATAACACACCTGCAAGAAGAGATGCCGATATAATATACTTCCAATCCACTTCTGAGATCACAGCCGCTGTGCCGATTGTAGCGACTGCCGCCTGACAGATCGTCTTGATTGCGCGGATAATAGCCGCTTTAGTCCATAATTTCCAGTTCATGTTTGCCCTCACTTTCTTTCTTCAAGATCATCTATCCTGTGATTTGCTACTTTCATCTTTTCTTCAAGAACTTCCGTCCGAGATTCTTGCTCATACATTCTTGAGATCAAATTATTATGAGCGGACACTTTCTTCTCAAGCTGTTCAATTCTGTAATTTGTGAGCTTGTTCGCTGTCAAGATTCCTGCTATTGACCCGATTGTCGTTCCGATCAAAGCCAAAACCCCTGTTATAATACTTGCTGTCATTTATTCCTTACCCAAATCCTTTACGTCCTTGCGCAACTCGTCAATCCTTGAAAAAGAAGCATCTGTCTTCTGCTCCAATACCGCAATCCGCTCGACTATATTGTTGTGTTTTTCAACCTTCTTCTCCAACTGGTCTATTCTGTAAACAATCAATCTTCCGTTCACAACCACGGTGGCGAGCGCAATTATCAGCGTAGGTATTGTTGCTATCATCGATTTTATAATTTCTGTGTTCATTTTTTCTTTACGGCTTTAACCGCCGCCGCCTTGATTTATAATATTATCTAAAATTGCCATATTCTGACCATTTCTGTGAATTTGTAGAAAGAGCCAAAAAAGAAATTATTGCCACTTGCCGAACACGTGCACAGACACCGCGCCACTCACAGTTCCGCCGTTCCCTCTGTAAGTGTCGTACTTGGTTAATTTAGCATTAGTATAGGTCACATCACCGATCATGCCCCACGCTGCACTTGACGGAGTGATTAACAGGATAGGCGTTTCTGTAAACGTGAACGGGAATTGACTGTTGACCGCGTATTCTGCGTAATACATCCCGCCGTATGAGGTGCCCTGCTTGCTTGATGGAGTAAACCTCGCGAAGCACTCCGCAAATCCGTTTGCGTACTTACGATAACTCCAGTCACCGCTTGTGCCTTGCTCAACGATTGTATTGTCACCAATATGCGAAATGATCTGATCAAGGGATGCCATCACTGCCACCCCCTTTTGACTCTTTCGGTTTTTAGTTGTTTAGTTAGTCGGGAGTACCCCCCCCTAAAATGGTTTACGTGTTTCATGGTTTTACTCCTTCCTATATTCCGAGGATTGCATCCCATTTTGCGATTGTCGCAGCCGACAGGAAATCACTGCTCTGAATATCAGCAACACCCGATGTCACAACAGAAGTTCCGTCAAGTTGAACATCATGCACCGCGAAATCATGCAACACCTTCGGCGTAATGACTCTTTCCGCCGTGCTGGTTCCTGTCGTAGCTTCAGCAACAGTCATCGCATCAGGATTCACCATGTCAGAACCGGCAACTTTTGCGGTAATGGAACCATTATCAACAGCAAAGTAATCCGACGCTCCCGGAGTACCAGTGAATGTTGGTAATTCGTGAATTTGCATAACTACCTCCAGATAATATATATCTTCAATAAAATCATAAGCATCAGAACAATCATGAACGGAATCATGAGCACGTAGTATGCTGTCTGATGCCTTGTGTCGAGATCAAGCGCAATAATAAAAAAGCACCCGAAACCGAGCACATAAAACAGAGTGGTTAGTATTTTCATTCTTCCGATAACTTGTTATCGATGATGTATTCGCGAATAGCCTCGATCTCATTCTTCAGGTCTTTATCGACCGCATAGAACGAACCTTTGTTATTCGAACTAATCAGATCGCCTGTATCCGCGTTGATCTCATCGTAAGTGTATGTGACACGATAACCGCCGTTCACGTTCAATACCGCGAATGATGCCAACTGTTTAATAATCATTGATAAGTTCCTCCTGTTCGTTGATGTAATCATTCAAAATGTCATCGTTAATATTTTCATATTCGTCCAGATCGATGTCGTCATCTTCAAGACGTAATAATTCATAACCGAGCTGCTTCGCTTTCAGCTCCCATGCAACCTTAAGATTCGGAGTGCCTTCGATAACGAAGTATCTCGGATGCTTCTCTGCTATCCAGCAATCGCCTTGACCTTCTTTTTGCAGGAAGACCTGATACTCGATTGTATCCGATATCGTTTCGCTGAAGATATCGTCAATGTCTACGAAGCACAAGCCGTCCGAATCGAGTACCGCTTCGCCGATATCGCCGAACATCGGAGATGCTGTTTCATAGCTGTAAAGCAAGCGGTTATCATAGTCATCGGTCGCAACTTTCCTGTTCTTGGTGCCAGTTACTTGGAAGTCGCCTGAAACAAGGAATCTTGCGCATTGTGCATAGAACTGACCGTCAGAAGTTTTCACTTCAAACTGATAACTACTACTTCTGCTCACATGCAGATAACCAGCCTGCAGACGAGAATTTGCTACTGTTGAGCCGCCAGAATAATGAAACACTGCAAACTCTGTCGGAGCAAAAAATGATCGCCATCTATCAGAGTTTTCTTCATATTCTGCTGCAAGCGTACCTATCAAAATATCATACGGTAAGTCTCCAGTTTGACCTCCAGAATAATATAAAGTTGCATTTTCAATGAACGAATCACGGACTTGTATTCGTAATCCGCTCGAACTTAACCTTAAATATCCTATTGTCGCATATGGGAACTGGAAAAACGCATTGCTGGTTCCGTTCATGTATATATAGTCAATCGCTCGAATCGACTTTGTGATAAGCTGGCCTGTTGCCATATTCCACTGGTTAATACCATTCGCATCGGACAGCAAACCAGTCTTAATCCAGTCAGCATAGAACGTTCCATCTATTGTCCAGGCTGAATTGAACGGTCCGTTATAACCATTCTGCGAGAAGCCAATGCCGTTCTTATTCATCCGAATGACGTTGACCGCTTGAGTCCTATCAGGATCATCCATGATAAGGATCTCCTGCGGCTGGCCATTCGCATTCACGTTCATAACGACATAACCGCCAAGACCGCCACGAATCAGGTCGAACTCACGTTCAAGCGCATCGTATGTCGGAACTTCCTGAAGGATCTCTGCTCGTGCATCGCTCGTGATTGTCTGTGCAAGCGTTGTCTGCAGCTTGCCTAATTCAATCGAGTCATACTGTTCGGTTAAGACGTTATAGACAACCTTGATAACCTTCGTTTTTACTTTTTCAACGCCTAATTCCGGATAATACACCGAGACGGTATCGCACAAGCCGACACGCTGCAGCGGAGCGAAGTTTGCATACTCCTCTGTCTGCCACAGCTGAACAAAATCAACGTTGATGTTCTCATCCGGAAGCCAGCCTTCATTACTTTCGAATCTTGATTGTGCGAGATCTCGCATCTCCTGATCCGTAGGCTCTTCCTGGAAGTCAGAACTCAAATCCATCGGAATTGCATCAATAATGCGATAGCCGATCTCAATCGGTTCGTAGTTTTCATTACGAATGATTACAAGGTCTTCATCCGTTAATGTTGTCAGTCTTACTGTCGCGCCCGAATAGACAATCATGTATTCCGGAAGCAACTTGACATCACCATCCGTATTCGTCCAGTACGGAACGACCGCATTATATGTCGAACTGATATCATATTTCTGCTTAATGTCTTCGAGGTTCTTGCCGTATCGGATCTCAACTCCGCTATCAGAACCGCGATTCGCATATAACCGAACAAGGAACTTATCAAATTCATAATCGCCTGTTCCGAAGACATCAAGAATGGATCCTTCTTGACCGCCGAGCATAGCACGAGCGATATTCGGAACCTTATTCTTATACTCTGCTGTTCCTGTCTTATTCGTCCAGAATGTAAATTCGTTATAGTTGATTGCTTCTGTTCCGATGCAGCGCAAAGCATCCGTAACACCAGAAGCATCGAACGGAGCGACGACAACGTCACTTAATCGATATGAAACATGATGCGCATAGAATGTCACAACTCCGTCGATTTCAGCTGACCGTGCGTAAATATCGAACGGCTGAATATCGCCCTTATTATCATGAGTGACGGCGATAATCATATCCTCTTGAATGTCAGAATAATGCTCGCCTGTTATTGGATACTCAAATTCACATTCATAAACGCCGTTGCGCTCTTCTGTGACAGTGCAGGATATACAATCAGATAACCGACCAATTCCGTTCGTTGTGAAATGTTTTTCGGCACGATCATATAAAATTGGTATCATAACTGCCACCACCTCGGAGTGATAACGACTGATGTCATATCGGAATCAAGCGAAATACCGTTTGCACCTGGTTCGAGTTTCGGGATTGTGTTATTCGGATATGCTATGTAATCATTCTTCGATACGATGACACCGCTTTCATATCCCCATGCTTCCATGATGTCAGTGTCGATGTATATCTCCTGTGTCGGATCGTTGCCTTGAATCGTGATTGTATAGGAACCAATTCCGAGCTGACCGAATCCAGTAACAACGATTAACGGAGACGATGCGAATAATGTTGGATTCGTGATTGACCCTGCTGCCGTGAATGTCTGCGATACCTGCCCACTTGTCAGATATCTTTGAGGTTTGCAATCAAAAACAAGCTTGATTGATCCTGCTCGATCAATGTCCGCATCCACCTCAAGACCTGATTTATAGATCCCGAGTCTAAATTCTCCCGGATTGTAATCATCCGATAATTGCAAATAAGTATGACGGCTGCAAAGTTCATTCCGGAAGTCTCGAATGTTTTGCGTGAATACCTTCTGCGAGCGATCCTTTGTATATACGTCATATTCGACATCGATATTCTCAAACCGCCCTTGATCGATTGCAAGCGCACCGTTGCGCCCCGGAACTTTGATCATATCGACAACACGCTCCGGAGCATCGTAGACACTTCCGCTTGTGATATACAAATTGTAATCAAGCGAATCAATTCCGTCGTATATAAAACCTTTAAGCCATGCCATAAGCTTTGTTCCTCTGTCTCTGTTGCATTGTCAATCGCTGCTCGACACGTTGTGCAAGCGCATTAACGTCCATGCCAGGAGCCGCATACACATTGATTGTGATCTCGTCACCGCCTCCGACCTCTGCGAGTCTGTCCATCTTATCCCAGAACGTATTAAGCGGAATAATAGCTTCGGGACCAGCCTCACCACCTCCGAACAACGTCGGCTTTGTCATGATACCGCCATCTGCATACCAGCTTATTCCAAAACTCGGCACACTCGGCGGAGTCAATGAGAATTTGCCCTTAATAGTGAAATGCGGGAGTTTGATCTTCGGGAACGGCAAGTGGCCTGACAAGATGCTCTTAATCGCATTGATTGCATTGCGGACAAGGTTCTTTGCCGTATCAATCGGATGTTGAATAGCATTTTTAACGGCATTCCATGCGGAAGTAGTTGCACTCTTGATTCCGTTCCAAATGCTGGTAACTGTTGACTTGATACCGTTCACGATCGATGTGATTGTCGATTTGATTCCGTTCCACACACTTGATGCGGTTGACTTGATCGCATTCCATGCATTCGATACGCCTGTTTTAAGAGCATTGACCGCGTTCGATACGCCCTCTTTGAGCGCGTTCCACTTCTCAACAATCAACTCTTTTATTTCGGCCGCTTTTGCTTTGATCGTGTCCCAATTCTGATAAAGCAAAACACCGATCGCGATGATCGCGGCAATAACCGCAATAACGATTCCTGCGGGACTGGCCAACATCGGAAGAATACTCATAATAGATCCGACGCTTGAAATCAATGTGCCGATCATGATCAGCAGCGGCCCGCCTACCGCGAGGATGCCAGCAACCGCAACGATAACTTTAGCGGCAACTGGATTACTCTGAAACCATGCAATCAATGATTCAAGTTTCGGCATCAGATTCGACGAAATCCAATTAGCAACGTCTGCCAATACAGGCGCGAGCGTCGCTCCGATCTGCTCCGCTAAATCTCCCATAGCGTTTTTCATTTGCTGAATCTGACCCTCGGGAGTCTGCGCCATGACCGCGTTCATATTACCCACATTATCCGTGATAACCTGCGCAAGCATGGCGGCACGTTCTTCTTCTGTGCCATATTTCAGAACCTGTTCTTGCGCTTCGGTGAACGTGATACCGACACGCTTTAACGCTCCAGTCTGACCCTGCAAGACCTTACCCATAAGGTTACCGATCTGCGTAGCGTCTTGAGCAGTTGCGTTGACACCCTTCTGCTGTGCAAGCAAGTTACCCATCGCAGGAAGCAGTGAATTGATCGTTCCAGGATACTTCGCGAATGTAGCGAGCTGTTGCGCTCCGGAGAGTAGAACCTCATCGCCGATAACGCCTTGCTTCTGTAATGCACCGGCATAGTCGATTGTCGCTTGCGCTGCTTGCTGCGTAACACCCATTCGAGTACGATAGATCTCTGTCAGCTTCGTTTCAGCTGCGCTCTGGATCATGTAAGCATCCATCGCCTTATTGATTCCGGCAATAATAGGAACCGAAACCGCCGTTGCAATCGCTCCGGCTTTGATGAATGAACCGCCGAGACTTTGAAGCTTTGACCCGAGACTTTGCGCAACGGTCGTTCCTGCTTCAAGACCAGCCGCGTTTGCTTCGGGATTGATCGCTTTAGTTATTTTGCCCGATATCCCTGTTGCCTCTGGGACTATCTGCACATAAGCTGTTCCGAGATTAGCCATTGTCTTTATCCTTTATGAGCTTCGCACGGGCTTTCATGAAATCCTCACCCGATTTGAAGATCTTGATATCTTTATCGCGTTTTTGTTCCTTGAGCAGCTTGTCAACAAACGAAATCGGCCGATCATGTTTCTTCATGAATAAGCCGTACAAAATCGCATTAATCGAGTCATTTGCTGATGCCAGGAACATTGTTTCAAGCGGGAAATCCTCGCCACGTTCCGCAAGTGCGACTCGCGAATTATAAGAAAGACCGGCGACGAGTATCCCGAGTAAGCTAACCGGGACCCGCCGCCAATCGTAAATGTGATAAGTTTCCGCAAGATCGCATATCATTTCGTTTTTGTAATGTGCGATAACGTGTGCGAGGTTTAAGAGTTTTTTCCCGCATCCTCTGTCTGCGTGTTCAATAATTCGATGATCTCCGTCAACGCTTCGGATATCGCGGTTGCGGTAACTCTGCCTGTTTTCGGATCACGAATCTTGTCATATAGTTTTGCCTTTTGATCTTTTCCGAGAATGCGCTCAATGGCTGAAGGGTATTTCAAAATATTCCCCTTGTCGATCTCCGCTAAATCTTCCAGCAATTCCATATCATCAAGAGACGTTTCATCGACTTTGAATCTGAATCCATTCTGCAATTTTCCTGTTTTCATTTTTTACTCCTTTGCATGATCTGAATTAAGATTTGATGTATTCGTAGTGGTTATTTCCGGCGGAATCAGGCATTGCATTGATTGTGATCTCATACCCGATCGCTTCATCGCTCTTATAAACGATATCTCCGATCTCACTGATCTGCGCATCCGGAATAACAATCCGCTTTGCAACGCCATTACGCAGAATCATCTCGATGACCCATGCCGCTTCTTCTGCTTCGTCTGCGTTTGCTGTGACAGAAATACCAGTTGCCAGTGATCCAGTGACGTTTGTTGATCCGTATACGGCTTTTAATACATCCGCGTTTAACGATTCGATAAGCGTGAGCTGGAATGTATCTGCCTTTTCTGTCTGGACTGTTAAAACGATCTTACCGCCCCACTCTTTGATCGTATCTGCCTCCGGGCTGTTAGTATTTGTAACGCCGTCTTCCGACACAAAACCTAACTGCACGAATGCATTATCAAGAGCTGTTTCAGAATCAGTCGGAAGTGTCGTGCCAAGCGGAGCGCGGAAAACTGCTCCGGCTACATTCGGTTTTCCGACCGATACATTTGATACTGTTGACATTTAATGACCTCCTAATAATGAGTAATCGCGAAGACTGCCTGATATCTCGGCTGCTTCGCTTGTGTGCTTGTGAAATTGTAATCCGAGACAAGATTGACGCGACCGATCTCCGGTTCCGCTTCAAAATCTTCCATGACCGCTTTGACGATTTCATTCAATTCAGCCGCTTCGAGAAGCCTGCTCGCATATGATTGGATTGCGAAAGTCGATGTCATGATGCGGTTCTGATTGCTTGAGCCGGTTTTGTCGACCAGAACATACTTCTCCGGCGGATTCTCCGGACGCTGTGCGTGTACCGGAACACCGAGCAATTCGCTATTGTTTAAATATTGAATTAATACTGCTTCGATCATAATTAACCGCCTTTGCTTTCGTGCAATCCGACCGAATAAAGAGCTTTGAGAAGATAATTGTCATCTTCGTTCTCAATTAACGCTTCGACTGTTGACGGGGTGACCGTCCCGATCGCTGTGTAATCGCCCTGATGCACTTCCGATTCGAATCCTTCTCCAGCTGCACCCGCTACCGTTTGAGCCGCTTGCGCAATCTGGGATGTCATAGAGCCCGACTTCATCAATTCATCAAGGCCACCGATATCTAATTCAAATCGAACACTATTCATATCGTTCAACCGTCACTTTCATATTCCAATCGAGCGGAATCATATCTTCGATGCCTTTACTCGGAATACCAAAAGACCGCCAAGATTGACCAAAGAAATCAATCCGGCGGTTTTCCCAATCATGAGTATCTCCTTTCGGGATTCCAAGCGTGTAAACGGCTTTGCGACCGTATAAGTTGACCGTTTCGAGGATCTCCGTCTGCGATGACGGATACACCAGCACGTTATCAACATCGATCGCCGTTTCGGTGTATATTGGTTCGTTGAATGCGTCGGTTCCGGTCTGCGTTGTTTCATAAAGTGTGACCGTGATACCCTTTAATGCTCCCATATCTCCATTACTCCGTATTGCTGCCGTCTGATTCCGAGAATCTTTAATTCGTTTCTCATTAATGACATCGTCACGCCTCCGCCTGGTATTGCATATGTCCCTGACCATGAATAACCGAGCGCGGATTGCGATTCCTGAGACATCGGATCGCCTGTTGTGCTTTGTCGCATAACACGACCGACAACGTCGCAAGTGACCATTTTGACAACGCTCGCATATGCTGGATCGCTTGCAACAAGCTCATCGATATTCATTCCGACGCCCGATCCGGCTGTCCTGATAAGATCAGAGACAAGCGGGAGTAGAGTTTCGATCCGTTCCTGTTGCTCAGTCGTATACGCGACACCCTCTATTGCGATAACGTCTGCGAGCGTTGCAAAATCACTCATTTTTTCTTGCCTCCGGATTTCTTTGCTGTTGTCTGCTTTTTAACCGGCGCGGGAGCTTTTTCGACCGGCTCCCATGCGCCTTTCATTTCGCTTTCAACGTCAATAATGACGCCAGTGTTTTTATTCCTGTATTTCATAACGATTACGCCTGCACAAGACCGAATGCGTCCTTATCAAGGATGCCCCATCCGATATATGCTTCTGCACGGAGGCAAACTTCGTTGTAACGCTTCAGATCGCGTCCTGCGCCGTCCGGATCACCATAGCGGATGACATCGAGCGGAATATTATCTGCATAGCCCCACTTGAAAGCTCCTGCGAAATCGCCTACAAGGACATGATCGGTTGTCGATCCGCCCGTCTCCTGAACAGATACTGTGCTGTTGACATCAGATCCCATTCCGTAGAATGCGTCCGGATTCTGACCGAATCTGTATTCCGGATACTGCGGAACACCATTGACTTTGATTGCTGCAAGAGCAGCAGCGGCCGTCGGTGACATTGCAATTCCATTAACTTCACCGTCTGTGATTGCCTGAATAGCAGAGTCAATGTTCGCATCGATGTTTGCAGCCGAATAAGTTACGATATTTGAAACAAGTCCATCAAAACTGTTTGTGGACTTGAAAGAAGCCGGAGCCTTTGTTGCAGGATCGATACCATGAATAGCCGCGATATCAAGACCACGAGCAATCTTACGTCCGAAGCCCTCTGCGAAAGCTGTCAGATACTGAAGACGAACTTCATCACCGGCTTTCAGGAATTCATCGGACACTCTCTGCTGATAAACGAATTTGACCGGCTTGATAACCTTTGCGGTAACCGCTGCATCGCCCGCCGGTTTAGCACCGCCCTCTGCAACGAGAGCAGCTTCTCCGCCCGCTGTGAAAACGAACTCAGTAACGCCGTTAAACGGGATCGGTGTCTGTGCAGAAAGCTTCGCAAGTGCTGAATGACCGCGAACTGCGTTAAACATTTCTGTAACTACTGTTGAAGGGAATGTCATTCCTGCCTGAATTGTTGCCATGTTAAAAAACCTCCTTACCGATTTGTTTTGCTAATGCTGACATATCCGCTTTGATCGGATCAATGTCTTCGTGTGTTGGCTCCGCGCCACCTATCGGAGCGGCGGGAGTCTTGACGAATGACGCAAGCTTCTCCGCATCCTTACGGATTGATTCTTCGTCTTCGCCTGATAACTTGTCTGCGAGTTGATAAGGCAAACCAACCTCATGCGCGATTCGCGTTTTAACCGAGCGCGTTTCGTAATCTTTAATCTTTGCATTCAGATCATCAACGATCGTTTTGTTGCCGTTGATCGTTTCGTCTTTTGCCTTGATCTGTTTTGTCAGTTCCGCGACCTGACTCGCAAGCTCGTCATTCTGAGTCTTTAGAGAATCGTAATCAGCGAATTTCTCAGCTGCTTTTGATTCCGCCCGTCTGATCCGCTCACCAATGATCGCATCGAGTTGTTCTTGAGTTTCAATAACTTTGAATTCTGACATTTTTAATACCTCCTACTTGTCCGGGTAGTGTCCGTAATTTTGCGTATTAAAAAAGCGCGGCCTAAGCCACGCCTAATTAATAACTGATTGTCTGCTTGTGTTCTGCCTTACTTCCCTTTGCTTGATAATGTGCCAAAATGATGCTATCGAGTATTGATATATCTGCGCCGTTAAGCTGTGATTGATATCCAAATCCACCATTACTGCCTATTGTCCGCTTATCGCAATGATTAATGATCTGATCAACCGCCGGCTGCTCCATGTGAAATATGGTTCCGGTTGCAATCGCTTGCTCAAACAATGCATTAGCTGTGACGAATTCACCCGTTTTGACGATTGATGCTTTTTTGAATCCTGCCTGTTTTAATGCATCGACAAGAATCGAAGCACCGTTCGCGCCGTCAATCGCTACACTTGCAACATCGGCCTTTGTGATGAAATCGACCAGCCATGCAACGCCCGTTCTGGACGGACAACAATCAATCGTTTCGATGAATATGCCTTTGTCGATTTTTGCCGCGATTGATAATGACGTGTTAATTCCATCTTTGCCAAATTTGACGCCGCAATATAACTTACTGTTAAGCTTCGGGACCGAATCGACTCGAAGTGCATCCCACTCATTTCGTGAAATTGCGCTCCGCTGATTGTATTTCAGCCAAAGTCCAAGACGCTGGATATTGAAATCAATATCATCATCCCCGATCTCTGAACGAATAGTGCGTTCTTTCAGAAAATATCCGAGTGATGGATTAGTCTCATACCAGGCATCAACATCATTCGGATCGGTAATCTTCTCAACTGACCATTCGAACCATCCTGAAGCATAAGAATCGCCGCGCAAAACACGATCGCGGAATTTCGGGAAAACGGTTCCTGCACTAATCGCCGTCGGCGGAGTACCGAGCATGATTGTTTGCGGATTCTCCGAATCTGTAACAACATACTTCAGAGCGGTTTCCTGCTCCGGAGTGTATTCCTGAGCTTCGTCGATGATAAGCAGATCGTATCCTTCACCGAGCGCACCTGTTGATGTTCTGGTTCTAAACTCGATAACGCCGCCACCTTCTACATATATGTGCTCCTTTCCAAATGCTCTGAACTTTGATTCAACTTTAATCCCGATCTTCTCACACATCCGCAGCAATCGTTCATACACCGCATGAGACGTTGACGCTCGATGTGCCGTGTAAAGAATTCGCTCTCCATGCTCAAGACCCCATAGACATCGCATCAGGACGCTTTCGCTTTTTCCGTTGCGTCGCGCTACGGAATATCCGATTTTCTGATGAATCCATAACCCTTCATCATCGATCGCCATGATGTCATAAAGCGATGATACTTGCCACGGAAGACCACTATGCTCTGTCTTGTTATAAAGCTGAATCGCTTCTTCACCGCGAGTTTCTTTGTAAGGCAAAATCACGGACACCGTCGGGGATTGTCGTCCCTTCCGTGTCTCCATTGTGATTCCTCCTGTGAATCTATTAAAAACACCGACCTATTCGATGCTTTTAACTAATATTTTCCCAAACATTGTGCTCCCATTGCGTTTGGATCTGCTTATTCCCACCAACTTCATATGTGATCGTGCAGCCGCAGCCATCATGACGCTGGAAGACTCCGTTTGCGATTGCGTCCGCATAACGCCAAGTTCCTTCGCGAGCAATACACCACTCACACGGAGTTTTGCCGCCATGCAAGCCGACACCGTCATAGATCCGCTCGACTACTGGTTCAAGGCCGAGAGACTCTTGCGCTCTTACGTTTGCACGGAGCGTTCCTGTTGTTATTGATTGCGAATAATTGACAAACACCTGGCCGAGCTTATCTTTGATTTCCTCGTACACTCGATCAGACGCAAAATCGACAATACCATTAACGCGACTTTGATTGTGAGTATGACTCAACGCTTTCAATCCGACCTTGCCGCGCTTGTTTGTCGCCTCTTGAACTCTCCGCGCAAATGTACTGACAAGCCCCTCCGCATTGTCTGTCATTTTCGGAATAACAGATTGAGCAACTTCTCGCGTCAAGACTCCGTCCGGCAAATCAGCTTTAGCAATAACCGTATCAAATGCTTTTGACATTTTATCTCCGACACTTACTGCGAATTTGTCAGCATCAGCATACGTTGCCGCACTTGTCTTCGATTTGTTCCATAACGCATAGAATGCTTTATCATCTTTTGCGAGTCTGTTATATTCTTTTGCAATACCTTCGAAGATTTCTTCGTTCGTCACAACAAAATATCCTCAATCGTTTCGCTCTGTGTCGATGTTAGATCTCCGGCAAATTCTGACGGATTAATACCTGTCAAATCTCGAAGACTTTCAGCATCAAAGAATCCAGGCACAGCCTGATTAATCTTAATGACGCCGTCCCCGATCTGCGAAAGCATCGCCGCATCAGGCTCAAAGATCGGCTCCCATTTCACGGAAGTGTTCGCGACCTCGACGCGTTCGTAATTTCTTCTATCACGAAGACAAACGGCAAGATATCCAGCATTTTTCAATCCGACGCTAAAATCCCTCTGCGCTTTACGAGCCGTGAGCCTCAATGTCTCATGGCTTGACTTGATAGCCTCCGCGCTGGACGGATTAACACTCGGGAATCCGAGATCATCCAGCGTCAAGCCTGTTTCACCGGCAAACAATCCAGCGAACATGCGAAGTTGCTCTATATGTGGAGTCATGCTCTGCTGGTTAAACTGACCGACAACAGGATGATCACCGTCCGAATCCTTATCAATCCGCAGCAATGTTGACATCGTTACTTTCCATTTGTCCATACGTTCCGCGCTATTCTCCATCCCAAGAATATACCGCTGCGGGAACGAATAAAATTCCGATGCAATTTCTGAGCGTTTTGCTGTCCTGATTGCCGCGCCGACATGAGACATACAAGCTCGACTTATCCGAGAATGTCCAAATGGACGCACCGCATCAGGACGATTGATCACCGGTACAAGGAGCGGATAGTCTAATCCAGTATCGAGAACTTCGACTAACTTCCCGTGTTCGTAAATCTCTGTCCTGCCTGGTGTAAGATACGCTTCCAAAATCGGATGATCATGCTCATTCCATTCAAGAATTGCATATCCCTCACGAAGTAAATTCGTAATCGGATCAATCTCTCCGGTTGCGTGTGCGCCGTCGATGACCTTGAATCGCGGAAATCCGTCATCATCTGTCGTAATGAATATAAAATCGCATGAACTAATCAACGCTCCGAGAATTGCCGAATCAACGAATATATCCTTCTGGTTCTGCTCGAAGACTTCATTCATGTTATATGTATCATTCGAGAATTCCCGGAACAATAACCGATCCGCCAAGCTGTCAACCGCTTTTGCACACCAGCCAAGTGATCCCATCCAATGACGCAACTCCGGCGGAGTGCTGATTCCGAAATCGAACACGACATTCTTCATTTCGTAATAGTCATATCGAGTAATGACACGATGCTTTTTGCGCCTTAATTTACTCTTTAAATATTGCATACCTTTGAATTCTGACATGGTTTACCTCATGCTGTTTTTATCGTCTATATACAAATCCGCGAAGACTTTCCGCGAATCATGCCCTAACTGTTTAATCCCTTGTGGCGCGTTTTGATTGATATAATTCGGCCGGAATCCATTCGCAGCCAAAAACCGAACCGCCTCGCATAAGCTTTCGCGCTCTCGACATGTCCACAAAATCACGATATCGCCGCGCATTTGCCTATCCTGTAGCATTGCAATTAAGCCGTGATTCGGTTGCTTATTAATCATTAATGTTCCGTCAAAATCAACTGCGATTATCATTCAAATGGTTTACCGTGCGTTTTTTTGTGCA
>Ga0326512_10000715_pt1 | contig 28021 bp, 31 predicted proteins | sample 1_2617_0518_D_FD_203652 | JGI IMG/M metagenome (GOLD analysis project Ga0326512, IMG submission 203652) | Bovine rumen microbial communities from UC Davis, California, United States - 1_2617_0518 | ecosystem: Host-associated > Mammals > Digestive system > Stomach > Rumen | place: USA...
AATGTGCATTTGAATTGTGACAATTACATTCCACGAAATGATATGTGTTTAATGTTCTTTGAATTAGGTGTGTCAGAAGTGTCACAATATGATGAATGTGCAGAGAAAACCATCTATAATGACAAAGACCATCAGAGGAAGTGGAGTAATTGAATTGTAAACATTGCGACAGTAACGGTGAATGTACATTATTTGATTGTAGATGTGACCAAGTAGGTTATTGTGGAGTGAGAGATGAATGAATATCTTCACTCTCATCTACATAATACTATTCACAATCCTATTAATAGTATTTCTTATAGCATTTATTCAAGAATGGAGGCTACTAAAATGACACTTCAAACTATAAACTCCGATTATATCATTCGTGTATGTGATTATATGCCAAGACTACCAAGACCTCGCCGTAGGTTAATGACTGGTGACGGAGAATTCCTAAAAATCATAACATACAGGACTGGTGAAGATGGTATCTGATGAAGTACTAAAAGCATTCCAAGACAGCATACGAGAAGGAATGACAATAGACGAAGCACTAACCAAATACAATCTAACACTCAAACAAGCATTCACAGCACTACAATACACAAAACCAAACACTAAAACAAAAAAAAGACAAACAAGTCCCGAAAGAAACATAATAAAACACGAAAACACATACAGAATCAGAAAAACAATAAACCACCACACCAAGTATTACGGCAGATACAACACACTTGAAGATGCAAGACAAGTAAGAAACGAACTCATCAGCCTAAACTGGAACGCCGACATAGACGAAGTATGCCAAAAACTCGGAATACAAAGGAGGATGAACGGTGATAGATCCACTCGAACAAAAATGTAATTGTGGTTATAGGTTCCACATACCGACCTGGACTAAACTGTGTATGTTATTGTTCGGTGATTATAATTATCACTGTCCCCAGTGTGGAGCTGTATTGACCTTCCGGTTAGTGTATCATACAGTTAAGATAAGTACAAAGGAAACAATAGAAAAGGAGATATGGAGAAATGGTTAATTTCAAGGTGGTTGAGAACGTGGATAGGGTCACACCATTGCTGGAGGATTTTATACGATTGTATAATAATCCATTAGTGACTTGTGTTGAAATCCGTAAGAAACTGGATATTAGTGAGAAAACCTATAAGCGATTATTCGACAAGGCATTAAGTGATGGGAGTATAGTGTATCGTAGGCAAAATCATCATCCTGGCAAGAAGAGAGTCAGGAGAGAGCCAAGGTTTTGGAGTTATAGTCGTGCTGAGGATAGGTGGACGGTGAGGTATAAACGGGAGTATTTTTGTAGTTGTAAGTCTCAGCGGGAGGCTGAGTTGATGGTGGAGGAATTGAGGAAGTGTGACTGGGATAAGTCTCGTGTTAAGGAGATTCAGTTTGATGTTAGGGGGCGTTTGTATTATGGGAATGACTGAAAAACAATGTGATAGTTGTAAATATTATCGAAAATCTGATGATTACTGTTATTATCGTGGATATGGAAGTAAAATGGATTGTAAAGGTTTTGAAAGGAAGTGGGGGGTATATGACTGAAAAACGAGTTGATGGGATAGATAAATTAACTGCATTTGAATTAAATGTACTTAAATTGTTGCATTGTATAGCAACAATGAAAAGAGGACATACTTACGAACAAATAGTTTATCTTACCCTACTTGAACAATTATTTTTTCCTGAAACGGAGGATTTAGAATGACTGAAAAAAGATTTTATTGTGATGATGGGTTATCTAAAAGAGATTATGCAATCTTTGATTTAAGTAAATCAGACAAGTCTTTTAATGACTTTGAAGATGAAGAGGGTTTTGTTGAATCTTGGAGATTTGACTGTTATTTGTGTGATGAAACTGATTCGTTAATGACTGGCGAAGAAGTGGTAAATAAATTGAATGAGTTAAATAATGAAAACAAATCATTTAAAGCAGAAATTGAACAGTTGAAAAAATGTTATAATAATGTCCTTAATGAGATGGACACCTTGGCAGAAATCAATGACAAAACCTATAAAGAAAACAAGGAACTCAAAGTAACCGAAGGTGAAATGGAAGATTACCTTGCAAGAATGGAAGAAGAAAACAAGGAACTCCAAGAACGAAACAACCGACAAGCAAAACAATTAGGCAACATCTACCACCTAATTGAAAAACAAGACTGGAAAACACTCAAAGGAATCATAGAAGAGTTTAAAGAATGTGAAGAACAATTACAATCTGAATGGGGAACTTATGGTGATGTGGAATGACTGAACGATTTACTTCTTTTATTGAAGATGATGGTTATTGGATTAGAGATGAGCGTAATGGTAAAATAATCGCTACTGGATTAAAATTTGGAGTTTCAGAAAATTTAACTGCAAAATTGAATAAGCTTAATGCTGAAAACATTCAACTTGGAAAAGAAAACAAGGAACTCAAACAACAATTACAACAAGAACACACCATGCTTGACAATGCAATCCACCTAGAAAGAACACGAATGGGCAAAAACAGTTTGATACAGTACAAGGAAGCGATACAATGAAATACGAACAAATAAACACACGAGTCAAAGGCAACGGATACAGCTACAACCTAAACAGTAAAATCGACGCAATCAAACTAGCAGACACCCTAAACAGCTACGAAACAAAAATAGAACAACTACAATAACTCATAAACATCGAAAACCAGTTAAAAATACTCACAATGGACTTATCAATCATAAAACATGATTTAGATACTGTCAAACAAAAACTGGAAGCGATACAATGAAAATCCAAATAAGCGACAAAGAACAAAACAGAATAAAAACCAAATATGGGACTGCAAATATTAGTCGTGATGGCTATTTTAGAATAATTAGTACAAAAGAGGGAAATTATGGAAAACATTTGCATAGATTAATTTTTGAAGATTTCTATCAGATTAAATTGCCCCCATATATTCAAATTCACCATAACGATGGCGACAAACTCAATAATAATATATGGAATTTAATTCCATTATCTCGTGCGGAACATACTAGGATACATAATAAAGGTAAAAAAATGAGTGAAGAAACTTGTAGGAAAATGAGCATATCTACAAGCGGAGAGAACAATCCTAATTATGGGAAACACTTGTCAAAAAAAACCAAACAGAAGTTAAGCGAAGCCCATATGGGTAAATTGATGACAGAAGACACTAAACAGAAAATAGGATTATCAAACAGCAAATCTAAAAATTCAACTGGTTTTTTAAATGTGAGTATGAGGAAAGTTAAATCTTGTAAACAAGGATTTGTATGGAGATATATGGTTCAATCAAAAGGCAAAGAATGTGATTTCTCTTCTGTCAATTTAAACAAATTAAAACGAAAAGTTTTAGAAAATGGGAGGAATTGGGAAATATTAGACAAAATTAAAGCAATGAAAACTTGCGATACTTACGGTTATAATTTAGAGGAGTTATGTTAAATGTTGGTGCAAATTGATTCAAGAGAGCAAAGCCGTGTGAAATCTGCAACAGAATATTATGAACAACAAGGTTTAGAAGTTGAAGTCTGTGAATTAGAAATAGGGGATTATTTATTCGATAACAAAGTGGTATTTGAATTCAAAACGATTTCAGATTTTGTCAGTAGTATTCAAGAGGGGAGAGTGTTTAATCAAGCAATCAATATGGCTGAAAATTATAATTGGACATTTGTAGTTATACAGGGCGATGAGCATGCAAGAGCAAAAGCACTAGCAATGAGCCGAAACTACCATGAGATAACCTACTTCGGATATTTAGGAGCAATAGCATCACTCAACCGATACACAACAGTAATAGAAAGTTACAGTCCATTCATCAACGAAGCATACTACCGAATGATGATTACTGCTAAAAAATGCCTACAAAACAAACCAATCGTCAAAAAATTCGCAAGAAAACACAAAAACAGTGCAATGAACTACCTAACCTATTGTGTATATGGTTTGAACTGGAAAAGAAGTCACGATATAGTCACCCTACTGGAATTAAACACACTCGAAGACCTACTCAATGTCACACACCAACAACTAACAAGCATACCAGGCATCGGTGACAAGATGGCTGACAGGATCATAGACACCCTAAACAATGATACCTATGAAAGTTGAAATACGATACCCAAAAGCAAAATGCAAATACTGCGGCAAAACCTATAAGAAAACCCATAACCGCCAAGAATACTGCAGCGACGAATGCAGAACAGAAGCCCGCCGCGAACAAAAAAGAAACTGGGCACTAACCTACTACCACCGCAACAAAAACCGGATAAACAATACCCGAATCGGAACACGAACCATCGGCCCACACCGACACGAGGATAACGACCGAGAAGCTGAAATCGTACAAAACGAAATAGACAGGATAGGATTAACCCTGTTCTAATTGTCTAGACTATATTATGAATGAGACCAAGAAAATGTCAAAAGAAAAAAACTACCCACACACAAGGGTAACTTGCCCAGAATGCAAAACCCATAACCGTGTAGTATACGATAGTTTCCATGATGAAACATACTGCCTCACCTGTGGAAGGGTAATCCTTGACAATACACTTGTCTCCATTCCCCGTGAAATACAAAGAGCACAACGGGAAGAAAAGCTTATAAGGAGTTTATGGCACAAAAAAGTCAAAGTAGTCAGCCGTTAAAAAATAATGCGTCATTTCATAATAAGTGTATCTCTCTATTCGTTTATAATGCAATCTTCATATTTTCAAAATCCACCTTAAGGATAAAAAATTGTTTATCCTCCAATATAATTGTGCTGTAAACTCCCTTATAACATAATATGCTATCAATAGTCAATCATTTAAATAATCTCTAAACCTCTATTTTTTGGATGATAGTTGGGGGTGCAAATCCCCCAATAGCATTTTCTTTATATAAAAAAACCGGAGTTGAAATCATAATGAATCAAGACACAATCGGAAACCTAACCACCATAATTAAAATCATAATAATGACCATCGCACCTGCAATCGCCGTGTATCTCGGAACCAGTCAAGAAACAGTCGCGGCATTCCTAACTGCCGTGTTAACTTTTGTATTGGCTGTGTATGATGCGAAATACCCTAACACATTCAATAAGTCACCAGTCGCAGAACAAGACGATGGTGTACTAAACGATGAATACACAAGTGATGAAGATGAGTGTTAAATACGACTGTGTACATGAAGAACTCATACAATCACACAGTACAGACATACAAAGCCTAAAAACAAGAGCAGACTATAAAGACAAAAGAATAGATGAATTATACGACAAAATGGAAAAAATGGAAAACAAGATAGACACTATCAATGAAAATGTCAACACCATAATGATGAAATCAGTACAAGGCGATAGTGAAATCGACAAAAGAGTCACTAGTCTTGAAACTACTGTGAAAGTACTCAAATGGTTAACTGGATTATTATTCGGTAGTGGAGTATTATTTGCAGTATATTCATTCATTCATTAAAGAGAGACTAAAATATAACATTGTTATAACCCCCTAAAAGATAAAATGCCATACAAAACACCATTACGAAAACCAAAAGTAAGGGAGTCTGTATTTGCACATACTGTAAAACTTTGTTGGTTTTATATAAAATTCGAAGACATACATGACAAAATAACTCTGAAAAAGTTCTGTGATGACTTTGAACAATTAGTAGTAATAGGGGGCATTTGGGAAAAAGTCTTATCTGAATATAACATTGACTGTGACCTGCACAAAAAGGACGGCACAATCCACAAACCAGATTATAAAAAACTATTCGGAAAGAAAGGATGGATTAACTTATATGACTGGAAATCACAGTATCCTATTTTTAAAGCAGAAAAACTAATATCTTCCGATGAAACTGAAAGGGAAAGATACATCAGATTCACACGGAAGATGAATGATGAAGATTATGATTCATTGGAACAATGCTATTCTAAAAAGAAAGAATCCATGACAGTTTATGAGAACTGCAAGAACGAAGAAACAATCACTATCATTGATGAAAGGTTACGTATACGAAATGGATTCGATAAAGAAAAAGAAGAGCCGGTCAATGAAACTATTTCTATACCTGACAATCCCGAACACGAAGACCAACACATCAGAGACATCTGGACCGAAAGAGCAAGAAAAGATGTGATTCCAAGATGACAACAGTCGAACGAAAACTACCATTCATCGGATGGTTATACGGAGTAAACCAAGACAACAACAGTTGGCATATCCGTGACTTCGACATCGAAATCGCACGATTAATCGATTACGCTATTGATGGTAAAGTGTCAAAGATACTCTTATCTGTGCCGAGTAGGCACGGTAAAAGTACACTCATATCAAAGTACTTGGCATCCTATTTTTTATCATATTATCCTAATGATCAAGTCATACTATCAGCATACAGTCAAAGCTTAGCATCACAATTCGGTGGACAAGTCAAAGACATCATCAATTATTACGGTCAAACACTCAGCCCGTATAATGTACGATTATCCACTGACAGTCATGCGAAGAACAAGTTTAACCTACAAGGTTATGATGGGCAAATGATAGCAGTTGGAGCAAACGGTTCATTAATGGGTTTTGGTGCAGGATTGTTCATAGTGGATGACCCTATTAAGAATGTTGCTGATGCAGATAGTACGGTGAAACAGGATAATCTTCGTGAATGGTTTAATGGTGTGGTAAGAAGTAGGTTGGAACGCCGAAGCAATGGTCGACCACCAATCATAATCGTTATTGCTCAAAGATTACACTTAAAAGACCTGCATGGGATAATCAAAGAAAACAGTCCCTACATTGATGGAGTTGAAGCATTTGAAATACTTGATAATGGTGGAACGATACCTTTTAATACTTGGGTGGACTTGAACATACCGGCAATCTGCACTGATGCCAGTAAAGACATACTCAACCGTAAAGTCGGTGATGTACTATGGCCATACCAAAGGAGTTATAACTGGTTAATGAATGAGAAAAAAGAAATCGGCAGTTATCTGTTCAATGCAATCTACCAAGGCGAACCACAAGAGAGAGACGGTAACATCTTCAAACGGGAATGGTTCATGAACACAGATACAAATGAAATATACCGACAAGTAACTGAAATCCCACCAGACCTACCAAGAATGCGATACTGGGACTTTGGGGCCAGTGGTAAAAAAGGAGATGCTACCGCCGGGGCATTAACAGCATGGGATGGAGAAAACCTATACATACTTGACATCAACACCGGCAAATACAGTGCGAGTCAAGTACTAAGCACATTCGAAAGAACCGCATTACAAGACGGCATCGACACCAAGATTAGAATTGAACAAGAACCTGGAGCCGGTAGTAAACTCCTGATTAACCAATTCCGCAGAAACCCCACATTTAAACGATACAACATCCGTGGGGATAAAGTTAAACTGAAAAAGAATGTGAGAAGTTTCAACCTCGAAGCATTAGCAGAAGCCGGTAGAGTATACTGGTTACGTGGGGATTGGAACATTAACATCATCGACCATTTAGTTAGTTTCACCGGTCAAGACGGTAAACCTGATGACATCACTGACAGTCTCACCGGTTCCTGTAACATTTGGCGTAGACCTAAACGTAAGATTAATGTGTGATATTCATGACAAGAAAAAGTGACAGTTTTATAGTAACAGTAGATAATGATAACGGATACCATGTTATCGACCAATTAGAATTGGATAAGCATGCGATGAAAGCAGACATTGACCCTGCAACTGGGTCTAAACAGGTTGTGGATGAAATGTTCAAAGTCGGAACATCAATACTTAATCCGAAGTATAACCCGTATGACCTGGTGAAACTCTTGGACTTATACACTTATCATGCCAGTTGTGTGGAAGCAGTAGCCATCGACAGTACCGGTGTGGATTACAGTTTGAAACCGGTTGATGGACTTGAACCGGTGGAAGCAGAAAAAGAACGTTTTAGTTTATTATTGGATAATTGCACACCATCTATCAATACTCAATTGCAACGTACTGTGTATGACCGTAGAGCCATTGGTTATGGGGGTATTGAGGTTATTCGTGAGGATAAGGCGAAGTCTGATGTTGTTCGTTTGAAACATATTCCGGCACAGACACTCCGTAGACATACTGATTTGAAACGTGTATTGCATATCACTCCATCCGGGGACCGTGTATGGTTCGTCATTTATGGTAAGAATTATGATGATAAAGGTAATTTGTGTGATGTGCATGCTGATACTGGGGAGTTCCACCCATACAATAGTTTAGAAGCAGGGGATAAAGCCAACGAGATACTGTGGACACAAGAATATGCACCCGGTACTGATTATTACGGTAGGCCACCGATTGTGTCTTGTCTTGGCAGTATTAAGGGTGATATTGGAGCGGTCAAATACAATAATAGTTTCTTTGAGAACTATGGAATGCCGAAATTCGCCATTACAGTGACTGGGGATTTCGCTGATTATGATGTTGATCCAGATGACCCTGAGTATGATGTCACACAAACATTACGGTATAAGATTAGTCAGCAAATTAAGGAAGTTATCCGTAATCCTCATTCAGCGATTTGTATTACTATACCGTCTGAGGGTGAGGAGGGTAATGTTGAATTGAAGATTACTCCTTTGAGTGTTCAAGCTGAAGAGGGTCATTTTCGTATGTATCGGAAGGATACTAGGGATGAGGTTATTCATGCTCATCACATGGACCCTTCAAGGTTAGGTATTTTTGACTCTGGTAACTTGAACGGTAGTAATAGTGAAGCGACCATGTCCAGTTATAAGTATGGTACTGTTGCTCCGATTAAATCCGAGATGGAAGCATTAGTGAATCTCATCGGTCAAGAGTTAGGTGTTACTAGTTGGAGGTTTTGTATTGAGGAGGTTGCTCCGATTGATTATAGTAAAGACCTTGTACTCGCAGAGTTCTTATTCCAAAGAGGTGCAATGACTATTAAAGAATTAATTGATAATTTTGGGGCGAAGTTTGGTTTGACTATTGAAGATGAAGATGACTATTACTTGAATGCTCGTTATTTGAATAATGTACCATTAGAACAAGTATGGAATAATACTGAGAATAATCCAATGTTGGAAGTGGATAGTATTTTGGGTAGTTTGGAAGACCAATTATGGAGTAAAACAGATGACATTAGCGATACAGACCAAGAAGGAGTTACTGGCGAGTCAGATAGCGTTGAAGCGAAGATTGAACAATGAGGAACGATTATATCGTGAATTGTCCAAATTCTTTAAAAAGCTTAAAAAGGAAGTTTTGGCTAGTTTAGAGGAATACTGGTCTGAATACCAAATGCTCCAAGGCCACATTAACCTTATATGCAGTCCAGTACACGAAGCCCATCGTGAATATTACGAAATACTGAAAAAGTACAAACTCCGAGAATATGAGCTCGGTAAAAGAGAAGCGAAGCGACTTGTTGACCGTGCTGGTGTACGATATGCTTTCAAAGAAGCAATGAGTATGCCTATTAATGGTTTCATTAAAAAAGACAGTGACAAGTTATTCGGTACTTTACCAAAAGCAGAACAAGACCTATTAAACCGTACTTATAAGACCAGTGAAAGAACCCTTAATCGTGTAGATAGTCAGTTAAATCAGATTATCACTGAGGGTTATCGGTCTGGTAAGGGGATTAATGATATTGCTAACAATGTGACTAAACGATTTGACCAATTAGCATCATGGGAAGCTAAAAGGATTGCAAGGACAGAAGTTAATACCAGTCATAACAAGGCAACAGTAGACACCTACAATGACCTTGGTGTGGAGTATACTCAATGGATAGCAGCCAGCGATGACCGTACAAGGGATTCGCATGTTGAGGTTGATGGTGAGATTATACCTATGGGTGGAACATATAGTAATGGACTTGCTTATCCTGGTGATATGAGTGGACCAATTGAAGAATGGATTAATTGTAGATGTAGTAATGCTCCGTTTGTGATTCCGTATGGTTTTATGGCTCCATCTTTTAGTCCGTTCCGTGAAGATGATTTAATACCAATTGAAACACAACCGATACAAACAGAACCAGAACAACCAATGCCAGTCACTCCAGAAGTGCAGATAACAAAAGTAGGACTTGAAAATGAAGTGGGATTCACCAATCAAAACAGATTCCCAGAACCAGTCAAAAAAGCATTTGATAGTTTTGCCGAACGAACTGCAATTGCTGATGGCGAAACAATGTTCCTTGTTGCAAGTGATGGGACAGTAGGTCCGATAAACTACAAAAGAGGTTTATCTGTTGGAACAAGTGAAGAACAAATACAATGGATTACCAAAATGAAAGAAAAGGGATTAGATGTTTATGCTAACCATAACCACCCTAATTTAGCCCAACAAGGGAGATACGACACTTTGACCTTGTTAAGCGAAGCGGATTTTGATTTCTTCAGAGATTATCATCAACACTTTGGAGGAAATCATGTAAAATCTTTCTCATGTGAAGGTCCTCGAAATAGAATGACAGTACACAATCATATCGATACTACTAAATTGGAATTCTCTAAAAGGTACGATATAGAAAGTAAACAGTACGATGCAATGAATAATGCATATAACCACATCTTTGAATATGATAAAAAGGTGAATCGAGGAGTCCCTCCAAGTATAAAATTTATTAGAGAAAAGAAAAAAGAACTCTCTTCCCAAGGTGTTGATTGGAGGAAAAATCCAGATGTCCTAAAACCCTATGAAGAACAAGCCAAGAAATTAGATGAAGGATTTGCCGAACAAGAATTAACAAAAACAATCAAAAAAATGAATGAAATCTTAAATCCTGTTGGAATGTCAGTAACCAATGAATTCAGACATCTAAACAAATTCAAAGGCAGATATAAATCTTCAGAAGAGATTTCAATAAATGTTCCAAAAGAAACCAAACCAAAATCTGAATCAAAATCCAAATCAAAAGATAAGTTCCGTGATAAATTAGATTCAAAACAACAAAAACAGTATGACAAACTACAAAAGAAATTAGAATCTGCCAACAGAGCATTCTCAAAAGCCAACACTACAAGTGCAATGAGAAAGGCAAGGGCAAGACAACAGAAAGCACAACAAATGTTAGATGAGTTTATGAAATCTCTTAACTAATCTTTTTTTCTAATTGTCTAGACTCTAATATGAAGACCACCCAATTGTCTTCAAATTAAAATTCATTCTTATGAAAACAATAACAAAAAACAGTGATGGAACCATCAACCTCACAGCACCAGTCATGATACCAGGAGCAAAAGACTGCGACTATGAGAATGGAGAAGAACCATTAACTGTTGAACAAATCCGTGACTTTGCAAAGTCATATGAAAAATACCAATTCATAGACCACGAACACGGACTCACACGAAACGGCAACCGAATAGGAGTGCCAATCAACTCATTCTTACTAACAGAAGACACTACCATGACCACCATAGATGGATCATTAAAAAGTTATCCACGGGGTTCATGGTTTGTCACTTCACAGTTAACCGACCCAACCGCTATACAATTGGCGTTGAATGGGGGTTATACTGGGTATAGTGCTAGTGTCTTCACTCGTTCAAGAGCAGACGAGTACTTATCCGCATTAAAAAGCAAACCTGATACTCCGATGCCTTGTAGTTGTAAAGATGTTAGTAGTTCAGGTAACAGTCTGATTAAGGATGTGCCTGACCCAGTAGTCCTATCCGTGTCACTCGTAAAGAGTCCATGTTTGCACGATAGTAAATTCTGTGAAGTAAATGAAGGTGAAATAATGGAAGAAGATGTTAAATCACTTAAAAGCAGGGCACTTTCTGCTATGGGTATGTCAGAGGAAGCAGAGGTTGAGGCTTTGAAAAGTGAAGTGGCAGACTTGCACACTTTACTTGAAGAAACCAAAACTGAATTCCATGATGCATTAAAATCCATGCAGGAAGAGTTCACAAAGACTTTAACCGAAGCTTTAACCCCAGTGGACGAAACTGCCATGAAATCCGAAGAAGCAGAAGTTGAAGAAGAACCAGTAGAAGATGAACCTACTGAAAATGAAGAAGCAACTGAAGAACCAGTTGAAGAGGAAGCCGAAGAAGAACCGGCTGCAGAAAAAGGCGAAAGTAAAGTAGAGCCAATTCATGACAACTTGGAAGCACAGAAATCCAAGCCAATTAACATTTATGAATATATGGGTAAAAACCCAGATGGTACAAGAAAACGCTAAATGGAGTGTCTAATTTATGGTAAACGAACATATTTTATCCCAAATCGTAAACGACCAAGAAAAAGAGGTCTTTAAATCTATGAGAACCGATATGGCTGGAGCCAAAGCATTATTGAATGAAGAGCAATTCGCTCAATTCATGAGAGCTGCAACTATCAGTCAAACCATCTTAAACGATGCATCATTCAGAAGAATGAACAGTACATCACAAGTGGTATCCTCCACCAAAGTAGTGGGCCGTGTATTACAAAATGGTTACAAATCAAACGGTGACACTCAAGACCAATTAACCGAAGCAACCATTGGATTCGGTAAAGCAGAATTAAACGCTAAAAAATTAAAAGCAAAAACCAGTATCCTCGATGATGATAAAGAGGACAACATTGAACAAGCTCAATTCGAACAAACCCTCTTGACTATGATGGGTGAAGCAGTCGGTATTGACCTTGAAGCATTAGCCGTATACGGAGACACCACCAAGACCGGACTCTTCGGTGTTACTAATGGATGGTTAAAAGGAGCAACCAACCACATCGTACAAGGAACCGACTACGATGTAACCACCAACGGCGTTGTTGACTTGTTCAACCAAGCAATCTACAAGATGCCTGAAGCATACCGTCAAGCAAACCTCATGAAAGACCTTGTATTCTACGTTCCATTTGAAGTATACGAAGCATACAGAAACTACCTGATTGACCGTGAAACTGGATTAGGTGACTCCAGTCTCTTGAATGCTGATGAACTCAAATTCAAAGGTATTCCAGTGAAATATGCTCCAGTCCTTGATGCTGCAGATGGCCGTACTAGTTATGGTAAAGTTGCAGGTTGTATCCTCACTGTACCTGAATTCTTATGGTACGGTGTATGGAAAGACCTCAGTGTTGAACCTAACCGTGTTGTTGCTGAAGAAAAAACCGAATACTTCTACCGTATCAGATGCGACGCATCATTACAATGGACAGATGCTATCGTAGTCGCAGACATGACCGCTGCAGAAGCAGCAGCATTAATCTAAAAAAGGGATGATGGCTCATGTCAATGAGTTTAAAAAAGAAAGTTAAAGACTTGGAAGCAAGAGTCGAAGCATTGGAACAAGAAGAACCAACTGCAGATGACTCCCATGAATAAATGGTGATGTTTTTTATGGCAGAAAAAAAGAAAACTGCTAAAAAATGGGATTTCACAAAAGATGGAAAACCATTCGATGAATTACCAGTCATCGTAAAACGTAACCGTAGGAATTTATACGAATACATTAGAACTGGAGAACTACCAGGATAACTGGTATTATTATTTCTCCTTTATTTTTTTTAACTAAAATTTCCAATTATAGATGTGATTATTGATGTGGATTAGTGTAGATGATGTTATTAATTTTCATGGTTTAAAACCAAAGCATTTGAATCTTGAAAAGGATGATACAGAAAAGCTTGAAGAAATCGTTAGTGATTGGATATTACAAAGTCAAGATTTGATTAATGTCTACACTAACAGGAATTATACTGATGATACTGTCAGAGAAGCAGTGAAAAATATATGCCTACGATTAACCAGTAACATGGTGAGTCTTGCAATACAGAAACGTGACAGTCCTATCATCAAGGTGAATGACTGGACCATTGCAAATGTACCCAGTAACATCTTTCCTGATGAACTCAAAGATGATTTGAAACCATTCATCAAGGACTCATCTAATGATCGTAACAGTATCGGTGTACTCGCCATAACAGGGGAATGATTAACCATGGTAACTGTTACAGTTGACATTGACACTACTGCTTTACAAGCATTAGGTGCCAAAATACCCGAGGTCAAAAGAAGAGGGCTCGAATACGCATCACAGGAGATGATTCGTGTACTCATGCGTAATAGTCCAGTAGACCATGGATTACTGAAAATGTGGCATATCAGTAGCCAATCCGAAGATGAAATTGCTATAAGGTCACCGGCACGTTATGCAAGATGGGTAAATGATGGAACCCCTCCACACTGGATATACCCAGTTAACAAAAAAGCATTATACTGGCCCGGTGCAGACCATCCAGTCAAGTATGTTTATCATCCAGGTACAAGTGGTCAGCATTTCATCGAGGACAGTATAAGTGATGTTGATGGTAGACTTGATGGTTACTTTTTAAAAGCGTTAAGTGAGGTGTTAGGATGACTGTTAATATCTTAGTAGGTTTGGAGAAAATACAAGAGATTATGAAGTCTTGTATTGAATCTGAAATAACAGCTGATGGTTTGCTCGCAGATGTGGAGACATTCATTACAGTATTTCAAGAAGACCAACATGTCGAAGAACCAGTAGTGTGGATGTATCAGCATGAATCCCGTAGTGGTAGGCAAGCGGACCTTTCACAGACTATGGATTTGACAATTCCATTTCAGTTTAATTGTGCGGTGTATGAGCCGGAGATTGAGGATGCTAATCTTGCTAGTCAAAACCTTGCCACTCGTGTATTGCTCAGTATCAACAGAAACTGGCTACAAATACAAAGTCAAGTTTTACCAGGTCAACGATTAATACGCAACATCACACTAGAAACATTCTACCCACTCGGAACAGTAGACGTAAACAATAAAAGCGAACGATTGCCAGTAATCGCAATCCTACTAAACGTCAACATAACCATAAATTGGAAATTATGCTGCAAACAACAACTAGGAGACTAAAAGAATATGGTAGACAGAGGATTTGGATTAGAACTAGAATCCACATATGGAGACACTACTGTTGACAAAGCCAACTTCGACCCGGACTGGTGGAATCAAGCTGATGATGTTGATTTCAACCTTGGTGATGAACCAGTAGTAAGGTCCGGTGGTTCTCGTATGAACAAGAGAGCCCGTGCAGGTATTATGAAACCTACCGGTTCCACTACTGCTGATGCAGACTTGCAACAATTGGCTTGGTATTTCCGTGGATTCTTGGATAATTACATTTACACCGCTGGAGAATCAGGGGCAACTGTACACACTCACGAATACTACGGTGGCGAAGGTAAGGAATTACCATCATTCCGTGGAATTGCAGTGTATGATATGCTTAAAAAATACTTATACGGGGTATTAGAAGATGAATTAACCCTTGAGGTATCTGATGAAGGTATGAGTGTAGGTGCTAAATGGATATATAAGACTGAAAAAGCCGGTATTATTGGCACAGGTGACAGTTTCACCAGGCCTGATGAGTTAACTAATGAACAGTTATTCATCATGTTCTATGATGTGTCATTATACCTTGGATTGGATAATCAGAACCAACCTAAACTGTTAGATGGTGTAAGTACAGCGTTCAGTTTCGAAGGGAAAAACAACCATGATGTAGATTCTACTATTGGTTTAGGTTCAAGATACCCACAAAAACGTGCTCAAGCCGGTAAACGTGAAAATCAATTGTCAATTACTACTACTTTGACTGAAGACACCGTGCGTTCTATACTGGATGCTCAGTATGGTGAAGTCGGAGCATTAGCACCAAGTACCTGTAAACTCTTACAATTACCTTTACAATTAACTATTCAGCATTGTGAGGACAGTAATATTAGTTGTACTATTGTATTCCCAAAATGTACTGTTCGTGTAGAATACAGTATGAGTGGTGTTGATGCAGTTGAAGCAACACTCACACTCGACACACTCGGTACCGGTACTGTGACTTTAGCGGATGGATCCACTCAAGTGGAAACTGACATGTATGTGAAATTAGTGAATAATCAGGAAGAGATTATTCCATCAGCATAAAAACAAGGAAAGAATTTTAAAATATAATTTTAGATAGTTTTTTAAGAAGCCCAAATTAATGGAGTAACTGGATTTACTCGGTTAATTTGGGCTTTTTTTTATTAAAAATTTGGATGTGAATTACCATGGATAAAAATGAATTATTACAGAAACTAACATTAGGCAAAGAAGCGACTGAAACCGTGAAAATCACTATTGATGATGAAACCCTCGATATAACACTCAGACCATTAACCAGTGGTGAACTGTCTAAGCTTCAGGTGATTGAGAAAAAACCGTTGCATGTGACTGTGGCAATGCAGAATGGTAAAAGAACACAGACTCATACTAATATGCAGGATGTGGATATTAACACTGGTGAGTTCACTGAAGCTCAGAATGAAGCATTGTATACTGCGGTGGCTTGGAGTATGGGTGTGAAACCTGAACAGGTTAAGGAGTTTTATCCTGGTGTTCCTGAACTTATTTTTGAGCAAGTCATCAGAATCTCAAAACTTAGTGATGATGATTTGACCGTGATTAAAACCTTTCGCAAAAACTGATGAAGCACGAGTATTATACCAAAGCCATATAGATGGTTTAAGGATTGTTGAGTGTTTGAGTGAAGCGACCACATTTCAACAAATATTCCTCACACTAATGGCCGGTCAACATGTTAGTTTTAAAGAAAATAACTCACAAATGCTACGAGCATTATGTGAAGCAAATGGAATAAAATTCAAAAAGAAAATAGGACGGTGAAAAAAGACATGGCAGAAGAATTAGTAGAAATAATCCTACAAGCCATCGACAATGCTACCAGTATATTTCAGAGTGTAGGGCAATCTGCGGATGAAATGGGTAGTAGCATATCCGGTTCCACCACAGATGCATCTTCAGGTTTTAGTGAAATGGAAACCAGTGCCCAAGGAGCAACCGGCACCATTCAAGATGTCATCGATTACTGCAATAACTTAAATGGCAGTGGTTTTGATGAAGCCGCATCTGGTGCGGATAGTTTGGAGCAAGAGGCGAATGAAGCTGACCAGGCCGTGCAGGATTTGAGTAATGATTTAGGTATTGTGAATTCATCAATGCTATTGCAGTTAGCAGACCAGGTCGGTGCTATCGGTCAAAAGGCTGAAGGTATGGCTCAGGATATGAACACTGCCAGTATTAGTGTTGGTCAGTTGGCTACTCAGACTGGTATTGCTGAGCCTCAGATGGTTAGTTTAATCAATACTATTAGTAATGCTACTTTCCCTAATGATGAAGCGATGCTATATGTTAAAAGCCTTGACCAGATAGGGGTGTCTAGTGAGAACCTTGGGCAATCTGCTACTCATTTGGATATGATTAATGATGCTTTTGGTTTAGGTGCTAATAAGGTGAATAGTCTCGGCCAAGAATTAAGTGTGCTTGGTGTAGATATGAATAATGTTTCATCAAGTTTTAATGCATTGGCTTATGCAAATGCAAATACTGTTGGCGGAATGGATAACTATTACACTTTCCTACGAAAATATGATAGTCAATTTAAAGAATTAGGGTTCAATGTAGACCAAGCATCAGTGATTATTGCAGGTGCAACACAAAAGTTCGGTGGTGGCCGAGCAGCATTATCCGGTTTAAGTGATGCATTGAAAACCGCAGGTAATGATAGTGCAGCATTAGAACAAGCACTCGGACTACCTGCCGGAGCAATCAGTAACGCAACACAATTAACCGGAGAATACGAAGGTCAATTAGCAGAATTAGCCAGTGAAGAAGCTGAACACAAAACACTACTCGACCAATTAGGGGCCGCATGGGAAGACCTAAGCCTATCATTAAGCGGAATACTCTCACCATTAGGTAGTGTTGTTGGAATGATTGGAGCAGTCGGACAGTTTGGATTGCAAATCAGTGGAATTCAACAATTAATCACTACAATGAAAGGAGCAACAACCGCAATGCAAAATTTCAATCTCATGAAAACAATCAGTAATGCCATTGATGGAGAAGGAGCAGTGGCAAGAGCGGCTAGTGCATTAGGTATCATGACCGAAGCAGGCGCAGCAGATACTGCAGCAGTATCATTCGGAGGACTAGCCATCGCCGAAGGAGCAGCATTATGGCCAATACTCGCAATCGCCGCTGCAATCGCAGCATTAATCGTAATTGTATACGAAATAGGTAAAGCCTTTGGATGGTGGCATGATGCTGGAAGTATGTTGGAAGCCATTCAAGCTGGAGTGATGCGTTTATGGGATGCTTTCATTAACCATCCTGATGTGCAGGCTTTGATTAATGGTATTAGTACTGCATTTAGTATTGTAGTGGGTTGGATTGGTCAGGCATGGAATGCTATACTTCAATTCTTTGGTGTGGCGAATAGTGGTCAGTTTGATATTGTTCGTGCGGTGATTGATGCTATTGGTTTGGCTTGGCAAGCAATGACCTTACCAATACGATTAGTAATCTCATTAGTCCAATGGGTAATATCAGTGTTTAATCAATTTGCAACAGGTCAAATGACACTACAAGGAACACTAACAATGATATGGAATACAATAACCACAACATTATCAGGGATTTTCAGCAGGATCATTAAATCATTGTTGCGTTTTGGTGTTCAAATGTTGACTAATGCTGTTCGTGCTGGTCGTAATTTTGTGAATGGTGTTGTGAATAATTTAAGAGTTCTCCCTGGTAGGGTGTATAGTTTGTTGCATAGTGTTGTGTCAAGGATTAGTAGTGCTATTCAGTCTTGGATTAATACTGCGAGGAGTAAGGTTTCGTCTTTGATTAGGGGTATTACTTCACCGTTTCAGGGTGTTGCTGGTAAGATTAGTGGTGCTTTGTCTGGTGTTGCTAGTGCTATAATGTCCCCGTTTAAGACTGCTTGGGAGTGGGTGAAACCGTATGTGGATAAGATTAATAATGCGATTAGTACTGTGGGCAGTTTGATACCGTCTTTTGGTGGTGAGTCTGCTTATGGTGGTGAGTCTGCTATTGTTAGTACCGGTCAATCTAATACCATTTATAGTGTGGATAGTGATGAGCCGTTGGTGATTGAGGATAATATTAATTTGAGTTTGGATTTACGTAATGTACCTGCTCATATTAGTACTGCTCAGTTGATAGAGGCTTTAAGTAATAAGGATGTTTTGTCTGCTTTGACTAGTAATCGTGATTTTCAGTCTTTGGATGCTAAGGTTAAGCAGAGGTTGCAATTGAAGAGTAACAGGGCGAGAGGTGTATAGTGTATGGTTCAGCGTGTTGAATTAGTGCCTGCTAGTGTTCGGGGTTATGGTAATGTTGTTTCTCCGAAAGTGGTGGGTGATTTTGAAGTGTTTAATTGTAGTTTGAGTCAAGTTGATAGTGTTTATACGATGGTTTATGGTGCTGGTGAGGTGAGTGTTGCTTTGTCAGTGTCTCCGGCGACTGTGACTTATGGTCAATCTGTGGTGTTGGAAGCGACAGTATTGGAGGATAATAACCCATTGGAGGGTGTAACGGTGCAGTTCTTTGATGGTAATAGTGTCCTTGGTACTGGTACTTCGGATGTTAATGGTGTGGCATCTTTAACTGTTTCGGATTTAGGCGTGGGTAGTCATAGTATTAATGCTCAGTATGATTCTGAGTCTAGTAATATTGTATCTGTGACTGTGAATGTTCCATATACTGATATTGTGCTTACATCTGATAAGGATACTTTGTCTTTTGCTGATGGTGATTCTGCGACTTTGACTGTTCAGTTGGTGGATGGTCAAGGTTCCGCAGTTGCTTATGCTGGGGAATCTGTGACTTTTGAGGTTCGTAAGGTATCGGATGATAGTCTTGTGGAAACTTTAAATCCAGGTGAGACTGATAGTTCTGGAGTTGCAACCACTACTATGTCTAGTCGTGGTACTGGTGAGGTTTATATAAAAAGTTTATGCGGGTTAGTATCCAAAACATACAGTATAACTGATGCAAGTTACTACAATCCGAACAGTATCAATGCAGATACATCATTATCAGTTTCAACAATACCAACCAACTTCAAAGCAACATATACTCTCCGAAGGGGGTCTAATAATAGTGGTTGGGTTGAAATCGGACAAGACAGTAACAATCTTGTCTTTTTCGGTGTAGATAGTGGAAATGGGGCAATTGGAATATATGTTAAAAAGAATGGCACTTACGAAACATACCAAAGGAACAGTAATGCTATTGTTTCGGCAAATACAGACACATTAATCGAATACACTTATGATAATGGTGTACAAACCTTGAAAGTGAATGGAACAACAGTAACTTTAACTAATACTTCAATTACCAGTAGAAATTATTTGAAATACAGTCTTGGTAATGGAACATCATCAATTAAAGAATTATTAATCAAACCATTATAATGGTTTAATCTGTGTGCAATATCTTGTATTCTTTTATAAACCTTGAAATTGTTATAAATGATGAAGGTAGGGAGTTGTTAGAATGAATGTTATAACAAGTTTATACTGGTCAGATGTCACAATGGCTTTATTAATAGGAGCATTAATTAACTTCCCAGTAATGATTTTAGAAATTTCAATCAATGGAGGGTATTATCTCCTTTGTCTTGAAATTATTCTTGTAATAAGTATGCTTTTTTCAGAATATATGGAAGGGAGATAAATCACTAATTTTCTTGTACTTTTTGGATACAAGTATGCAGTCGTATTAAATATTAAATTTTCAAATTTCTTTTTTCTACAATATTCAATTTTCTTTTTTTTTTACCGAATATGATCCAATAAAAAAACCCTAAAAAAAAAATAATGAGGTGAAAAATGACAACGTTAACAAAAAAACCAAACCGAGCCACACAAATCACTGGTGGCTTTTACCAACCCTTTGACCACCTTGACAATGTGAAAAACACTGTCGGCGGCAGTTACGCCGTATCTAAAAAAGCAATTGAAGGAAAAGATGGTGATAAAACTATCCCTTCAACCGTAAGAGTATCTGATTTCCGTTTCAACATACCAGCGAATGCAGTTGTGAAACGTGTCACTGTTTATTACAGGCACCAGAAGCGAGGTGTCTGTGATGGGGCAATTTGTAAGAATGCGAAACATGTTTGCAATATTCCGAAACCAACAATACAATTGGAGGATGAGCATAATATATGGATGAAAGCGAAAGGTAAAGCTCCTGCAAAGGATAACAGTACTAATGAAAATGTTGTTTTCAACGTCCTATGGGATGCTAGCCGTGTGAACGATAAGAATTTCACAGTAGCATTAGAGTACCCATCCAATACCAATAAACATAAAGGTTATGTGTTATTATCCTTCGTGTATGCAAAAATCGATTATTTTGTACCCTCATTCAGTGTTAGTTGTGGTTCTGCGAATTCTGATAAGGTTTATAATAATGGTGAGTATCATCTCAGGGTGTCTTTGTCGGATGCGAATTTGACTGGTCGGTCTGCGAATGTGAATATATCGGTGCCTTTGGGTTGGTCGTATAAGGATTTCAAGGGTAATGGTAATGTTGTTAAGGTCAGTAATCAGTCTCTTGTGTGGTATCCGGAGATGAGGGCTAGTGGTTATAGTGATTTTCAGGAGTCTGCTTCGGCGGCTTTTTTGGAGTTAGTATTTGATGTGAGTGTATCTTTTGCGAGTGGTTCAGATTCGTATACTGGTCAGTTTTCGGCGTTTTTGACTGGGTCATCTTCACCAGTTACTCATAATGCAGTAGTGTATAAACCAATACCAACACAAGAAGAAACTGCACCGGAAACACCTGCACCAATCGATGAAAGCGAAGAAACCGTAGCAATAGAATGGGAAAAAGTCACAGTAAATGCCAATATCTCATTAAACATTACTCCTGATGAACTGAGTAAATACAGCACTAGAACACTACATGTTTTCCCTGTTAATACCAATAAAGAACTCCAATTTTTAGAAAAAAACACAGATGCATACATTTATACAAAATATGAAGGAGGTGGTTCTGAAGAAGGATGGTATGACCGATATAGTGGAGGGGGTTATATTGGATGGGTAAAGAATAATATCTTTGAAAGAAATCAAATTGAATATCAAAATGTTCGATTTACTGAGATAGGATTATATTGTGTATTGTTTTATGGCGGGTTTAATGTCGCTAAAAACAGTGATTATCATGAGAATAGCGAGTCTGTTGCTCAGGGTACTGGTGAGTTTTATAAGTATGTTTACTTTATGGTTATACCCGATGAATCCAGTTTAACTACTCCTTTTATGAGTATATTGAAACCATCGGATGAGGAATGCAATCGTTTAGGTGATGGAATCAACTATATATTACAGTCTAATCTGCAATTAACCACCGAAGAGTCTTATGTTCGTGATTGGTATCGGAACTTCCGTATTGGAGTCTTTAACAATAAAATCGAAGAGAACTGCTCCACTTACTACCTACAAGCAGGTACAGAAACCAGTTTCACTGGGGAAATAAGATTATCCAGTAAATACGATATAACCGATGGGTACTTAAAAATAAAATCAACAGATAACCCACTAACATTAATAAGAAATAATAATCAATATTATCAGATTACTACATCTAACTGGACAAATGTGCCATTAGTTGAAGATTATATTTCCATAATAGAATTCGCCCAAGACAGTAAGAGTATTTGTAATTTAATTATTCAACAGTATACTAGTGATGATACTTTGGTAGATACTTTGTATTATCGTATTCAGTTTAATGCTGATGAGGATATTCCGCTTCGTGAAGTAGAAGTAGACTCCACCGATTACAATAACTTAACCCAACAAGAAATATTCACTAATGCTGAATACTGGAGCGATAATATAGCCGGTTTAAACAGTATGAATGAGGTAACAGCATTATTCACTTATAACAAGGACTACCCATTATATATACTCATTACTGGTGATTATCCGGAAGGAGCACCCACACAAAACAGTATACAATACCTTGAACCGTGTATCATCGAAGAGGACGAATACGAACAAAGACTACAAAACGGACAATACCCAGTACCGATTGAAAACACTATTACTTATGAGGATAGTAGCGAAATCGTATTAGATGCCTACAACATCAGTGATACTATTGTATTCTACGACCTACCCCTTGATGACAATTACGGTACAGATACTGAAAAAGCCATAAGAGGCATCGAATTAGTAGGGAACATCGAACAATCAGACCGACTAACACTATACGCCAAACTCAAATCACCCACTGGTGAAAGCAGACAACGGTCAATCATAATCAACGACTACGACACCAACCTCGACAGTAACAACAAATTCCACATCGGAGGAAACGGCGACCTATGGGGATTCAACACACTCGAAATAACACACCTCGAAGACTGGGAAATCGAATTCAGCATCAGCAACAACCTCGAAGAAACCTCATCCAGCATCAACTTCAACCAAATCCAGTTAATACTCTACATCGAAACAGTACAACCACAAAACATAACAGCCTACATCAACGGAGAAGACATACGATACTACGGAGTATTCCTAACCGACGTCAACATCCCCGAAGGCCTACAAACAGAAACCGACTACCTAAAAGTAGACGGCACAGACACCAACGACGCATACAGACAAAACATAACCAGTAAAGAAATCACACTCGAATTCGACCTCGGAGAAGACTGCGACCTCGAAGCCAACACACTATCCCGCCGAGAATTCGCCAAACTACTCGTGAATGATCGTGACGAATACAACAGACCCATACCAAAAAGAATAGAATTCAGCCACTACCCTGACGTCTACTGGGAATACATAATGGAGGAAGCCATCGAAGACAAAATCGAAATCGGCAGTTATACTGACGGTAAAGTCAAACTAACAATACCATCCGGTACAAGTTATGACAAAGAAACCACAGTAACATCAAATACCGGTTATGTTAATGGATTAGCCACCATCAACCCCGTCATATATGTCAGACCAACCGATGAAGTAATCACCGTTCGTGAAACCGTTACTGGTCAAGAATTCCACATCGGATACACGGGTGGCTGGCAAAACAAAATCCTCGAAATCGACTGTATTAATAAAAATGTATGGTTACTTGAAAACGAGGAAGACAACGAACCTGTAAATCTCAACCAGTACGTCGACTGGAATAGTAGCTGGTTCCGTCTCAAAGGAGAATACAATTTCATCGGCATAAACTGTGTAGTAAGAACCGTAGAAATCCGTGAAAGGTGGTAAAAGTGACATTAACAATTGTTGTATTAAACAATCGTGAAGAATTCCTCCAATTCATTGACTCTGAACTGTGCCACCTTGAAGAGAGTATCGAAGTCGGAGGACTTCGCACACTCTCCTTTGAGTACAAATTCCAAGATTATACTAAGGATAAGGAATTATTCAGGATAGGTAACAAGATATGGGTACAAGGTGACGTAAACATCCAAGACAGCCTATATGTCATCAACACCGAAGTAAAACAAGATATTTACCAAGAAAACAGTTTCACCGTGGATTTAGAGGAGGTACTCGTGGAGTTGAATTATGCTCCGGTATTCAGCCAAACCGAACTATCCAATACAGTATTCCACACCAAAACCACTAACGGCAAACAGGAAGTGGTGGTTGACTGGAATGCACTTAACTACTGGTTTGGGGACTATTATAACATTGGAGTAGTGCAAGACTGCATCAGTGAATACGCAAGCCGTATATCAATCACAGGTACTATCAACAGAATGACCCTACTCAGACAAATTGAAGAGGAAACCGGTAATGTATTCGTAACCCGTTACGAAAAAGACCTAATCAACAATACAATACACAGATACCTTGATTTCCTAAACCCAATCAACATAAACAAGAACTGGCAGTTAAACCTTGAATATGACTTCTACGATACCGACAATACAATACTATGCTACGATAGTGAAGGCAACCTAGTCGCTGAGGATAAGGATTGGGAAGTCACACGATTCGAAAACAGCAAATACGATGATGAAAGCGTCAGCCCCGATGACCCAGACACTGCTGATGAAACCGATTATGACACAGAGCAATCTGAAACCTACGACAGCGAATCACAGGAAATCTACGACTACGAAAAAACCAAAGATTACACACCAAGACTCAATATTAATCCTGAGCATTGCGTAATACGATTAGTCAACAGTAACTACCAGTTAATGAATACAGACGGTGAAATCTATGTTGAAAGTGGAGAACTCGACCCATTACAATGGAGTTGTGTTACTGCCGGTTTAGACCCTACAGGTAACCCAAAATACCTAATATCATTACTTAAAATCGGTAATATCTTCGGAATAGCAGTCAACGAAAAAACATATGCAGTACAAGGCATCGGTGAAAAGCAATTACCGTATCTGCCGGAATTCAAAACCCTTGACTATGGAAAGCACATCAGTATCGCCACAGACTGTGAAATATCCTACTCCAAGATACCTGATGAATCCTACCTCGAAATATACAACACCAACACGGCACAAGTATTATACCGAACCCGTTTAAACATCGAAATCGGAAAAGTACACAGTGAAATACTCGACTTCGGAGAAAACCTAGAAAACATCGAATTCAACATCAACGAAACCGAAACCTACTCAGCAATCAGCCCAATAATCACCCCCGATACTGACAGTAGCGGAAAATCACTATCCCGCACCGACATCAACACAATCATCAACGAATGGCAAAACCTAGAAGTACAAAAAGGTAATGTCATACCAATGATGGTGGAAAAATTCAACATCGAAGCAGACGATCTAAACGGTGCTAAATCAATACTGGAAGCATACGACTTAACCAGCAACTACTGGGTAAGGCCATTGAAACCAACCGACAATACTGACAGTACACCAAAACAGTATGAATTCTACCGTGCAATCGCATACTGGCGAGCACCATACACCAAACATGCCGGTGAAATGTTTGTAAGGACTGAGAAAACTGACATTGAGTATAGTGACATTCATACTCGACCTGATACCCGTGACGAATTGTCACAGATTGGTTCACCCAAGATAGGTAACACTGAAACCAGTGATGAAAACAAATATGCGATTTATAATCAAGTAGCCCAGTATTTAAAGGAGCATGAAACTCCAAACATTGATATAGAATTAGATGTTGCCAACCTACGAGGACAAGAATACAACAACTACGATATACACGATAAAATCTACCTAAAACTAGTCAATACACAAGAATTAATCACTGCCCGTGTCACAAAGACCACCAAGGAAGCTCACGATATTGCAAAAAACACAATAGAAATCAGCAATTACCGAAATGTCAATACCATCAAGACATTACCTCACGAAACAGTGATTAATGCAAGTAATGTGAAATTCAAATATCCGAATAGTACGAATTTCACCGTTAGACTGGAAAATACCGAGGTAGACGATAGTCACCCACAATACCCAAGCGGTAAACTGTTGACTTTTACACTCTATAAACTAGAAAACGGTTCATCAACACTAACCGGCAAAGTATACACCAAACTCACCGATGCATACGGCAATGCTACCATCAATATGAAGTATGACCCTGGCGACTATGAGATGGCCATTAGTTTTTACGGTGATGAGGAATATCTTGAAACATCGGTCACAGTGAATGTGAATGTGGGTGGAACAATACCGGCACAGAACCTCGCTGTGAATAATACACGTGATGACCCAACAATATCCTCATCCAGTAAAACCACCAGCAAAACCAATAAGAAAACTAAAAAGGTTAAACAATATTGGAATAAATGCGGATTATCGCCTGATAAAAAGCATAAACAGATTGTCAGTATTGCACAACCATCAAGTGCTGATGCAGGTAAATACAAGTACCAGCAATTATGGAAAACAGTGTTTAAAAACTACTGCCCAAACTGTAAAAAATGGGGTGGATTAAGGTTTGATGGTGGAAAAGCCAACAAATGTATTACATCATCCACCTATGGAGTACATTATAAACCCGGCGTTCCAGAGCATGAAGTCACCTGTATCTACTGTGATTCCGATTACTGTGGAGTAACTGGTCAAGAGAAATCACATGGTCATATTTCAAGATTGAAAACTGTTAAAAAACCAGTGAAATCATCCAAGACTGAATTCAACAAACTAGTTAAAGGAAAACTCTTACACTCTACAAAAACAGTCACAGTAAAAACAAAACAAAACGTAAACAAACAAAACGACCGGAAAGTCAAAGCATCAGGTATCAACAAAAAAGTCAAAGAACAAGCACTAGCAATCGTGAAAAACAAAAAAGGATACAATGCCGCCCGTGCAATAGTGTCCTGGATAGACAACCACATATCATATGCAGGTTACCCGAACTTCGTACGCTCACCAGAAACAGTACTCAGCAAACGAAGCGGTAACTGCTGTGACGTCACACGATTATGCCTACAAATGCTTGATGTAGCAGGATGTACTGAATATTTCAAGATGGAATATGTGCACGTACCGGGCCACGTATACGCAAGACTAACCACAAAGAAAACCGGTAAAACTAGACCGGTTGACTGTGCAAGCGATTACAGTGGGGCCTGGGGATATATTTGCAGAAATTACAGGGGATTACATGAATACAAATCAACCTACCCAAAACTCCCATTCTAAACATAGTGGGTGTCCAAACAGAGGGCATTGTAAGAAAGATGAGAGTAAATGTTGCTATTTACTCTCAACTCAACACTGCTACCTGGACACAAAATACAGCGAGGAATTCATATGAACATAGACAACCAACGATTGAAAGAGATTCAACAATTAAAAAAAGGTTACGCACGAAACCGTGACAAAGCAACTTCAATGTATGATATGTTTAAGTATCAGCATATGATTGATGAAATTGAAAAAGAGGAAACTGAAATCCTCAAAAGATGTGATGTGATATTATGACAGTAAAATCCAACGAAGTATACAAACTATTCGTAAAAACATTCGGCAAACTAACCGACTTCGATTCCGCTTTAAAGAAAATCGAAAACCGTGGATACGGACACTACTACAACGGAAAACTAACCAACAAACAAACAATCCAAAACCTCAAAAAGAAAGGAGCACAAAAACCAAACTGCACCGATGCCTGTCAAATGATGTGGTGGATAGCAA